>MDTE01187203.1_pt1 | contig 11010 bp, 9 predicted proteins | sample 811231 | NCBI WGS metagenome assembly MDTE01 (sample SAMN05326651, study PRJNA326480) | marine metagenome | isolation source: seawater | place: Indian Ocean: Red Sea | collected 2010 | reverse complement strand
CGGGCGATAAATTTTTAATAAACTTTTTGGTTTTTAGCACCGGCAGAGGACAGATTAGATTTCTCACGTCAAGATGGTAGGTCGAACCGCAGCTTTCTGTGGGTTTCATATTTGGAGACTCGCTTGAAATTGTGAGAATTGATCGCTATCGGTTTTAGGACCCAATGTAGTCATGGTTGGGCATCCGCGGGACAAGATTTTTTGTATCACTTGCATTAGTTGTTTGGAGTCTACAGCGTCAATTTTCTTTATGATTTCCTCATGCGATAGAGGTCTTCCAAATAGTAACACTTGTCGGGCTAATTGTCCGCATCTCGAGGATGTGCTTTCCAGTGACATTAACAAACCAGATTTCAACTGAGCACAAGCGCGCGAAGTTTCTGTGTTTGTTATATGCTTAGTGACTTCTTTCAATTCATGGCAGATGGTTTCCACAAGTTCAGCAGTTGCCTCTTGACTTGTCCCAGCATAAATACCAAACAGGCCCCCATCGGCATAGCTCGTCGCGAAGGAGTAGACAGAGTATGCCAAACCTTTCTCTTCCCTAATTTTCTGAAATAATCTAGATGACATTCCACCGCCAAACAGGACGGAAAAAACCTGAAGAGCGTAGTAGTCTTCATCCTCATATGCTAGACCGTCAAAGCCCAGCACAATATGCATTTGGTCGAGATCACGCTGTTCTTGCACAAAGCCCCCCACATATTCCGCTTGATCAAGGTCTCGGTCAGGTGCAGGGTCTCTTTTCTGGAAAAAATTGGCCGTCAAATCTACAAGATCCTCGTGCTTAAGGTTGCCAGCCGCGGATACTACCATTCTATCCGGGGTGTATTGGTTCGCCATATATTCGGAGAGAGATTTAGGGGAAAAAGCTCGCACATTTTTGGCAGTTCCCAAGATAGGGCGGCCGATAGGTTGATCCGGGTAAGCCAATTCCTGAAACTGGTCAAAAATGATCTCATCTGGTGTATCACGCGTTTGCCCCATTTCCTGAATCACCACTTCTTTTTCTTTGGCTAATTCGTCCTCCGAAAAAGTTGGGTTTTCCAAAATGTCGGAGAGAATTTCTGTGGCTAGAGGGAGGTCATGCCTGAGTACTTTAGCATAATATGCTGTCTGCTCTTTGGAAGTGTATGCATTCAAATGGCCGCCTACATTCTCAATTTCCTCCGCAATATTCCTGGCTGTGCGGGTGGTGGTGCCCTTAAAGGCCATATGCTCGAGAAGGTGAGAAATGCCATTGTTGTTTTTCGTCTCGTGGCGGGACCCGGTATTAACCCATACGCCGACCGAAGCAGTCTCCAAGGTGCTGGTTGATTCACTAATAATGCGCAGACCGTTCTCGAGAGTGCTCAACTGTACCGATTCACGTGTTGCCATATTTTTTCCAAAAAGTTAAATTTTATGAAAACGCCTACTGCGTTGACGGATATAGGATTGAATTTTTAGGATTTCGCATTCCAATATATCGTATCTTTCCTTTGATTCCAAAGCAGATAGCAGTCGGTCTGGGATGGACGGCCTTTTGCCGGTTGCTTTAATCACGGATTCAGAGAATTTGGCTGGATGGGCTGTCGCTAAGCATACCATGGGTCCAATCTCCCTGTAATCAGACTTTCTGGCAGCAGCCGTTCCTACTGCAGTATGGGGGTCAATGAGATTGCCTGTCTCACTGTAAACAAGCTCCATTTCCCGTAATGTTTCTGCTTCATCGATGGATGAGCTAGAAAAGCATTTTCTGGCACCCCCTATATGGTCAGATGTTATGGTAAATTTTCCATCATCCTTCAGTGCTTCCATGTTTTGGCAGAGTGCGTCGTGGTCCCTTCCTTGTAATTCGAAGAGATATCGTTCGAAGTTGCTCGCGACTTGGATATCCATACTTGGGGATATTCCCGGCATAACAGGCTCTGTCTGGTACGTGCCCGTGGTCAATACCCGATGGAGTATATCGTTTTGGTTGGTGGCTACAAGAAGCTCCTTGCTAGGGAGGCCCGTGCATTTTGCAACGTAGCCTGCGTATACATTGCCAAAGTTTCCTGTGGGCACAGAAAAGGCTAGGAGCTTATTTCTCAACTTCATGAATGCTGCGTAATAATACACCACTTGTACCATCACACGCGCCCAATTAATTGAGTTAACAGCAGCGAGAGATAGTTCTTTATTGAAGTGGGGGTCCCCAAACATTTCCTTTATTAGGCTCTGGCAATCATCAAAAGTACCTTTCACCGCTATATTGTGGATATTAGCAGCGTCGACAGATGTCATCTGCCTTCTTTGGACTTCTGAGACCCTTCCCAAAGGATGGAGCATGAAAAGGTCAATATTCTGGCGATTCTTGCATGCTTCAATAGCGGCAGAACCAGTATCGCCAGAAGTCGCGCCTATGACAGTAATATGTTCGCCTTTTTGCGAAAGAACATAATCGAACATTCTGCTAACTACTTGCAGGGCAAAATCCTTAAATGACAGGGTCGGGCCGTGGAATAGTTCAAGAAGCCAAAGGGAAGGCCCTATTTCAACTAGTGGTGCGACTTCTTTACAGACAAATTCTGAGTAGGCTTCGGAGGTAATAGTTTGAAGAGTTGGATCGTCTATGTCTTCACCTACAAAAGGTTTTAATATTTGCGCTGCTAGGTTGGCATAGCCGAGTTGAAGCGAATCTAGATCCTCTGTTCGTATCTTTGGCCATTCTGACGGTACATAAAGTCCCCCATCGGGTGCAAGGCCCGTCAGCAAGGTTTCGTTGAAGCCCAATATCTCATTAGTATTACGAGTGCTAATGTAGTTCACGCTCTCTCCCATGTCACATTGCTCTCCCGCCTGTGTGGTAGCATATTTTGACTTCCCTATTTTGTTGACAATACCCGGACATGTGGCTTCGACTCAATACACACCTTATTGTAGCCTATAGGTTGTTTTGATGAGAACAAGAGTGGATTAAGCGAGTGCCTCAGGGTGGTAAAAATAGGCCTAAGAAGGCTTTGGTTATCTTAAATCCGGTGGCGGGCAACCGCGATCCGACGTTGTCTAAGTTGGTTGTGCAGAAACTAAGCTCTTTAGGTTGGGAGATTCGCATTCGTGAGACTTCTAGCATTGGAGACGCAGAGATCATTGCATCAAAGATTGGTAGGAGGAATTTTGCATTTGACCTAGTTATTGTATCAGGTGGAGATGGCACTATAAATGAGGTTGTGAACGGGTTGGTCGGAGGGGAAAAGCTGGACATCCCCATTGGTGTGATCCCAACAGGAAGTGTGAACCTGCTTGCCAGCGAACTCGGCATAAAAAATTCTGTGGCATCCACAGTGGCCGCTCTTTTGAGTGGAACCAAGCGATCGATTTCTTTGGGGAAGGTTATAGGTAGGGATGGTGAACGTGTCTTTCTTGTTACCGCTGGGGTTGGTTTTGACGCAAATGCTATTTCGCGTGTATCTATGGGTATCAAGAAACTCCATGGAAAAACCGCATATGCTTTGGCGGGGTTAATGGAGTACCTGTTGGGTTCGTTCCCAAAACATAAGGTTGTTCTCGGGGGAAAGAGATATATCGTAGGTTCAGTTTTGCTTGCAAATGGGAAATATTACGCTGGTCGTATGGTTTGGGCCCCTGATGCTGACGTTGGCGGACCTGGCTTGCAAATTGGGTTGTTCAGGACCCTAGGCCGACTAACCTTGCCGATCTACGTGTTTGGAATAATGTTTGGTTTTTTATCTAAGCTCAAAGGTTTCCATCTAGTTGGTGCAGACGAAATTATTGTAGAAGGGCCCAAAGGGCAGCCGGTTCAAATAGATGGTGATGTACTTGCCCAGTTGCCGGTACGTATCCGGGTGGCTCGAGACAAGGTCAATGTCTATGCAGCCCGATCCCAGAAATAATAGCGCTAGGTTCCGGCAATAGTCATTCCGTCTACTCGAATAGTGGGAGCGTTAGTTGAATATTTGAACGATAGGTCATCCGCCACTGTCAAGTTGGCAAACATGTCGAGTATGTTGCCAGCTATCGTCATTTCATTGACAGGAAATGCAATGCTCCCATTTTCGATCCAGAACCCAGAGGCTCCTCTGCTGTAATCCCCCGTCAGACTATTAAAGCTCATTCCCATCATTTCTGTTATGTAGAAGCCATTCTTAACCTCTGCAATAAGCTCGTCTCGACTGATTTGTCCTTCCATCATGTAGAGGTTGCTTGGTCCCGGGCTAGGAGCACTAGATGGCCCACGGATAGCGTGGCCGGTGCTATCTAGGCCCAATTGGTTGGCAGATCGTGTGTCCATGAGCCAAGTGGTCAGGACGCCTTTATCAACTACCTTTCTCGTTTCACCAATATGGCCTTCACCATCAAAGGGACGAGAGGCAAGTCCTCTCAGGCGGTGTGGATCATCACAAATGGAGACGGTCTCAGGGAAGATTTTTTCCATCAATTTGTCTTTAAGAACACTGGTGCCCCGAGCGATGGATGCTCCAGAAATAAGTCCCGATAGCAGGCGGGGTAGCCCGCCTGACAGCCTTGGGTCAAAAATAACCGGGGCTTGTTGGCTTTTGACTTTTTGCGGATTCTGTCGTGCGATGGCTTTTTCTCCAGCGCTTCTCCCAATAGCCAAGGGCGACATGAGGTCTTCAAAGAAACGGGTCGAAGAATATTCATAGTCCCTTTCCATTGCCGTATCCTGCCCGGCTATCACGGATACTGATGCACCAAAATTAGTTACTGAATACTCGCCCGCAAAGCCGGCGGAATTAGCCAACGCAATATGCCCTTTATTCTTAGTTGCTTCTGCGCCTTCCGAATTTGTTACCCCTTCCACCGAACGGGCTGCGTCTTCGGTTTCTTTTGCCAGATCGAATAGGTCTTCTGGAGAAATTTCTCTCGGGTCATATAGTTCGAGATCAGTCTGGGTTGTTGGGGGAGCTTCGGTTGAGGCAATTTCGCAATATGGATCCGCGGGCGCATTTCGGGCCATGGTGATCGCGCGATCTATCAGGTCCTGCAGGGTCGAAGTTTTTAAGTCTGTGGAGGATACAATTGCCTGTCCCTTTCCCACGAGAGTTCTAAGGCCAAGATCATGGGATTCTTCCCTTTCAACGCCCTCTTTTTTGCCAAGGCGCCACGAAACGCTGAGAGATTCCGATTCGAATATTATGGCGTCGGCAGCGTCTGCGCCAGCCTTGCGGGCCTCTGCGATAAGGTCAGTTAGGAGTGCTATTTTCGATTCTTGCATTCGCATTTACTAAACTTTCCATCGGTTGTCTGGAAACCAAGTAGGGGTAAAGCACAACCTCGAGCCGGGGAACCCCTATTCTAGTGTCCGGATGTCACTCTATAATAAAGTGTTCTCGGGTTAGCATGAGGTTTTGAGAGGTTGTCTCTGTAAAGTTTGCACCATCCGCGAGAGTAGATTCATATTCCGGAGTGCCAATGCTCGTCCTCATTTTATCCACTGAATCGAACCAGGTGATTCCTATACCATCCCAGGAAGGTTTTGGTTCTCGATTGTAGCCAGCTAATTTTGTGTGGGATTGCACGTATCGGCGTACAACGGGAATTTCATTTGCAATAGGCCCGTGGATATTCTTCCAGTAAGTTTGGAAATCTTGAACACTCATTCCGTTTTTGCGGGTAACAAGCCCTATGCTTTTGATGCCATCTTTTGGAATTTTTCCATCTTTTAGAACATGTTCTTCAGTAAGGAGTAGGGAGGTATTCTTTGAATCAATGAAGTTGGCTTCGTCCTTTGTCACAGCTTTGTACGCATCCGATTTTGCCATGGAACGCAGCGCCTCAGTGTTGTCCACCCATATCTCCGCAAGGCCATCATAAATCAATTCACCTTTCCTATACCCTCCGAGAAGTGGATGGGATTGCACATATCGTTTCACGAGCGGGAGTTTTCTTACAATATCGGCGTGCTTGCCGAGCCAATATTTTTGGAATGTTTCTACCTCCATTCCCTGAATACGTTTCACTAATGTACAGGCCTTTAGCATGTTTCCTCTCCCAAGTCCCCACGGCAACATTCTATCGGATTGGTGCTATTACAAACTAGAGTTGGTCTTATAGACTAGTTTGTGTCGCTCTCCCATATTGATTTTCCTTCACCAGGAAGTCCGTATTCAGCCCATCTTTTGCTAACTTTATCAATCGTGTTTTTTTCCATAATTATTTTGGTTCCCCACTCCCTGTTGGTTTCAGGAGGAATCTTATTTGTGGCATCAAGCCCCATCTTTCCACCTAAACCAGATTCGGGACTAGCAAAATCAAGATAATCAATAGGAGTGTTTTCTAGGAGAGTGGTGTCTCGTACTGGGTCCATTCTTGTAGAAATTGCCCACATGACGTCCTTCCAGTCCTTCACATTGATATCGTCGTCAACGATGACGACTATTTTCGTATATAGAAATTGGCGCAGGAAAGACCAAACTCCCATCATTACCCTTTTAGCCTGTCCAGCATAGTTTTTCTTAATGGAGACGACGGCAATTCTATAGCTGCAGGCCTCAGGTGGGAGCCAAAAATCCACGATTTCTGGAAATTGTTGGACCATTAGGGGAACAAAAAGTTCATTCAGGGATTCACCTAGTATGCTGGGTTCATCGGGTGGCCTGCCTGTGAAGGTAGAAAGATATATTGGCTTTTGGCGGGTGGTTATGGTGCTTACCGTAAACACGGGGAATTTCTCTCTCGAATTGTAATATCCCGTGTGATCGCCAAACGGACCTTCCTCCCTGAAATCCTTCAAAGACACGTGCCCTTCTAGGACGATTTCTGCAGTGGAAGGCACCTTCAATGGTACGGATTGACATTCGACAAGTTCGGTTCGTTTTCCTCTTAGGAGACCGGCAAATTGATACTCTGACATCGTGTCAGGTATGGGCGCTACAGCAGCCAGTATAGTCGCGGGGTCCGCGCCGATTACAACTGCCGCGGGGAGTGGCGCAGATTCTTTTTGCGACCATTTTCTGAAGTGCTGAGCACCTCCCCTGTGTTTTAACCAACGCATGAGGGTCTGGTTCTTCCCGATCACCTGCATGCGATAAATCCCCAAGTTGAATTTCTCCATGGGCGTGCCAGGATGGATTGAGGTCACCACCAATGGCCATGTAATTAGGGGTGCAGGTTCGTTTGGCCAGCAGGTTTGTACGGGCAGCGTTGATAGATCAACATCCTTTCCTGTTATAATTTTTTCGTGAATGGGCCCATTACGTAGAACTCGAGGTTTCATAGTCATTGCAGCTTTAAGGAGGGGCAGCATTTCAGCAGCTTGTTTCCATCCATCAGGTGGCTCAGGTTGACGCATCAGGGCCAGTGCTTCGCCCAATTGTCGAAGTTCCTGGGGTTCTTTTCCCATACCCCAAGCTACGCGGTTTTTAGTCCCAAAAAGATTTGCTAGAATGGGTATTTCAAAAGGTCCATTTGGCCCTACCACGTTTTCAAATAATACAGCAGGGCCACCCTGAGCTAATAAGCGGGTCTGAATCTCTGTAATTTCTAGTTCAGGCGAAACCTTGGCAGAAACCCTAATAAGTTCTTTCTTATTTTCTAAGAAAGATAAAAATTCACCTAAGCTTGCGTATGGCATTAATGTCTTTCCTAGATCCAAAATTAATATACTCTGGTCTTAGCGCTAACATTTGCGCTAAAGTATTTCTCCCCAGTTTACCCAGTAATAAATCCTATAAACATTATCGCAGCAAATCTATTGTTGGACTGAAACATTGTAAGGCAGCTTTTTGGATCGTCCAAGTTCACCTTTTGGATTTGCCAAACCAGATGTAGGCCGCCAGCAACTAGTCCGACAAAGGCGGGCCAGGCAAGGCCGGCTAACTCCACCGAGATATAGAGGCAAATTAGAGATAAGGCGTAGAATAGGGCGATTATTGGTTTGCTTTTCGTTCCTAATCGTAGAGCGGAAGATCTAACGCCAATTAAAATGTCGGAATCCTTGTCTTGGTGGGCATAGATTGTGTCATAACCAAGCGTCCAGAATATGCCAGATATGTAAAGAGCGATCGCCCAAGGATAAATTTGTCCTGCCACAGCGGCACTACTGAGGAGCGCCCCCCAGTTAAAAGTGAAGCCTAGCCAGAGTTGTGGCCACCAGGTGATCCTTTTCATAAAAGGGTATACAAGGACGAGCGGAACAGCCGCCACGCCAACCCAGATGGCCGTTTTGTTGAATTGAGTTAAGACGATTAACCCGAGAATACACAGAATGACTAATAGCAGAATCGCGTGGCTGATTGGGATTTCTCCGCTGGCCAGCGGTCGGTTGCTAGTTCGGATGACCCGACGATCAAAATCGCGGTCCGCAATATCGTTGATAATGCAGTCCGCACTTCGCATGCATAGTGTGCCCAGAAGAAATAGGAACAAAAATAATGGCAGAGATTCATAGCTCGCGTCAGAAATAGCTAGCCCCAGCCAACATGGCCAAAGCAAAAGCCAATAACCGGTTGGGGCGTCGGCCCGCATTAGGCGCAAATAGGGGAGAGACTTGTGCCAGTAAGATATGTAATAAGGATGATTTGTCATTGGCTAATTAGGCCGCGAAGGTTAGTTGGGTGAACATTTTCGAGAAAGTGTAACATGGTATTGAACCTGAATACTCGCAACCTCTTTATTTTGCTTCTAGCTAACGATGGCAAGTAGCCCCCAGGTTGTGGTGGCTACTCGTCTTTGGGTAGGCGCTAGTCTAGGTGAGGGAGAGATTATTCCAGCTACTGCCTCCCAAAGCCATTATCTAAGGAATGTCCTAAAAATTTCAGAGGGGGGGCGAATAGCTGTTTTTAATGGTTCAGATGGAGAGTGGCTTGCAGAGGTTAGGTTTTCTGCGCGTAAAGGTTGCAGCTTGCTCCTAATAGCTCTTGCCCGACCACAAGTCGTTGAAGAGGGTCCTTGGTTATTGTTTGCACCGGTAAAAAAATATCGGCTGGACTTTCTGGTGCAAAAATCGGTTGAACTGGGGGTTGAGGTTATCTGTCCCGTCCAGACGCGGCGAACAATAGTCCGTCGGGTAGCCAAAAAACGCATTTTAGCAAATGCTATTGAGGCGGCGGAGCAATGTGGGCGCTTAACTCTTCCAAAGGTTGCTGAATTCAGCCCTTTGTCAGAGGTAATATTGAGTTGGCAACCAGGTCGGACACTATTCTGGGGAGATGAAAGTGGGGGCGGTGTTCCGGCCTTAAGAGCGTTCGGGTCCGACTTGACTAAAGCGGCATTTCTAATCGGGCCAGAGGGTGGCTTTGAAGAAAGTGAACGGGAATTCTTAACCGCGCAGTCTTTCACTAAGGCTATAGATTTGGGTCCACGAATACTCCGTTCTGATACGGCGGGGTTGATGGCACTATCACTTTGGGAGGGGGCACGTGGTTGAATAGGGGACGGCCTCTAACGGACATGTTGAGATCATTAGTTGGCCTTGGGCTAAATCCCAGATATACAGGCCCTATTGTTTATTTGTCCCCGAAGAACGGAAGATGGGATGGCACAAGAGACTATAGCTGATGGGTTGATTTCTGATCGAGCTAGTTTGATTGAATACCTAGAAAGTGGCTGCAAGCCTCGGAGTGAGTGGGGCATTGGCACGGAGCACGAAAAAATCGGCTATCATTTATCCGATCTTTCTCCTTTATCGTATGGTGGAACCAATGGAATCCGAGCCATGCTGCAGGGTTTAGAGCGGTTTGGCTGGAAGCCAATCCTGGAGGGGGATAATATTATAGGCCTCACTATGGAGGGACAGTCCATAAGCCTGGAACCCGGCGGTCAATTTGAGCTTTCGGGGGCCATATTAAAAAATATTCATGAGACGTGCGCTGAGGTTAATTCCCATCTCTCTCAAGTGCGAGAAGTAGCCAGTGACCTGAAGGTGGGTTTTATTGGAATTGGAATGCAACCTAAGTGGGGGCGCGAGCAAATTCCAGTGATGCCCAAACAACGTTACGACATCATGCGTGGTTATATGCCAAAGAAAGGGAAGCACGGACTGGATATGATGTTGCGAACTTGCACTGTTCAGGTCAATCTGGATTTTGAGAGCGAAATTGACATGGTAAAAAAATTCCGGGTTGGTCTTGCTTTACAGCCTATAGCGACGGCGTTGTTTGCAAACTCACCATTTGTTGATGGTCGGCCAAGCGGTTATGTAAGCACTCGGTCCAATGCTTGGTTCAATACGGACCCTGACCGATGTGAAATCCCACAATTTGTTTTTGAAACAGGTATGGGCTTTGAGAGATACGTCGATTTTGCTTTAGATGTCCCCATGTATTTTGTCTTTAGGGATGGCCGTTATTTGGACGTAAGCGGGCAATCCTTTCGTGATTTTTTGAAAGGGAAATTACCGGGCCTACCAGGTGAACTGCCCACGTTGAAGGATTGGTCAGATCATTTAACCACCATATTCACAGAAGTGCGGCTGAAGCAATTTCTAGAAATGCGTGGGGCAGACGCGGGTCCCTGGAACCAGTTGTGTGCGTTGCCGGCTCTTTGGGTTGGGTTGCTATACGATTCGACGAGCTTGGATCAGGCATGGGATATCATTGCGGATTGGAGTTTTGAGGAGGTACGGGAATTGAGAGGCGAAGCGGGTGGACATGGGATGGCTGGTTCATTCAGGGGGATGCCGGTGCGTGAGTTGGCAAAGAAGGTAGTAGAGTTGGCGCGGGAGGGTCTTGGTCGGAGAGGTTGTGTGGATAACGCTGGAACTGATGAAACGGGTTTCTTAGTTCCGCTCGCCAAGGTAGCCCAGTCAGGGAGAACGTTAAGTGATGAACTTTTAGACTTATACCATGGGGCTTGGAATGAAACGGTAGATCCTGTTTTCCAGGACTTTGCATATTGAAGATGGTATCAATTGTGGAAAGGCCTTTGGGCTTTTAAGCGTGTTGTTTCTTAATCCACTAGGTGGGGTAGCTACATGGAACACATTAGAATTGAGTTTTCGAGATTTTCTGCGTTTTACAGTCCATTGATTTTGACTATGGCGGGTGGCTTTCTGGATCGTGAGGG
>MDTE01103980.1_pt1 | contig 11010 bp, 6 predicted proteins | sample 811231 | NCBI WGS metagenome assembly MDTE01 (sample SAMN05326651, study PRJNA326480) | marine metagenome | isolation source: seawater | place: Indian Ocean: Red Sea | collected 2010 | reverse complement strand
TTAATTTATTGAATTCCGGGGTTGCTAGAAGTTCCTCCCTAACACCCTTTAAGCGAAACATTCCATGAATTGAATCATTGATGACCTTGCCAGACATCTAACTCCCCAATTCATCGCTGAACCCATTCCCTCTTTCAACTTGAGGGAAAATGAATGTGGCAGAGTGGCGTTTTATTGCTGATTTAGTGTTGCTGACCTAGGAATAACAATTCATTGTTGGCCGTATCCTTGTTGTTGATCGTATCCTTGCTGATCATATTGGCCAGCATACCACTGAGCCTGCCCCTCGGTAGGATACCAACCGCCATGTTGTTGCTGTTGCTGACCCATTTGAGCCCACCATTCAGCCTGCTGAGATATTCGCAGTTCCTCTTCAAGTTCCGCCCTTCTCTCATCGATTTTATGGCGTAGTAACATACCTTGAGAACCTGCTATCGAGCCAGAACGGAGAGATTCATCTAATTCCTCTTCGAGTTTCGCCAATCCTTGGAAACCTTCAGAAGTTTCTAACTCCCCTTCCATCCTCTCAAACAATTTACGAGATCTACTCGTTGAAGTCATAGATACACCAATAATACCTATCGAAAACAAAACCAAAAGAAGAACTGCTGCCGTAATTACTTGGCCTACACTATCTTGCAATAACGCACTACTACCTAGCTGTTCGTTTTCTGCAACATCGTCTGCCCTACCGTCATTGTCAGCATCAATTGGTACGCTATTTGGATCCAGCGGGTTAGTAACTGGATCTGAACGGACTTCATCTGTATTTGAATAACCATCACCATCAATATCCCAATCCCATGAATCTGGAATTCCGTCACCATCTAAATCTGGACAACCTAGCATGAAGGTCGTTGAATTACCCCATTTATTTGGACAATCATCAGATAAATTTGTTCCAGGTTGATCTGCAAAACCATCTTCATCTAAATCTGTCCATATCAGTCCGTTCTGTGGGAATGGATCTGAACTGTCAGAGTATCCATCTCCATCCCAATCTTCACAGCCCAATAATCCACCAACGGATGAATTGCCCCATCTGTTTGGACAATCATCTGCAGATGTACCATTTGGATTGTCACCAAATCCATCATCATCTGAATCTTTCCACTGTGTATCGTCTTGAGGGAAGGGGTCGCCTTCATCTGAATAACCATCTCCGTCTGAATCCAAACAACCATATCTGTCCTCAAATGATGTTCCGAAGTCGTCAGGGCAATCATCCACCGGATACTCACTTTCCTCAGCTTCATCGACATAACCGTCTCCATCGCGATCTGGGCAGCCATTAGTAGGCAATCCAGCTACAGTAGGGCAATCGTCGTTGTCATTGGAAAGACCATCCCCATCATTGTCAGGACAGCCAAATCTGTCAATAGTGCTGTTACCTGCCCTGTTAGGGCAAGCATCTACTTCAGTTCCGTTGGAGTTATCACCAAAACCATCACCATCAAAATCAGCATCTTGACTAGGGTTATCTGGCACAGCATCCTCAAGATCCGCCCAACCATCACCATCTGAATCTGGGCAACCAACTAGATTCTTCCAAGAATCGCCAGCTTCATACTCACAATCATCCCAAGGCTGGAGACTATTTTCAATTCCTTCATCCTCAAAACCGTCATTGTCCCAATCCATTGGAGATGGGTCGGGGGAATAAGCACCTGCTAACCAATCGCCTGGCCAATGTGCAGCACGTGTATTGTTCCATGTACCATCAGCCCAATTATCACCTAGGCCATCTCCATCAGCATCACCCCATTGAGTAGGCTGACTTGGGAAACGGTCATTGATGACTGATTGACCATCACCATCCAAATCTAGACAGCCGTACTGATCCCTCCAAGAATTACCCCACATCATAGGACATCCATCAGGAGTTGTGCCAGTCGGATTATTTCCAAAACCATCTCCATCAGTATCTTCCCATTGTGATGGGTCAGATGGCAAATGATCTATCGTATCAGGCCAACCATCACCATCTGAGTCAATGCAACCATAGAATCCAGCCCCGGTGGAGTTGCCAAAAATATCAGGGCAATCATCACCCATGGTGCCGCTTAGATTGTCACCAAAACCATCACCGTCCCGATCAGACCACTGAGTACGACCATTAGGGAACGCATCGGTTCCATCGCCTACGCCATCACCATCAGAATCAATCCCATATACTAGAAGCCAACCGTCAGCACCTCCTATACTACTCATTGTCATGGTGTTTGAATCATCATAGGCAGTGCTATGGAAGTACCCTCCAAAAGCAACTGTACCATTCTTTACTGCTACAGCATAAGCATAATCTGAACTACTTCCACCAAAGTGGTGAATAGTATCCCATGTCCATGAACCTTGTTGATTAACTAGAGTTGCATAGAAAGCATCGGGACTTCCAACACTTGTAATATAGGTATTACCAAACCAAGCAGTAGACGAATGATATGTTCCTGAAATAGTTAGGTTGCCAGACGAATCATCTTGGTCGATAGCATAACAGTCGTCTGAACTACTGCCTCCTACATTTTGAGCCCAAATCGGAGAACCCTGCGCGTTGTATTGGGCAACAAAACAATCCCAATTACTACTCTGTTGATATGAATAAATCCATGTTCCAGAAAATTGCATCCTGTAGTTGAATCTGCCAACTATTGATACAATACCACTGTTATCAATCGCTACATCTTCCCCATAGGCATAGTATGAACTTTCATAACCAGCCCATTTTGCCCAAACACAATTGCCATTAGTAGTGTATTTTGCAACAAATACACGATAGTAAGAAGACGATTGATAACCCGGTGATAACTGGCCACAACTACCCCCTGTTCCATCAGGAGTCAACCAATAACTAAACTCTCCCGTTACAGCAATCTCGCCATTATCATTTACATCAATTCCTTTGCCCCTCTGGTAATAACTACCATACATACGATGCGCCCATTGAACTTGGCCAGCTGAATTTATCTTACCAATAAAGCCGTCATCATATGAATATTGAGAGATTGTTTGAGAACCAAAATATACTGTTCCTGAAGAATAGAAATATCCTGTAACATAGACGTTCCCATTATTGTCTATTGCTACGCCTTCCCCCCAATCATTGCTATTTCCTCCACCTTTGATTGCCCACTGCCATGTACCATTGGTATCCAACTTAGCCACGAAAAAATCGTAACTACCTTGTGAAGACAAATAAGTAGAACCGAAGGTTGCCTGACTGTAGAAGTGTCCTACAATTGAGATGTTGCCGCCACTATCAACATCAATATCTTTACATTGATCTGATGAACTTCCACCTAGTGATTTAGCCCAAAGCCAATTTCCGGATGGGCCTATTTTGCCCACATAACCATCTGTGCTACCCATTGAATTCAAATTGATGTTACCAAATCTAGCCATATTGTAGTAATAGCCACAAACGTAAGTGTTTCCATAATCGTCCATTTCAATAGATTCAACTGAGTCAGTACTACTGCTACCAGCAACATGTTGAGACCAAAGTAGCGTATTCTGAGAAGATGTGTCATATCTTTCCAACTCGGGCCCTAATTCTCCTTCTGGCGCCATCATTGAAAACAACGAAAACATAAACAAAGAGACTAAAATCAAAGATTTCAATACCCCTGCGCCACTGTTACCTAGTCCATTACTCATATTATCTCCTCGCGCGCACACGAGGTAGTACGAATAGAACCTTTCTGCGTAATTAATAGACAATTATGCGCTTGGATTGATTGTTAAATATGATTCCAACCTAGACATTAGGCGATCATCATCGAAGTTTTCTATCATTGTTCTAACTGCCTCTTCTACAAGCGCATGTTCGTCAGGTTGCAATGCCATTGCTCTTCTCAGACAGTCTAACATTGACATCTCATCTTCAGTAATTACATCGTCATCTAATGCAGCTATAAGTGCGGACTGATAACATGTGGCATCACCAATATGGCGACTCATCCACTCTTCCTCTTGAGCCGATGTGATTGGCGAGGGTTCAGTGCCATCCAATATAGAATTAGCATAAATCATATTTTCATCCCTCAAACCTAAACAATTGGCTAGAATATTGAGAATACTCATCTCATCATCTGTAACCATTCCATCATCCATTGCTACACTTAGGGTCTTCAAGTAAATCATCAAACCGCGGCTGGCACCCTTAGACATGTCATTCGCCAAACATCACCTCTATTTGACGCTGACCTCTTGAATCAAAAGATGTTGAGGACAATTATCACAATAAAACATGAAATCCATATAATACAATACCCCTTTGGACTAAACGAAGGGGGGTTGTATCTGAGTAGAAACATACCCCCCGACGTTCTTTCTGCAGCAGGACAACCTAATAGTGTAGCCCAAGTAGTTGCAACCCTTTCTTCCAACCAATCACTAAGTATCAAACAGTTATCTAGAAAATCTGGATTGCCTCAAAGCCAGGTAGCGAGCGGTTTGAAACAATGTCGATATCGTGGTTGGGTAATTTCAACCCAAGGTGAATCAAAAGGAAAAGGCAGACCAAGGCACCTTTGGGAATTAGGTGTCTCGCCATTAGAGATCATTAGAGAATTAGAAGTTGAAGCAAGGGCAAAACATACGATTCTAGCTAATGCTGTAAAAAGGCTACACAAAGAATTGAATTCCTGACAATCTAACGATCTATTTGACCTGAGAAATATTTTTTCTTTGGTGTATTACGATTTTTCTAATATTCCATGATTTTTAGCATTAAACGTAGTACTGCATTGCAATACTGATAAATTTCATCGTATTACATTGAATTAAATTCGTACTACAAGATAATATACTAAACCCCCAGTGGAAGGGTTGGAAGTGAGCGGATGAGTGGGCCAACCCAGATGATTTCAGTGCGCTTAACTGAGGAAGAGGTGTTTCTCCTCGATAGCCTGGTTGGGATGGACGGGATGCGCAATAGAAGTGATGTTCTTCGCCGTGGAATGAACAGGATTAACGAAGAGAACGCTCCTGAAAATTTTGGACGAAGGATGAATATCAGAATAAGTCCAGGAGTAACTCAGGATTTGAAATTACTAGCAAATATGCGAGAAATTGATGCCAGTTCTGCTATTGCTCTTGGAGTCGGACTATTACTTGAGCAAGAGACTGAGAGAATGAAGTCAAGAAGAGAAGCTGCGTTTGCAGTTCTAAAGGATGTTGAAGATCAAGGTCCCCACGAGGACCATACTGAGTAAAAGGGTGAGTAAAGTGAGCGATGGGATGCACACAAAGAAGAACAATCAGGGGGGGTGTAAAAACCCCCCCGCCCCCACTCTTGGAATCTTCAATCTCCGCCTACGTGCTCGAACATCTGTAAAAGAAAATGCTAATTCAAACAATACCCCCGTTCCCACATACGTGGGAACACCCCTTCACGACGAACTTTGAGTCGTCACCCCCGCCCCTTCGGGGGCAACCCCCAATCGTACAATAGCCGAGAGGCTACATATTTACCCAAACCCAACCTTATTGAGCGGCCGAATCACGGGTTAAAATTCGTGGCGGCGATGGACACTAGAATCCCTGGTTATCTCGCGCATGATGAACTACGCCCCGGGCAGTCTGAAATGATTGATTTGGCATACAATTCATTGAGCAAGGGGGGTTATCACCTAGCGTGCGCCCCCACTGGAATAGGTAAAACAGCAGCATCGCTATCCTCAGCGCTTGATGTTGCCTTTGAAAGCGAAGAAGAAAGGACTATTTTTTTCCTTACAGGCAGACAATCCCAGCACCGAATAGTTGTCGAAACGGTTAGAAGAATTAACAATAGAAAGAGAGAGGGTGAAAAAAAAATTCGCCTCATAGATATGATTGGGCAACAATCGATGTGCATTGATGAGATTAGGCACGAATTCTCATCACTATTTTCTAAATTATGTGCAGATAAAAGAAAGAATAGACACTGCTCTGCATACCTCCAAGAAGTTGATGGGATTAGATTAAAAGTTCTAGAAGAACCATTGCATGTTAATGAGTTGATTGATATATCTCGCACTCATAATGAAGGAGGTAAAGGAAAGCCAATTTGCCCTTGGAAAGTAGCAAGAGAATCTGCTAGTCAGGCGGATGTGGTTGTTTGCGACTATAATCACTTATTCAATGAACGCGTTAGGTCAGCTTCACTAGATGCGATGGGAATAAATCTTGAAAATGTCATAATCATAGTAGATGAAGCACATAATCTACCGAATCGAATCACTCAAGGAATGAAGAGGATTCTGAATGAGGATTTGCTTTTGACTGCACGACTAGAACTCGAAGAGCATATAGAAACAATTGAACAAAAAGAAAAAGATGGTTTGATAGATGTCCCCCCGGGAACTTATTCTAATCTCAGAAGAGTAAAGGCGGCTCTTGAGAGAATAAAAAATGACTTACTAGGATTCTTTAGGGTTCAGTCACAAGGACTCTATAAAGATGAATCTGATGAATGTAGAGTTGAGAATCAAAAAATAATTGAAATAATCAAAGGGGCACTAGAATCAGATATTAGTGGAGGGGACATCACTCTAAATCAAATTTCAAGCCATCTTTCGAAAGTAGAAGTCGAATTGGATCCAGATTTAGAAGACGGAAAGGAAACGGCAAGCGAAAGATTGTCTGAATTATTCTCTTTGTTAGATGAAATTGGAAACAATTCTGCCCTCGCATTTGTCTACTCCCACGGCAAGGGGGATGCACCTAGAATCACGACCTACCTCCTAGATCCAGGAATTGTTTCCGGACCGGTATTCGAGCAGTCTGCGGGAGCACTTCTAATGTCAGGGACCCTAAACCCACCGGAAATGTATGGTGAATTACTCGCACTACCTAAGTCAAGAATATTGACCAAAGAGGAATATCCTTCGCCATTCCTTTCTGACAAACGACCTGTTGCCATAGGCGCTGGCGTCACAACAAAATACAACAAACGTGGAGAGGATAATACAAATAAAATCAGATCATATATCAGAGGTATTGCTTCTGAAACACCCGGCCATATTGCAGTTTTCACGCCATCATATGCTATGCTGAATGAAATTATTGGAGATGAAATTTGGCACGGCAGAAGAGTAATGATAGAAGAATCTGGTTGGTCCAAGCAAAGGATTGATTCACTGTTAAGGGACTTGGAAATGTCTCGCTCGGCTGGGGAAAAAATACTGCTTGGAGGGGTCTTTTCAGCCAAATTAGGAGAAGGAATTGATTACAAAAGAAACTTACTCGATGCCGTGGTTTGTATTGGATTGCCTTTACCACCCCCCTCTGTTGAATTAAATGCTCGTAAAGATTACTACGAAGAGAGATTTGGTAAGGCGCGTTCTTATCGCTGGGCTGTTCAACAACCAGCTGTAAATTCACTAATGCAAGCCATGGGAAGACCCATTCGAAAAATGGGAGACCGGGCATTCATATTATTGCTTGAAGAACGTTTGTTATTACCACAGTTCAAAAGACTGCTACCCAGTAACATGAATGTTCTTACATTAGCAAATGAAGAAACTACAAAAAGGCACGTTAGGAGGTTCTTTGAGCGCCATCCTGAGCCCGCAGCAGGAGATGATTAGACACGAAGCCTTCAATGAGGGTGGGCGTAACCGGATGACCGAGGTGGAGACATGGAATGGCAACCAATCAATATCGTATTGGGCAATAATATGGCTGGAAAAGTCGAAAATAAGGGACCAAGTGAAGGATTAAGTGCTAGTCCAGAATCACTACACCATGATTTTCTATCAGATCTTGGACATCTTCAGGAAATCCATGAAAAACACCAAACCGTTATGGATACAAATTTTTCTAATATTGAGAAAAATTTTGATATGGTTTCCGGAGTTCTCAGCACCCAAGCAATGCTAGATAGATTTGATGGCAAATTTGATGATCAAAAAATAATGCTTCCACTACATGGATGTGAATTATCTGGTATCGAACTAAATACTTGTGAAATTAATAATGGTACTATTGTCCAACTAAATATCACCGATATTAATGGCTTGGAACTCAAGCATCGATTTGGCCTGCCCGTGGGTAGCAAGTTAGCACACGCCTCATGGGATAATGGCGAATTACACCTAACCCTGTCCAAATAATTTGGGCATTGGGGGATTTGAATTTAGCGCATTGGTACTTCTGCAAGGTTCTCAATTTCCCCTAGCACCCTTCCTAGGGCGTCTTGAGCCTGAGTCTTATGAGCTTCACCCATTTCGTGTCTTGAGTACCTCGCTTCTTCGAATACACTATCGAGTGCAACAATTGCATCCTCATTGATAGGCAAGGCTTTACGAATTGCCATTTCAAATTCCCTGACAGTTTCGAAATCCCTTCTTAGGAATCGGTGCCTCATCAATATTGCACAAAGACTCTCGTAGCAATTGAAAATAGCTTCTCTAGTCTCATCCCCTGCTGCTAGAAGTTCTGCTGTGTAAGCAAAAACATCAGCCAACTCAGAGAGTGCAGATTGTTTCCTATAGCGCCAATATACAGCGAATGCTAAGATTGACAAAATAGCTGCAATAAATCCACCATAAATCCAGTTCTTAGCGCCATCATCAATTGTTTCGGCTGAAAGAACTGTAACTTCAATTGTAGTTTCTAGACGAGCTCGATCATCTTCCGCCACCTTCTGGTCTGTGGAATTAATTTGCACATAGAGAGAACCATATGTAGATCCATCCCCATAAGGAGCCATTGGTGGAACCGAAATAAACTCGAACCAGAATGAACCATTAGCACCTGTCCTACCAGTCATTGTACGACTCAATTCCTTTGATTCATTGAAAAGAACGGCCGTCACTGCGATATCTGACGCTGGGAGTTGGGTGTCCTTAGCCGTAGCCTCCACCCATGCCACAACACGGTCTCCATTGTATGGAACTGTCTCAACTCCAACTTCAAAATCAACTGGTATGACAACGAAAATAGTTGTATTAATTTGCCCTTCATTGAAGTATCTAGATTCGTTTTCAAGTGCCCTTAATGTTAGAGTAATGTCACCAGAGGTCATGAATTGAGGTGCTGTAAGTTCTATCCTAAAACTACCGTCTTCCATCCAAACAACACGATTCGATATCCCTAAATCACTCTGATTCCAGTATAGAATCAAGTCGAGAATATCCACTGGATTTTCACTTCCACCCACCTCAATAATTCTACCTTCAATTATTATCGGGTGAGCGGCAGATGAACGGATGATAATATTGTCATTTTCAACCAATTGCCAGTCAATATCAGACCAAGTGACCAACAAGTGGCTTTCGTTTGTTGCAAGCCATGATGGCTCGCCCGCATAATGAGCTGTTAAAGTGTGATTCCCACGTGATGAAACCATACTAACCGGCACTAACAACTCAAACTCACCAAATGAGTCGGTTGTAATAGTATCAACAAACACCCCATCAAGTAAAATGTCAATACTACGGCCGGAAATTCCCGGTAATCCAACAGCATCGGAATCATACAAACGACCGCTCACATTCCAAAATGTTCCGCGTGTTGCTTCACCATTATCTTCACTAGTCAAAATTATTGATGCATGATGAGCAACCCAAATTGTACCATTAGCAGTGGCTTCACGGTACCATCCTTGTGCGGGAGAATATACTTCTATATCGTGAGAACCAAGGCCAATGTTGTTGGGAATTGTCCAATCAATAAACCAATTTCCATTCTCATCAGAATAAGCGGTACCAAGTAAAGTTCCATTGAATCTTACTTCCACAGAGTGATTGAAAATCCACCCCTCGGGTAGATTATCTCTTACAGTACCTTGAATTGTAATGTCATCGTTGATTGCTATTTCCTGAGGAATTAGCATGTCTAAATTAACTGCACTATACACATCCCATGTAGTGTTTGAAGATGATGGAAGATAGAATGTAGAACCTGTAAATCTAATTTCCATTGTCTGTGGTCCGAGTGGAGAATCTTGAGGCACAGGGTAGAAGATTTGGAAATCCCCTTGACTATCTGTAGAAACGTTAGTTAGCCAATTGTTATCAAACCAGACCTCCAATGTTTGATTATCAAGTCTATTATCAACTATATCGAAAAGGGTCCCGTCGATGATTAGCAAACCTTCACGATCCACATCGCCACCACCCCCAAGGAGAACAATCTTCGTGGGCACGCTAATGTTCACTAACTGGTCGGTAGATGAATTGAGATAATATTCAGGATTTGTTGAATCTCCCTGGCCTATTGGATCCACCCACATAAAACCGCCGCGGAAGAAGATTGTTGCTAGGTGGCTGCCGGCAGTAGTATCTGCTGGAACTGTGTACATCAAAGCGTAACTACCTGTTGTGGCGTTAGATTCAACAAATTCCCCTGTATCTATACCGTCAATTGAGAGCCTGAGTACGCCGCCGCTTGGAACCCCGCCTGATTGAAGAACTGCGCCCCATTCATCTAGTAGAGTACCATTAATCCAAATCTCCTGACCTGCAACGAATTCACCTTCTACAGAATCGATTGTAATTACTGTTGGAGCTAATATCACAATCATGATACTGTCTTGATCTCCAATAACGCCAGTAGAACCAGGCATCCCTGAGTAACTAGCATTGACTGAGAGGGGGCCTGGGCTTGTGTTTGATGGCACAGTAAGTAATCCCCATGCAGTACCATTTGCATCAGTAGTCACAATTGTTGAAATATTCAAGGTTGGGAATTCAATGGTTACAGTCGCATTAGAAATAGAAGCTAGAGCATTGTCTTGTAACTGAATCTGCACACTAACATTTCCACCTCTTACCGTCCTAGAATCGGGATGCAAATCTTCAGGATTGAGAATAGTGAGTACAGAAAAACCACGACTATCGAATGTATTGTTTCCACTTGAACCAAGATAGAAATTAACGGTTGGAGTATAGCTTGCAGACAATAGGTGAGCGCCCCTTGGGAAATCATTGTCTAAAGTTACCACAGCTGTCCAATTTCCATTCGGTTGAGCAATTGCATTAGAAACTTGGAAATTATTAGTAAATCCATCAATATTGATTTGAACCT
>MDTE01062937.1_pt1 | contig 11010 bp, 14 predicted proteins | sample 811231 | NCBI WGS metagenome assembly MDTE01 (sample SAMN05326651, study PRJNA326480) | marine metagenome | isolation source: seawater | place: Indian Ocean: Red Sea | collected 2010 | reverse complement strand
CAGGACGTTCTGAAAATTCTTTGCGAAACTGTGTTATACGTTCAAGAACTTCCTCCTGCGGTTTTTCTAACAACACCATCATAAGTAATTCGCTCAAAAAGTTTTGCATAAAAACAGGAGTATCCGAACGGCGTAAGTCTAAGCCCATTGCTTTAACTTTGCCAGGCTTTCCCTCTACATCTGAACGGAAGCCTTCTACGTCATACACCAGTGCCGCATAGCGTTTCTTTGTAATATACAATCCGCTTTCAGCAACAATCTCTCTACCTGCAGCAATTACATCTGCTCTACTCTTAGGGCAATGAAAAGCATCATACATAAAATCTTCAAATGTAGAATTTGCCTCTTCTGCTACTTGATCATAAAGTGTTATCACATTATCTTTACTCCAAGGCAAGTTTCCTGCATCAATTTCTTTTTTAAGTGTTGGATATGCACTAAAGTACACAGAATCAGTATCACCGTATATAACTGCTTCTCCTACATGATCATATGTGCCTGTAATTACTTTGTTAACTTCAGCACTCATATGTTTTACAATAGTTCTTCCGGATAGTGTTGTTGACTGTCCGATACGTTTGTCAAAGAACCTACAACCAGGATTAAGAATTGCACCATACAAACTGTTCAAATTAATTTTTTTAACTAACTGACGCTTATCCCAATATTCGATTTCAATTGCATTGCCTGCGTCTTTTGCTTTTTTAAGTTGTGCTTGTAGTTCCTTACGTTCTGAATACCAACGTTTTAGAATTCCTGGAATCACACCTTCAAATTCTGTTGTAAAAATTGTGCCGTTTGAACTTAGCATCCAGGGCATATTGCTATCGAAAATTAATTTGTATATTTCAGCACCACTCAATACATCACTAGTATTACCTGCTGGCTCTTTTCCTTTTTCCCAATCTACTGTTAGTGCAACATCTTTTCGTTGTTCCATTACAGCTTCATATTCTTCTGTACTAAAACGTCCTTCCCAAGACCCTGCAAAACTCTTCTTTTTAAGTGTCATATCTTCATGTATACGGGCTTCACTTGTTTCTGGGCGTATTTGCCCTACAATAGTTTCAGGCGCCATATTAAGAGCTCTAATAACACTTGGATATAGGCTGTTCAAGTCCATAGACCCAATCCATTTGTGTAAACCTTTTTTAGGAAATGCCACATAAGCACCTGCGGCTTGTGTATTCTCATCATCACGCCTCGGCCTATTTGGCACTTGTAGTCCTCTGTGATGTGCTTCGTTGATAATTGCTTGTTCTGTAACAGCAACAGCACCCATTGTGGTCTGTAGCAAAACAGTATTTGCGTGTGCTAGTTCGTTACTAAGATCAATAAATCTTAATTTTTTGTCCAGCTTGTCCAGTAGTGCGGTATCTTGTATGTTGTATTCGATGAATTTTCTAAAGTCATTGTTGTACAACTGGTCCAAAGTACCTTCATAAGGGACTTTGTTTTCACCAACTTCAACCTCACCAATAGCATCAAGTCTATAACTGTGTCTTTCTTCATATGTGTATTTACGATATAATTCCAAACTATCTAAATGTACTCTACCTATTAGGTCAAAGGTAACAGCTGATTTACCGTACTTTTCATATTCACGTTTTTTTGGAAGTTGTCCCCACAAACAAAAGCGTCTTGTATCATCTTTGCTTAGTACACGGCTTGTCCTGTTAACAGTATATGGAATATCATAACCTTCACTGTTCCAGCCTGATAAAATATCAGCATCTTCAATGAGTGTTAAAAAGGTGTCAATCATATCACCTTCTTTTTCAAACAACATTACATTTTCAATACCTTCAAGTTCTTTCTTTGCTTGATCCATTGTAAGTGTTTTAGGCGGAACTGCTAAACACACCATAGTTTCTAGCCATTGTAGGTATACAGATATAGAAGTAATAGGCATGAAAGGATCTGCAGGATCAGCAAAGCCCCGCTCAGGATCAAAGTCTGTCTCAATATCAAAAAAAGCAATGTTTAGTTTAGGTGCATCTTGATTAAGATAGTTTTCACTTAGACATTGGAATATAGGATTAATATCGCTTTCAAAAAGTTCTTTGCTTTTGTTTATAGCAACTTCTTTACGAAAGTCTTTTGTATTTTTACATACAATGCGTGTTAGAGGATCACCAAATACACTTTTGTATTTGCCGCGTTCATCTTTATAATAGAATGTATATTTAGATTGATATTCGTGGAAGTGTCTTTTACCATCTTTGCGTTCAACTACACGGATCATATCTTGATCGCGGTCAAAGAAAGCGTCTACGTAACTCATTTTTTCTCCTCGTTGCTTGTGGCCAACTTAACCATCTACATGCCATAGGGCGTCATTCATATAAATTATCTTTAATAATTTTCATCATTTTACTTTTTAATTTATGCCTTGTAAATGCCTCATAAGATTCTGCTAATTTATGTGGTACAAACCACTTTGCCTTATAATGTTTGAAACTTAAACAACGCTCCATCATTGCTCTTGTTTCGGTATTATTGCTATCAAATTTTACTAGTTTTATTTTCTTATTTGTATTTACTCTATAATATAGTAACACATCTCCTCGTTTGATGTCAATAGTTTTATCTCCAAAAAACTTTATTGCAACGTTCCATTGCCTTACCCAACTACTTACATCAAATGATCCTGATAGTACTCTACATTTTTTTGTAAATTCATTATCTTCATAGTATGCAGGCAAACTTGTTATTGTAAGTCCTGGTTCTTCAGAAAAGAATAGATAAGCAGGATATCTTAATTGATGTATTGCTTCTGCATTAGGTGGTCCACCATATGACTTGTTAAATTCGTCACCATAGTCATATTTAAATGTAGCACTATCATTTTCATAGTCATATGAACAATAAAAATCAATAGGTGCCTTAATTGCAAATGTTCTGGTCATTTCATCAGTCATTGCTGGACATACACTTGCACTAGGTCCTAAAAATTCTTTGACATCTAGTGTTCTATTTACAGGTATAGGTTCAAAATATTTAAGCTCAGATAAATCATCTGATAGATCAAATATATTTCTAGTGCCTTTTATCAGTGGAGACCAATATAATGTAACAGTATCATCCATTACCAATAACCCATAGCAACACCAAATCCTAATATATTAGCTACAGTAAAATAACTTGTAAGTAACATAGGCCATGCAAGTGTTCTTCTATAGTAACCATAAACTGCGGTCACACTACCTATAAAAAATCCTGGATATATCATTCTCATGTCAGGGTCATCAGCACTCAATGCTAAAAGTGTGCTTGCACCAACTGTAAATACGAAACTAATCAGTTCGCATGCAAATGCAATTTTGTCAGATACGTAGCTTTGTATCCAGAATTGTTTTATTTTTTCCAAAATTATTTGTCCTTACCAACAGTGACAACAAGTGTTTCTAAATCTTCAAATTCGTCATTTACTCTATCCCAATCACCTTTTTGTGCAATCTTAATAGCTTTGTTTATAAGACCTGGTTTGATATCTAGTTCTTCAGCAACTGCTTTAACAGTCTCTTTTAACCCTTGTTGCAAATCCTCAACTTCTTGTAATACTGTAACACCTTCGTTTACAAGACGTTCTAACTTAGCTTTTTCTTCGGCTCCGTATGTGCGATCGCTCATGATGTCTCCTTTATAGTTTGTATAACTATATACTAATAATTAGGAAATGTCAAGTGTTTTTTTGGCTTTCTTCCCAGACTTTTTCAAAATCTTCGCTATAATCATATAAAGGTGCGCCGTTGCTTCCGTCTGCCCATAGACGTCTGAAATATCCTTCAGAACTTGCAATAACTGTTTCTGGAGATGAATTTAGGTGGCCTTTGACCATATAAAATAATCTATATTGTTCTTTTAGATCATTCCTTAACATATTGTATTTAAGTTAAAGTGAAAGTTGATACGCTAACAAAGGCTATTTTTTAGCGTTTAGTAATTTGTATAGTTCGTTTTTTATTGATTCTGTTTTCTTATTAGGAAGGTTTTTATGTTTGGTGCTTGCAAAGTCTTTGGCATCTTTTTTAGAAATATCTCCTGCTACTTTACCTGCTTCACCATCTTTTGGCATATCGCCTTTTTGCATTGCTCTAACTATACCAAAAAATTGTTGTTGTTTTTTGCTTACTGCTTTTTCGTCTATTTCTTTATCAGTGTTGTTTACAATCCTTTTCATTGCATTTAATCTTGATAATAATCTAGGATTCTTCATTATTGTAACAAACAATCCAACGTAAGGTTTTAATGCTTCTCGTTGTGCCATTGGAAGAGTTTCACCTTGCACAGCATTTATTAATCCTGCTGTAACAAGTGATGCAGGATCATCACCTAAATCCAATATATTTACACCTCTTCGCAAATCATTATCTTCTTCTCCTACAAGTTTATCTCTTGCAGGATGTGGAGACTCGTTGCCTCCTGGAGTACTAGATTTTGTAAAGGCATCTTTTGCCTTAAGTTGTCCTTCAGGACCAGTTTTTTGTGCTTCTGTAACTCCTGCTAATTTTGCAAAATCAGTTATGCTGTAATCTTTATCTAAAGATAAACTACCTTCTTTTACAGACGCAGTTTCCGCTATATAATCTTTAGTTGCAACTTCCTCTGGTGCTTTGTCCACCATATTCATAAGTGCTTTTTTATCTTCTTCAGGATTAGAGGGAAACAAGTCCTTCATCATAGAACTCATTTTATAGAAATCTGTCAAATGCCCGGTCCTTTATTCAATGCAATTCGCATAGCTCTTTTAGCATCAATTGGTTTTATTTTAGGATATTTTTGCATCAACATTTTTAGTGTTTTTTTATCTCCGTATCTATAAATATTTTTTTTGATAAACGGAATATATTCATCTTCCATTTCATCGCCTGAAAAATTACCTAAATATTTTTGTACGAAGTCTGTAAATCCTTCATTAGCAGATGTTTGTTGAAAAAATTGTAAAAATTCTTTGTGTCTTTTATGGAGTTCAGCGATATCAGGATTTTTTAGGTATACCTTAAGCCAACCTTTGTATTCAGGATCGTCTGCTAGTGTCTTTTCTTTCTTTTTGAAAAAGTCGAATATACCTTCAGATACACGCATTAGCCTACCTTTACACAGTTGTCTACAGTTTTACCACCTTTTTTCTTGGTGCCTTGTAAACGATAGCCTTTCCAGCAAGCCTTTCCGTCTAAGCCTTTTTCTTTACCTTCAGCTTCTCCTATGTTAAATGTGCGCCAATTTGGCTTGCCACAATCTGGACATAATGCATCTGCTGATTCGTTTTTCTTTGCTGTCTTTGCCGCGTCTTTCCAATCTTGATCAGTAGGTGCTCCTTCTTCACCTTTCTTACGAGGTGTTTTTCCTGATTTCTTGTTTTTGTTTACATAGTAGTACAAGCCCTTAGGCTCTTCTTTTAATTTACTCTCAACTTTTTCGGAAAGGGAATTTAAGTATGATTGTTCATCAACTTGTACTTTTCTTTTCATTATGTTTTTTGTAGATCTTGATTCAGCAAATTTCATGTCGTAATCCATTGCATGATAGACAGAACCCATATAATCTGCTGCCTTTGTAATTTTAGATTGTTGCCAACCTTGAATACCTTCTGCTTCGGAAACTGTTTTTAGCATATCATGTAACTTAATAGCATACTTTGCTATTTTGTACAAGTCTGCACGAGCCATTTGAACTTCGTGATCTCGTTCAGCCGCATGAGCTAGATCTCCTAAGCCGCCTTCTTTTAGTTTTTTAGTCATCTTTATCTCCGAATACTTTGTAGTAGTATTTATGCTTTCTTTGTCTTCTTTGATTTCTTTTTACCGCCCAGCAAATTACCAAAATCCGCTCCGTTTTTCATTGTACCATCTGCATTATACATATTACGACTTTGCATAGGCCCTACATTACCGCTCACTGTTGCTATTGAAGAAGCATTTGTATTTTCTGGAATACTATTGAATTTTAAATTATTTGGGATAATTGGTTTAGTATATGTTTGTTTTTTGTTTTTTTGTTTTTTCGGTGTAGCCCCAGATGGCATGTTGGAAGCTCTTCGTTTCTCTCGTTCAACGTCATTAGGATTCATAGGACTTTCTTCATTACGAGCTAATTGTTGTGCTTGTTGTGCAGTAGGCTTTATATTTGTTCCTTTGTAATTTCCTTTATCGTCAAGTGATGCTTTTTCTCTGTCGGTTCTTCCATACTGTAAAGCTAGTGCTTTACTATCCGCAGCCATTTTTTGTAATTCTGGCATTTGCGACATAATACTATCGTATGCTTTTTGCATAGTAGGTAGATCATTCGGACTATATTGATTAGTATCTATTCCTTTTTTGATTGCACCAGCCATTTTTTGCATAAATTCTAAAAGTTTGCTCCCCATGTCAGCTCTTGCCGCTGTGTAAGCCATATTTTTCATCATAGGCATCAATTTGTTAAGATCCGCATTTCCTGAATCTTTCATAGCTTTTATTTGTGCCGCATCTTGTTTTAATCTTTGTATATCTTTATCGCTTATATTTTCTTTAAATAATTCACGTAATTTCATGACTTCTTCCTTTTCTTTTTGCGACCACCTTTCATGTTAGCACACCAATGATACATTTTAGCACGTTCGCCGCTTGCTTTTTTTGCCTTTTTGCGTAGGCTTGTCACGCTTCCTTTACAACTAGCACCTGAACGTTTTACACGCCCTGGTCTGCTTTTGCCTTTTTTCTTGCCGTCTGCAAAGTTTTCTTTATAAACATTACCCCTATTCTTAACAGTTGCAATTATTTTGCCACCTTGTTTTAAAACATAACTTGGAACAGGAGTATTACGTTTTGCATATACTTTAGCTACTGCATCATTAAAACTATTCCATTTATCTTTGATAGTTTCGCCTGCAAAATCTGTTATATCGTATTGCTTGCCGTTATCCATTACAATTATTAATCTTTGATTATCATTGTTTGATATTTCTTCGTTATTACGTTGTGTAATAGGTGGAACTTTGGATCTTGATTTATCTTTAGGATCAGTTTCTCTTGCGCCTCTTTCTTTTGCCGCTTTTGTTAAAGTGCCTTTAACAAGATTTCCTGTCTTAGTAAAATATGTTCCTGCTGGAGCTTCTTTAGTTTCATCAACAGGTGCATTCATTTGTTGTTGGATAGCTTTTGCAGTTCTTTCAAATTTATGATCTTTATATTTGAATCCGATACCTCCTGCAGATTCCCATTGGTTAATATTTTTACCAAAGTCGTCTATAAGAATATTTGGAGTGCCGTCTTCTTTTGTAGCGAACTGAGCTTTGTTATGTGTTATGTAAACATTTTTCGGAGGAAAGAATGCTAAATTTTTTTCTATCCATTCACGCTTATGAGGTTCAGAACGAGGATCATCTGCAAGCGGAGAACTACAAATATTGTATTCGCCTTTTATTTGTTTTATTAAACTTAATAGTTGTTTTGCTTGGGGAAGTAAAGGTAGTTTTAGCCAAAACTCATCAGTATCTCTTATTTTCTGTAATGCATCTTTTATGTCATGTTCTTTGTCAATTTTTGTGAAATGATCTACTTGCATTATTTTAGCCCATTCTCCAAAGAAGTCAGCTAAAACGCCATCCATGTCTACATAAATTTCTGTTGCCTCTGCTATCTCGCCTAAATTTTCTTTCATTTGCTCAAAGTATAACACAGAATCGGGGTCATTGTCAACCGATTCTGAAAATAGGTGCGGTTTTCTATTTGCCCATTTACGCATAAGAATACCAGCTACACTATTGGCTTCATTTTCGTCTCTACTACCATCTGCACCATCTAAATCGTCTTTGCTTTCTCTTTGTACAAAATGCACTAATTCATGTGCAAGAGTACGCATAACATCCATTTGATGTCTGTTAGCATAGCTCACTGTAATAGTTTTATCATCTATATCAAAATATCCAAAAGTTTCAGGAAGTTCTTTTGCTGTTAATTTTATTTTAGGTCTACTATTAGGCTGAAGTTGATTACAACAAAAATTTACAAATTGCTTGTAATTGTTAATTTTTTCTTTATCTAATGATTCTGTTATGCCTAAGTTAAATAGAACATTTGTCTTTGGGCCTTTTATTTTTTTTGGCATGTTTGCAGGACGTCCATCTTTGTCAACAACATTACCAAACTTTTTTGCTTGGATTGAAATTTCGTTAGGACCTACATCAACAGTTTGATTCTGCTTAGTAATACGTCCTACTCCTTCTCTTATATCATTATACTTCATTTTTTACGTCCTCTAAATTGTACAGGACCTGTCATATATGGTTTAGAAAACCAAAGTTTAAACCAGTCTGGATCACCAGGCTTTAAACCTAATTTATCTTGTCTAGCTTTAAGTTTGGCTGCGGTTAATGAAGGATTTTCGTCTATTTGATACTCGGTGTATCCTTTGTATTCATTTACACCTGCAAGTCTTTTTAATTCTTCAATACTAGAATACATATCATTTCTCCACCGCTTGTGTAGGAGATTGAGGAGCTCTCATTTTAGCTATCCTAGCATTTTTTTCTTTATTAGTTTTATTTAAAGAAGCCCACCATTCTTGAGCACCTGCTATTGCTTGATTAGCAGGAATACTTCTGCCGTTTTTCAAAAACGTAGCATCGGTTACAGCTAACATTTGTCGTAATTGTTTTTCATGATCTACATTGGGCATAGGTCTGCCTAATGCACTCTGTTTTGCATATGCCGCGTATTTGTCTATAGCCTTTTGTATTTTTTCTTTGCCATATTTTTCTACTTTAGCTGGGTTTGATTTTAAAACTATTGTTACATCGTTAAAAGGATCAAACATTGCATCTCTTGTAGTAATACCGGACTTATCCGCACTTACTGAAAAACTGCCAGCTCCTGCTTTTACAGAACCTGAATCTGCTATCTTGTTTCCTTTAAAATCGTACATAGCACTTTGATCTGTGTTGACATCTCCTTTACCAGTACCAACTTTTATTGGATCATTGGAGCCTGGCATTCCAGGGTCAACATCTGTTTTAAAATTCGTTTTTATATTACGTTGAACATAATCATATGTATATTGTAATCCTCCTATCATAGGAGTTTTCCATTTGACCATGCGTGAACCGTCGAATGTATATGTTCCTCCTCCGTCACTTACATGCACTAAGTTATCATCATATTTGTCCTGTATATATGTAGTTCCATCATCTGCGGTGTAACCATTTCTACTAATTGGTATTGTTGCATCTGGTGCCTTTGGTGGATTTTGCGGTTTCATCACCTTTATTTTATTTGGTAAAGTATCTTTTACTTGCTCTTTTATAGGTTCTTCTGCAGGTTCTGTACCTAATGCATCATCTAGCAACTTACTTGCTATCTCAGCATTGCCAGGATACATTAATCCTGCGGCTTGCATTTTTTCTTCTGGAGCCATTTGCGGCCAAGCATTTCTTAATTCTGTGGCACTGCGTATTGCCATACCTTTGAAATCAAAATCTATAGTAGGGCCATAAGCCATATGTGCATGTCTATCTGCGGTAACTAAATTATCATCTGTAACATAACTTATAATATATCCTACGTTTCCGTCACTTTTTCTAATTTGATCCGGCAGAGGATGACTTGTCTTATCCTTTTCACTACGCACAAAAACTAAAGCAGTTTTGCTTGTATCTCCAAGAATATTTTCGTAACTTAAAGCATTAAACGGTGACTTTACTTGTATGAATTTTTGTGCAGGAACACCTGCCATAGTTGCTAATTTTTGTTTTATATCAAATGGAAAAGGTCTACTTGTTGTATCATTTGTAGCGGCTACGTAAACATTTTGTACACCAAAAGTGCTAACTGCCCAATCATAAAGACTTTTATGTCCTGGATGAAATGGATGAAACCCTCCAGGCATAACTGCAACAACCTTAGTTGCTACATCTTCGAACAGTTCCCTTAATCTCATTTATATTCGCCTTTTTCAATTTCTTGCATCTCTTCTGAAAAAAGTTTATCTATTAGTGCATCTTTTTCTTCTTCTGAAAAAAGTTCTTCGGGATTTTTTGCTAAATTGTATTTTTTACAATAGGAACTTATGCCTTTGTCTATCATAGGTGCTAATTGCTCTTTAGCATTATATTGCTTTCCGTCGCGGTGCATATCAGCTATCTTACTAAACGTAGGGAAATATTGTTGTCTATAAAATGCAGGATCGTTTCTCATATAGAAACTAGTATCATCAACTATATCGAATTTGGGTTCAGTTATTTCATTTACACTTACCATTTTCTTCTAACCTTTTTTTTAGTTCCTCTATTTGTTTTTGTAGTTCAGCAATTTTTTCATTTGCCTTTTTTAATTCTTCAAGGCCTCTATATCCATATTCGCTATAACCACCGTCTACCATTTACGACAGCTCCAGTAACGTGCCTTATGACGCGGTCCTGGATTGTCACAGTTGTGTCTTGCACGGAAACTTCTGCGTCTTTCGGGATTGGATTTTTTAATCCGCATGTTAGGATCACCAAAGTTTACTTTGACTACATTACCCTTTGGATTCTTAACATATACTTTAAACTTTTTGACATCGCCTTGCATAGGCTTACCAAGTTCTACTTTTCGTCCTTGATACTCAGCCTCGTCAATTTCATCATCTTCGTTAAACCACATAACACCAAATTCTTCATTAAAGTCATCGCCGTCATATGTAACTTCAGTGACGTCTTGTCCTTGATCTGCGTTCACATATATATCAAAATCTTCGTATCCTTCTGCAAACAGATAGTTTGCTAGACGCTTTGCATATTCACCTGATTCTTGCTCTGATAGTGTCCTCGGCAATGGAATCTGCATAACAGTTGTATCCTGTTCTGTATCAAATGTTTCATACAAAGGAAACACAGATTCGTCTAGTTTCTTTGTTTCTTGTTTTTCCATTACTACTGTTACAAAATGTTCCATATTAAACCCCTTTTGTATATTTATCCTTATGGTGCTGTGTTCTTGTATGGGTGACTAACAGGTAAATTACCAGTCAACCCCCATTTATGAGCAAGAT
>MDTE01059122.1_pt1 | contig 11010 bp, 10 predicted proteins | sample 811231 | NCBI WGS metagenome assembly MDTE01 (sample SAMN05326651, study PRJNA326480) | marine metagenome | isolation source: seawater | place: Indian Ocean: Red Sea | collected 2010 | reverse complement strand
TGCGCCATAGCTTTGCAACACATCTGCTGTCGGGCGGCGGTGACTTACGTTCGATACAAGAATTGCTTGGCCATGCCTCCCTTTCAACAACGCAGCGCTATACCGCGGTCGATACGGGGAAATTGCTCCGTGATTACAACGCAACGCATCCGCGCGCGCGTTAGGGGGCTGTTTTAAACTAGTTTCGCCAGGCGCCACCGAGATCAGATAACGCGGCCCTATTTAACGAAATTGAATTTTCTGTAACAAAGAAGCCGGTTTTAAGTCTGGTCATCTTTTTTTGAAAACGCGGAGCCGGTCGGGCCAAGAATCCGCCGAACTATTAGCATAGCGCGGATCCGTGCAACGCGAATTTGGCTACTATATTTTGGGAAAATTCGCTCAAATACAGTCAATTTCTCTCGAAACCAAGGTGAGACGTGGGACATTATCACCATGCCAACGGCGAGGAATAGGACGCCTTGCAGGACCGGCAAAAAGAGTCCGAGGACGCCTAGGATTAGGAACGCCCATCCGACGATATAAAGTGCAAGTGTCTTAGTGCGCCGGCCCATGAGCTAAATGTGAATTGATCGGTCGTCAACCGCAAGCGCGGCTTCCTTGACTGCTTCAGTCATTGTTGGATGACCGTGGCAGGTGCGCGCGATATCCTCTGCTGAACCACCAAACTCGATGACGGTGATGATTTCTTGAATGAGGTTACCGGCATCAGCGCCGATAATATGGCAGCCGAGTACCACGTCCGTTTCTGCGTCTGCTAAAATCTTCACGAACCCGTCGGTGTCGCCGTTACAGCGTGCCCGGCTGTTTGCCATGAAGGGGAATTTTCCGACTTTGAAGTTTCTATCTAATTCTTTAAGCTCCTCTTCGGTTTTTCCAACTGATGCTACTTCTGGCCAGGTATAGATGATTCCTGGAATGGCGTTGTAATCGATGTGGCCCGTTTGTCCTGCGAGGATCTCGGCGACAACGACGCCTTCATCCTCGGCTTTGTGGGCCAGCATTGGGCCCGGGATACAGTCACCAATGGCGTATATGCCGGGGACATTTGTCTGAAAATTTGCGTCAACCTTAATTACACCACCTGCGTCCACGTCGATCCCGGCAGCCTCGAGGCCGAGACCTTCGGTATATGGTATTCGCCCGATCGAAAGCATCACCACGTCAGCCTTAATAGATTCAGTTTCGCCGCCTGTTGCAGGTTCGACAGTCAATTGCACGCCGCTCTTCATTTTTTTGGCGCCTGTGACTTTGGTCGATAGACGGAACTCGAAGCCTTGTTTCTTCAAGATGTGTGCAAATTGTTTCGAAACCTCACCGTCATTTGCTGGCAGGATGCGGTCGAGGTATTCGACAATGGTGACTTTCGCACCAAAACGTGACCAAACGGAGCCAAGCTCAAGTCCGATCACCCCAGCGCCTATGACCACTAGGTGTTTGGGTACTCTCGGTAGTGAGATGGCGCCGGTCGAAGTGACAATTTGTTTTTCGTCGACTTCGATACCAGGAAGAGGCGCGCTATCCGAGCCGGTTGCGATCAAGATGTTTTTGGTCTCGTAGGCCACCGTCTTTTTGCCGGCAATTACGTTGACGATCCCCGCTCTTTCAATCGACCCGATACCCTGCACGTAATCCACTTTATTTTTTTTAAACAAGAATTCGATGCCTTGGGTTAGGTCGCCGATAATCTTATCCTTGTTCGACATTAGCTTCTTCAGGTTGAGTTTTACCTGACCAACTTCGATGCCACGCTCTTCGAAATCATGGACCGCTTGGGCATAAAGGTGGGAGTTATGGAGCAGTGCCTTGGATGGAATGCAGCCGACATTCAGGCAGGTACCGCCTAACGTGGAGCGCTTCTCAACGCAGGCGGTCTTTAGACCGAGTTGTGCTGCCCGGATTGCTGCGACGTACCCGCCCGGCCCGCCGCCAATAACAATTAGATCGTAACTTTCCGCCATCGCTTTAAACTCCAAGAATGCGAGTCGGCGCAAATTAACGGCACGGGGTTTCGCTTGTCACCCCCGATTATCAATTAAATGGTGAATTTTTGATCCGTGACGTCGAAACCATAAAGCCACATATGTGCATCACGATGGCTATTAAGACGATCTTCCAGGTCGTCGACATCGGGGTCATGGAAGAAAGACATATTGTCCCGTGCCATGCGTTGGACGATGGCCGTTCGGTCGCGGCGGAGATTTTCGTAGTGGCGGAGTGCTGCTGAGGGATCATCGTTCGCTTCTAGGCAGCGTGTCAGGGTATACGTATCTTCGAGCCCCATCACCGCGCCTTGTGCCATGAATGGCAACATTGGATGACACGCGTCGCCGAGTAGTGCAGCACGCCCATTGGACCAACGCGGCATCGGCTCTCGGTCAAACAGGCCCCAGCGAAAACAGCGTTCTGCATTTTGGATTAGGATTTGAAGATCTTTGTGCCACCCGGCAAAGTCGGCGAGGAAGTCCTCCTGAGTTCCTTCAGCAGACCAAGATTCAGCGGACCACTCTTGACCCTCCAAAACGCCCACGCAATTCACCAATTCGCCGCGTCGCAGGTAATAGTGCACGAAGTGGCCACCCTTGCCGATCCAGTTGGAGGCAACTGGCCGGACGTGATCCTTTGGCAGGCGCTCGGTCGGTATAGTTGCACGCCATGCGATGCAGCCGGTGAAATGGGGGTCGTCGGCACCAAACAAGGTCTTGCGGACGATGGAATGTATGCCGTCGCAACCGATGAGAACGTCACCTTCAATCACGTCGCCAGACGTCAAAACAGCGCTCGCACCGTCATCGGTTTGCCGAACAGTGCCAACCTTTGCATTCAATCGGATGGCGTTTGGTGCTATCGCTCGTGTTGCGGTCGCAAGCAACTGGTGAAAATCATAGCGATGCATATGGTAGTATGGAAAGCCAAACCGTTCGACGCTGCTTTCGCCGAGGGGGCGCGAGATGAGCGTCTCGCCCGTTTTCCAATGCCGCATCTCGCCCTGTTCTGGACGGAAGGCAACTTTCGCCAATTCTGCTTCGAGCCCGAGAAGGTGAAGCACGCGCGCGCCATTGGCGCTAATTTGAATACCTGCGCCAACCTCACTGAGGTGCGATGCCTGCTCTAGCACAACGATATTGAAATTTGACCGTGCAAGAGAGAGCGCGAGCGTCAGTCCGCTGAGACCGCCACCAACAATAATAATTTTAGGCGTGTACTTTGTCATATGAGTAATGTGGCCTGAAAGACCCTCTACAGTAGCGTTAGAACAGAGTAATATGTTGCTCAATCGCTATCAGAAAGAGAGATTTCATGGAAGCCGTTTTAGAGAGCTTTATGACCGGATTGCCTGTGCTGTTGCTGCATTATCTTGTGACGCTTACCATGCTGACGATTGGTGTGACCGTCTACCTTTGGATGACGCCATACAAGGAACTAGAACTTATCCGTGCCGGCAATATCGCAGCTGCCGTCTCGCTGGGGGCGACCATCATCAGTTTGGCGATGCCGTTGGCATTTTCGATGTCGGTTAGCGTTGGTGTCTGGGATATCGTTGTATGGGGTTTCGTGACACTCGTGATTGTCCTCATTGTCTACCGGGTCATCGACTTCCTTATGAAAGATTTGCCGCGCCGAATCGAATTGGGCGAACTTGGTCCTGCCATCCTGTTAGCGGCGGTGAAACTTGGCGTTTCTATTATCACTGCAGCCGCGGTTTCAGGCTAAGGACTCGCCCGGCATGTTTGGCAAGCGACTTTGGTATCTTTTCTTGCCGATTATCGCTGTGCAGGTGTTCCTCGCCTATTTTAGCGATGAGGGTGGGCAATTGAATATGCGCCGGCCACCGCCGGAGCGATTTTCGGCGATACCGCCGCCACAAACTGAGGGTCGCCTTGGTTCTCGATTAAAAGAACGGTCGCACTTTGACCCTGCTTTTACTGTAGATGTTGGCAGAAAGGGCAATAGCACCGGGACCGCGTTTTCTGTACGTGACGAGGGCATTTGGCTGACAGCACGGCATGTGGTCGACGGTTGTGATCGGATAGGTCTGCGGAGTGGTCCCCGGAAAGCGACCAAGGTGCAGCGTGTCCAATCTCATCCAAGTGCGGACATCGCTGTGCTCTGGACACTAGGCGGGCGGCCTGCGATTTCCATTTCGGAAGAAAAACTTCGGATTAATCAAGATGCTTTTCATGTTGGATATCCGGAAGGGAAACCGGGCCAGGTTGTCAGCAACCTGATAGGGCGGCGCAATATGCGGACTGTTGGTCGTTACACTCAGACCGAACCAGTCGTTGCTTGGGTGGAACGCCATCGACATCCGCGAACCCACACCTTGGGCGGTTTGAGTGGTGGGCCGGCACTTAATAAAGCGGGCGAAATAATTGGTGTTACAGTGGCCGCAAGCAAGCGCCGTGGCAGGGTATTCACCACTGCACCTGTGACGATGGACAACATGCTGAAGATGGCGAATATTCACCCACAAGGTCAACCTTCCGGCGGCGTGACAGCAAAAGGACCCAGTGAAATTGGGTATGTAGATTATGGGGAACGGCTGCGCGATAAATTAGTGGTGGCAAAAGTGCTTTGTCTGGTTGATGGGCAAACTCGGCGTCGCCGTGCGGCTCGTGGGTTTTAGGCGCTAATAGCTCTTATCCTACAAGATTTATTGGCCACCCTGTCGACTGGTGTCATTGTGGATATAATACGCTAAGTCCCCAAGAGTTCCGGTACGAATAAGTCTTTTGGTTGTATTGGCGCTCGTAAGAGCTCTTGTTGGTTGAGATAAGCGAAGAAAACCTCTAACTCCTTATGGTTTGCGGCTAATCCATAAGGCCAGGGATCACCCCCAAAAAAGCTAGAAGTCTGTGCCATTTCTGGCACGATCCATGGCACCATCACTGAGAGGGCATCAATCTCGTAGAGTCGCTGAAGTGATGCTGCCCGGGCAGCTGAAAAGCAATTGTAGAGCGCACATGCTAAGTCAGGGTCTCGTTCGTAAATCTCTCGGCGTAAGACTAGGAGATGCATAATAGGAAAGATACCGGACGCCATGTAGTAGGCGCGCTCTGTCTCCTTTACGTTGGGGAAGAGACATCTGAGGGACCCGTTTTCCAGCCCGGTTGGCAATCGCGTTGTGATCATTGCGTCAATCTTGTTGGCCGTGAGTGCGTCGCTGAGGCTCTGGCCTTCGAGGTCTGTGATGTCATAGCCTTCCGGCAATCGCAGCGGAATTTTCTCGCCGCGTCCAACGGGTGAATTGACGCCACCTCTTACCCATCTAACTTCTTTAGGGTTTACGTTGTGGTACTCGTTGAGTATGCCTCGCATCCAGACAACGGCAGTCATTTGATACTCCGGTATACCGATCCGCGCGCCAGCCAGATCTTCCGGCCTCTCAATATCGCTGTCGGAGCGCACAAAAACGCAACCGTGACGAAACATACGCGACACAAAGACTGGTAGCCCAACGAACGGCTGTTTGCCTCGCGATATCAAGATAGCGTGCGCGGCGAAGGACATTTCAGTTACATCGAAATTTCCCTCCTGCAGGGCACGCCGGAAGATATCGTTTGGTGAGGAGCGGTCGAACGTGAGATGAAGGCCTGGCGTCGGCACGTCTCCAAGCAGCAGCGGGAGCATCCGATCGTTAGTGGAAATTCCGACGGTCAATGCATTAGTCATAATGTATGGTGTAAAGGTTTTTACCCATTCCTCCCATGACCTTCTTACTACTCCGGTTGGGAAATACATTTGGCAAAGTAAGCCGCAAATTCTAAATCGCTTGAAGAAAGCCGGTAGCGACGCCGAACTAAGTTGAATGCGGCCCGATGGGGATGAAAATACTGAATATCTGCTTATTTTTTAATGGCACCTGCCCTGCGGTTTCGCTTGCTCAGGGGATTGTTAATGAGAGCGAGATTTTTCAAGTTGTTATAGTTGGCTGCGGGTGAGCATGAACATAGGATCGCAGAATGACAAAGGAAGGCATGGTGACGCGTCTCGGATTTCTTGTTCCCGAACGGAACGTGACCTGTGAAGTCGAGTTTCCGCAATATCTGTCGCCTGGAATTACGGCACATTTTTCGCGATTGCCGCGTCCAGAAGCTGCGCTTAGGGCGGAGTCGCTTGTTAGGATGATGGAGAGCGTCGATACGCAGTCAGAGCTGCTTACTAAGATCGATGTGCGGGTTATCATGGCGGCTTGCACCAGCGGGACTTTCCTCGGTGGGACAGCGGCAGCAGACGATCTCGGCGCGCGCATTGTTCGGGCGACCGGCATTCCTGGTTATACGACCTCTACAGCAGTCGCGGACGCGCTTCGTGCTCTCGGTATCTGCCGTTTCTTCATGATCACGCCGTATCCGTGGGACATCACCCAAACGGAAGCGACGTTCTTTGAAAAACTTGGCTTTGAGGTGACGGGTATTGACACTTTCGCCTGCTCTCACTCGCCAATGATTCCAGCCCTGGCATCTGTAGAGGTAGCGGAAATGGCCAGCAGGCATGCGGCGGAAATTATGGATGCCGATGGGCTTTTTGTCAGTTGCACGAACCTTGCGACCATGGATCGGATATCAGCTTTGGAAGATCACCTTGGCAAACCAGTGGTTACCTCGAATAGTGCCACGTTATGGCGCGCTTTACGGGCGGCAGATTTACCGTTGGAGGATATTGGAGCCGGTGCTTTGTTTGAGTGCCCACTCGGCGCTTAATTAATCGGCAAAAAAATTTGCTCCCGTGAAGGTACAGATTGCGGACCTTTAAGCCTGAAACTGGACCGGATAACGATCGGGTGGCAAAAAGATCGTGGTTCGTTTCATTAGTCGTGGCACCATTGGATTGAATGGCTCACGGCGATGCAATACTCGGCAGTTGTCCCACAATACGGTGTCGCCGCGTTTCCACCTGTGTTCAAGGACAAATTCCGATTGCGTGACGTGCGCTGCGAGGTCGTCGAGGAAGGAGCGGCTCTCACTCACGTCCATGCGTTCAATGCCGTAAGTTTGCAGTGGGTCGAAATAGAGGCTTTTACGCTCGCATACGGGTTACTTGAGAACCATTGGATGCATTACGTCGGGTGTGATTGCGCGGATGTCCTTCACATCGCCCATAATGCAACAATCTCCGCAATTATGTCGTCGGTCGGTTGGTGGAGATCAACACCGTAAATCTCAAGCTCAAAGGTAGGTGTGAGGGGGCGAGTTGGCAGGGGCATCGCGTCACTCTTCGGCCGCTCGCAGTAACGGGCGGATGACTTTCCCCATCAGGTCGATGCCGACGCCACATTTGCAGCCCTTGCAGTCTTTGCAGGCGTCCAGCCCAAGGTCTTTGGCGTGTTCAAGGGCTTGGGAGCGCCCGGCTGCGCTGCTGAGTGGGTCGATGCGGAGAATTTGCAGTTTCAGAAGCGAGAACGGATTGCCCCAGCGGTAGCCGTCGGTCGTATTCGTTTCTTTTTTGTCGGATAGATTCCGGGCGTGCATCGGGCAGCCCTGCAGGCAGGCGTAGCATTCAATGCAGGCGGTGAGCTTGTGATAGTCTTCAGGCGGGTCCAGATTGAGATCGTTCCCCTGCGCGACGCTATTGAGGCGACCTCTCATTTGCCGAGCTACGCCGTCGCGGCGTACCACAAGGTCAGCGAGTGGCGGCAGCGTGTTTACCGGGCTGACCCGGTCACCTTCGCGTATGCGAGCGCGGCAGGCAAGGCGCGGGCGCCCGTTAACGTCGACTGTGCAGACGCCACAGTTACGCGCTCGGCAGCCGTAACGAAAGGCTAGGTTCGGCATCTCTGTTGCCTGTGCCTGCAGCAAGACGTCCAGGATCATCGGCTTTTCATCTGGATCCCGTCGTTCATAGTCGTATTCAACAATAGCAGCCTCGCCTTCGCGATGGATTTCTATTTCAACTTTCATGCTGCGCGCTTCTCGGCTATTGCCGCGTTGTCGGATCCGGGCTCGACTTCGGGCGCCGTCCCTCCGGGTGAACCCATGATTGCCTGATAGCGGGCCTCGAGCTTTTTGTCTTTGATACTTGCTGGGAGGTAGCGGAACCATTTTGATTGAAAGCGCCGCCAGCCCTCTTCCGCTTTATAGGCGAGGATTTGCCGGAGTGGTGTTTTAGGTCGTGTCACCCGGCGCGCGATATAGTGCCCATCCACATCCCGGTGTACGACTGTGGAATAGGGTTCGGCAAATACAGAGATTTCGCCTTTGTCGAGTCGAACGTGACCGCCGAGGCTCGCATCCCTTTCGAGTGCGGCTGCTGCGACGGCCTTTGCCGTCTCAAGTAAATTGCGGAGTTCCTCGAACTCTATAAAGGACTGATTGAAGGTTGTGTAGTTTGCAATAGCGACGGTATTCAGCCTTCTGGTGAGACGGTCTATTAGTCCGCCGATGCGCATAATTCCGTCGCCTGTGCGTGCCGGACCTATGGCGTCCCAGGCTTCTTTTTGCAGCTCCTGCTTCAGGGCCGAGGCCGCTATATCACCCGTCTGCCCAAAGCGCTTCGATGTTGCCTCTATCATGGGTAAAAAGGCCGTGTCGTCAATCTTACCTTTGAAGTTGCGGGCGGTCCCTGTCGCAGCACGTGCGGCACGCGCCCCAAAGACGGAAACCTCGGCGAGCGAAGTTGAGCCCAGCCGATTGGCGCCAAAGAGCCCACCCATGGCTTGGCCAGCGGCGTATAAGCCATCTATGCCAAGCGCCCGTTCGCCGACACCTTTGCCTTTGACGGATGCACCATCAGCATCGGCGCGTAGGCCGCCCATGTGATAATGCGCGCTTGGACGGACCTCCCAGGGCTCGTCGCATTTAGAGACCGGTTTGCTAAAGGCCTGCACTGCATTGCGGTAGGCGCCGGGCAGGCAGGTCTGGAGATAGCGCATGAAATAGGGGCCGGAGCGCGGCAGGACCTTATTACCTGTCATATCCAGATAGGCACCATCGTTGGGACTGCCACGGCCGTCGGCGACTGCTCTCATAATTGCGGCGGAGCATTCGGCGCGGGTACGTTGGTAAACGCTGTCGAGGATAACCTTGCCGTTCTTGTCTCGCAGCACGCCAAGGAAACTCGCCGTCGCTGGCTCGCCGACCAAGAGGCCCTCAAAGGAGGGAGGAGAAGCCAGACAGAAGGGCAGGAACTGAACCTGCTCCATATCCACTAATTCGGCGCCGGCGCGGGCTACAACAGCATAACTGTCGCCGGTGTTGCCTCGCATAGTGTCTGTCTTCGGGAAGAATAGGGTTGAGAGCCCACCTGCGGCCACAATCACTGCTGGCGCACGAACTGCAATGAGCTTGCCGCCTGCCGCGTCGTAAATCAGTCCCCCGATGATGCGTTTACTTCCGTCTTTCATCTCCTCTGTTACGAGGTCAAGAAACCAGGCGTCTTCCAGGTAGTCTACGCCGTTTCCCTGCACCACCGCGTTCCAATTGGCATGACCGAAAGCGATGCCATGATTAGGCAAACCGACGGAGCGCCGCTTGTTGTGGCCGCCGAAGGCCATCGGTGTTGCCTTGGGCCTATTGCGCTCGTGATCAATAGCCGGGCGTAGTCCCTGGGTACGGAATAGATCGAAGGCGGTCTGGCTATCAGTTGCGAAGGCATCGGTGATCGCTTTGACTGGGAGGTTCCCACCTGCCATTCGAATGTTTTTGGAGAGCGTTTCCTCAGTGTCGTCGTCAACAGCGACCGTGCGCACTGTCGCATTTCCTTCGGAAATCTTCGTGTCCGAGCAGCCTATTGGGTCCTTCGAAACTACAAGGACACTGGCCCCCTCATCCGCTGCAACTCGTGCCGCCATGCTGCCGGCTCCACCAGAGCCGACGACAACCACATCGTAGTCGCGCCATTCAGTCTCGATCGTCACGGCACCCCTCCTCTTTGTTGCCAAGCGAAATGGCATAAAGTCGGACATCGATCAAGGGGGTAGCCGTCTCACTGATCAGATATGAGGGGGATGAGTGGCGCTGATTACGACAGAATCATATCTGCAGCTTTTTCTGCAATCATTATGGTCGGCGCATTGGTGTTGCCGCTGATTACATTGGGCATAATGGAGGCGTCCACGACCCGGAAATTCTCCATTCCATGCACCTTTAACAAAGGGTCAACTACGGCCAGGGGATCTATACCCATCTTGCAGGTTCCGGCTGGATGCCAGTTAGATGCGCCAAACCGTCGCGCGTGCTCTAAAAAGGCTTCGTCGTCATCCGCCTCAGGGCCAGGTGTCTTTTCAAACGCGACATAGGGACGGACGGCTTCCGCCTCCATCATGCGTCGCGCCATCCACATTCCGGCTACAATGGATTGCCGATCTATCTCAGTTGACAACATATTGTGCCAAATACCGGGCGGTGCTTTAGGGTCTGTCGACTTTACGTGCACATGACCGCGGCCTTCTACATGTAACAGGGTAACGCCAATCGTTACGCCTGGCTCTTTGTCCAATTTTCGATCTTCAATTGCCGCATAACTGCCGGGAAAGATTTGGAATTGCACGTTTGGTGTTCCCAATTCTGGGCGTGTTCGCACGAATGCGCCGATTGGCAGAGTTGCCATAGTAAGCGCACCTTTACGCCCGATAAGATACTTCAACCCTTCGCCGAGTGCGCGCAAACCCTTTGTTTTTTCGTTTAACGTGATTGTGTTCTGAATTCGCCATCGCATGCGTACGACAAAGTGATCCTGTAGATTGGCGCCCACGCCAGGTAGTTTATGAATTACCGGAATTCCGAGGTTGCTAAGCCGTTCAGGGTCGCCAACGCCAGAGAGTTCGAGTAGTTGCGGCGAGTTGAAGGCGCCGCCGCACAGAATGATGTCGCGCGCCGCCTTTGCTTCTACTCGTTTATTTTTACGGAGGTAAGTGACACCGACCGCCTTCTTGCCTTCAATCATAACCTTACAGGCAGTTGCATTTGGCAGGATGTGCAAGTTTGGGCGATTGCGTGCCGGTTCCAAGTAGGCCTGTGCGGTGCTGGCGCGGCGGCCGTCACGGATAGTTGCTTGGTGTGGGCCGATGCC
>MDTE01136702.1_pt1 | contig 11011 bp, 9 predicted proteins | sample 811231 | NCBI WGS metagenome assembly MDTE01 (sample SAMN05326651, study PRJNA326480) | marine metagenome | isolation source: seawater | place: Indian Ocean: Red Sea | collected 2010 | reverse complement strand
TCACCAGTGTGCCGTCTTCTGCAGGCATCAAACCGGAAATCCGCATCGACATACCCATTTCACTCATTGTTCCACACATGCCTGAATCCATCTTTAATGCGTCCATAAATTCCATGATTGGAACAAATTCAAACATCTCACAGCCTCCCTCATCTGGATTATCTTCACAGTATTCCTCTACAAATTCGAGACAAGCCTCCGATTCTTCATCTTCGCATTCAGGTGCAAAACATGGGCTGTCAGTATCTTCTGGTCCATTAGGGAATGGACATTCTTCTCCACCGTCGCCAGTTCCGTCACCAGTTCCGTCACCAGTTCCGTCACCAGTTCCGTCTCCAGTTCCGTCACCGTCGCCAGTTCCATCTGTAACTGCATCCGTGCATGAAAAAGTTTCTTGGTCAAAAACAACTGCGGGTAGATGTCCTGATCCGGTGAATGATTCGTTATCTTCAAACACGACCATTGGGTGCACAAAGTCGATGATATCGGACATGGTATGGTAAGCAAACATTTCCAATTGGATATTTGGAGATGCGCTATTTTTTACTGACCAACTGGTGATTTCATGGAAATCGCCAGCATTTCCTCCTGAAGAATTCACCCATGTTTGATACACATCTGAAACATGTCCTTCTTCAACTGAACAAATCAGTTCGAGTAAATAAGGGGATTCATTGGCCATCGGCGGTGCTGGGAAATGAAGGTACAACGGGCCATTTTCATCAATTACTTCAGGGGCGTATGAACCGGATTGAATATAGACGAAAAGAGCGCCGTTCAGCATCTCCGTTGAATTACCTCCACCATCGCCTGAAGAATCCCCAGTACCATCACCTGTACCATCACCGGTAGTGTCTACAGGGTCTTCAGTTACATCTTCTTCATTGGATGTACAACCAGCCAGAGAGGCCGAAATCAGCATAAATATCACAAAAAACAGGTTTTTTCGCATGATGCGTACAAAGCAAACGAGCAAATAAAGTCTGCGGAATGGCTCATGCATGTGGGTATTGTCGCAGTATCTTCACAAAGCCTTGACCAAATGATTGGATAAAATTGTGAGCTCGCTGCGACACGACTCAGTTGAGAATATTTTTAAGAACAGTCTTGCAGCGAAGCGTGTACGAAAACAGCGTAGTAGTCAACAAGGAAGGGCACAATTTGTCAACCACATTGGATGTTTCTGGCCTCTACGCAATTGGAGGTCTCCTTCTCGTCATTTTAGGAATCAGTGGAATTTTCCTCAGGAAAAAGGACACGACATGGACCGTTCAATTGGCAGCCCTGATGATCTCTTGGATTCTCATATCCAAAGGCCTGCAAGCCTTGATTCGACTCTTGTATGTTCCAGGCACCTTCGATGTTGTACCAACGGGAACAGTGGGGCAAGAAGTCATGGACGGTTCGTGGGGGTCAATCCACTCCAGTGGTGCGGTATTATCGGGCTCAGCCACCTACCTCACCGAGGTACTCGCAAGCATGAACATCATGTTCAATTTCTTCTTTGTTTTTCTCTCTGCTCTGCTGGCTCTCGTATTTCCAATCAATTTCGTCAACAAAGAGCGGACCATCAGAATATTCGGAATCATCATTTTTGCTTCGGTATTGATCAGCGCTGTCACCTTTGCATTTATCCCCGATATTCCCTTGATTGAAGGATTGATCAACGACCCCCCCGCTGCTGCAATCTGGGGCCTGATTTATCTTTACAGCGTGTTCAATGAAAACAAAGATGCTGCACATTGGAAGAACACCGCCGACATATGTGCATTGTTAATGATCGCCATTTTGGGTTCCTACTTTTTCCACTGGTTGGGAATCTTACTCATATCTGATTATTTCTTATCGTCTGGATTGTCCGGTACCGAGATGAACATCTCGTTCTATGTACCCCAAATCAGCATGGCATTCTCGCTGTTTGGGTTTGCGATTCTGCTCGTTGGAGAATCCTACAGAAGTTGGAAGGATGAACCTCGTCTGATATCCTACATTGTGGGAGTGTATTTTGTCATCGGCGCGCTTAGCCACGCTGTCCTCTCTCTTGCATCGGATGATTTGGTCAATTTGCAAAGCGTGGACATGCAAGAGAACATCATCATTCAGACGTGGCAGTCATTCACGAGCCTCTTTCATTTCTACATCGGAAGGCCGCTGCTGTTCATGATCTTGTTGTTCAGATTTAATTTGGTTGACACTGGGACTGCAGAACAATCCAACCTTTCGAGGATCACCATCATGCTCGTGGTCGTAACCGCAGCGACTGGAATTATGGAAATGCTGCAGGAAATGATGCCGATACCTCAAGTCTTTTCCGCCATCATTCTCGGTATGGCCCTTGCCTTCGCCATCGGGTGGGAAGAGAGGATCTTTGATTGGTTGGTGAAAGAAGACATCGAAGTCACCGATCCATTTGCTGAGTTGAGAACACAAGAGCCCTTCCAAAATGACCTGGCAATACTTCGATTTCAACGAACGATGGTGGGCTGTCTCGTGTTGATCGTCTTCAGTTCCCTCATGACTGGATTTGTAAGGATGATGTGATTCCTATGTCAGAAGCGTTCGAGATTGTCAAGGAAATGATCTCCGGTCGAGGAGGAAGGATTTTTTCCATCATCACATCTGTTTTTACCGTGTTTATGTTGTTGCATGCTTCCTTCTTTTGGTCGTACGGTGTTGATTTGGTTGATGAGGAATCCTTCATCCATACGTGGGAAATATCGTTCACGGAATCGGTAACCTCGGAATCGGAGACGACACTGATCGGGGATGAAGAGACGTACGAATACCAGTATGTCTCGGAGAGAACGACACTGGAAGATCGCATGATCGCAGCCTTCAGAATCACCGTGAGTTATGCAGAAACTTCAGGCGGAGCAGCGAACCCTTGTGACAGCGTTACTGCCACCATAAAGCCATCAGAAATGTCGGCACAATGGACCAATGAGAGTACACAGACTTCGGGTAATTCAGATGACTGCAGTGATATTGTCTTGATGGTCATGGTTTATCCAGAATACAGTTCAGCCTCAACAATTGGAGAAGGTGTGAAGGAAGACGACGTCCTTTCCAACTGGAAAATACAAGATTACGGCTTGGGAACTCTTGTGTGTCAAGTGACGGTGGACACCACCAACAGTCCTGTCTCAAATATTCCCTTGGCAGGCAATGACGAAGGAGAGGAAGTCATGGTCACGTGGGAACGTATCGAATTCTTCCCTGATGCGATACGGATTGACTGATGGTTCACTTCTGTTTCCCTGCAATTCCCCTACACCAAGTAGGTCGATTTTCCTTAAATACCCCACAAACTCCACAGGAGTGGGAATTCGAAATGAGAAAGAAGTCAACACCCATCAATTGCAAAGCCTGTGGAAGAAAAATCTGGATCAAGTATTCTGCCTGCGGAAATACTGTGTTTTCAGCATTCAAACGTTGTGGAGGTCAATCCACTCCAGAGAATTGGATCCTTCACAGGGATGAGAATCCAGATTGTACCTACAACGAAAGAGAGGTGAAATCACTCTTTGATTATTGAAGCGAGAGGAACATCCACCCTGAATAAACGGCTCAAAGCGAATGGTTGGAAGAGCAAACCTGGCTCAAAGACGAGCATACCACGCGTCTCGAACCAGGCTTTCGCTCAGCCGTATCGGAACATTTGCTGTGGCTCCTGCTTCAGCGGGAGGCGAGCGTGAGGTTCTTCCACATGTCCTCAGGCACTTCCATAGCGAGTCGCAGACCGCCCATGGCACCCAGACGAACAGGGTCATCAACGACGTGAACGTTGACGTCACCCATGTCGGAGAGGCGGCGTTCGATCAGTGCACCAAGACCCTTGATGGCTGAACCGCCACCGGCGAGAACCATGTTCTTGCGGAACTCATCGTGGTATTCGGGGTTGGAACCAGCGATGAGTTTCTTGACGTTCTCAACGATAGGGTCAACGATGGATTCGCAAGCACGCTGCATGCAGTCGGTGATGTCGAGGGTCATGGCCTTTCCTTCGATGGAGAAGTCCACGAGAACGGGTTCATCTGGTGCCGCAGTCGAAACGAAGGAGTACTCTTCCTTCCAGCGACGTGCCATGTCCTTGGTGATCTGTGCACCGTTGTACTTGGACTGGATTTCTTTGATGAGTTGGTTGTCGACGAAATCACCGGCGTGTCCAGTGTGCATTTGGTCGCCAGGTCCAGGAATGGTACCGTAGACACGGCAAAGGTCGGTTGTACCTGCGCCGATGTCGATCACGAGGGTGTGGGTGATCATGTCGAGGGCGTATGCGACGGCAAACGGCTCGGAAATGATCATGGCCGAGTTGACTGACCCAGCGGCTGCGTCGAAGATGGCGGTCTTGTCAACGTGGCTGGCTTCAGCGGGAGCACCGATAACAGCAACGACACGGTCGTACTCCTCTGGATCGGACAGACCGATCAGATGGGTGATGAAATGAGCAATGTATTCCCGGTCTTCGGGGGTGTCCTTGATGACACCGAGCTCAAGTGGACGGTAGAGGTTGAGGGCCAAGCGGTTCTTGAGTGCCTCATGACCGAAGAGCACGTCTCGCTTCAAGAAGTTACGAGCAATCGGGTCTTTGGGAGTACCAATCACCGTCAGTTCTTCCACTTCGTGGCTGTCTGAGGACACCATCACCGAGCGGAAGGTTCCCAAATCAATTCCAATATACAACACATCTTTCGCCATAGGCTCACCGTCTTTCGGATATCGCCTGCCTTTATGAAGAGTCCCCATATGAATTTCGGAACCCATGGTTCAACAACACGAAGAATGGCGGTGTTCATTTTCTATAGAAAGAATGCCATTAAGGCGTTTTTTTGTCAGCACCATGCTTCACATGGGTGGCAATACCAGGCGGCATATTCCGTGTACAATTCCGCCATCCCTCCACAGTTTGTGCACTCCTTCAGGGTGTTTTCACCGCAAATTTCGACCACCGTTTGAATGTGGTACGCATCATCGATGTTGAGTTGTTGACGCATTGCCCAAAGAAGTTGGTCTTCGCTGGGAGAAATGATGCCATCCTCCAGCACCATTTCGACGACGGTGCGGTAATCTTGAATGGTCGAAAAGTCCCTTGAATCAAGCACCACTCCACCCTTTTCAGCAACGATATCGGTGCCTCCAGGGTCGTCAACGAAGATGACGAAGGAGGCGGCATTGAGACTGTCGTCGCGTAGGTCAAACGAAATGCGTGCCCCCTGAAGGTTTGCGTAAACCAATTTTGAGGAACGGTTGATGACGTTGGCGATGGACCGTGCCGTCATTTCTGCATTCGGGCCTCGCTTCCAACCTGTGGGGCTTCGTTCGTTGTAAGCATAAAATTCCGTACCTCGCCCAGGATATTCCAACCGAATCTCTTCGCCTCCATCAAAACCATTGGAAACGATGGTGATCGCTGCAACTTCCGTGGAAAGAATGTTGTCGTCATCGTCAAAACTGATCATCAATGGCTTGCGTTCTTCTGCCGCTGCGTTGTAATGGCCTTGCATTCCACTCATCCACTTGTCCTCAAGGCGCTTGAGCGATTGTTCTTGCTCACCGGTGAGGTCCTTCTTCACACCGAGCACGTTGGCGAGTTCCCCTGATTCCATCTCTTGCTTGAACTGTTGAATCAATTCTGCATCCCTGCGATGCGTCGGTGGGTCAGGGCGTTTTTTGGTTTCGACATAATTTGGATCAGCCCATTCATGGCCGCAAGAACCGCATTGCAGATAACCGGCCATCGTCGAATCTTGCGCAGTCCCTCCACAGCGAGGGCAGTCACCACCCTCGTTGTAACTGAGGTTGTCTTTGGCTTCCTCCCTGCCTTTTCGAAAACCGCCAAAGCCCGCCATGGTCATTTGGTGGACTTGACTTTCTATGAATGCTTTGTTAGTCTTGAATGGCTCTGGCTTTCAAACCGTAGCGAATGAAGCCCTCTTGCGCGTAGATGCGCCGCAAGACGAGTTCCATTGGCAAGTCCATGCTCAACGGTGTATCTTCATCGTCAACGGTCAAAAAAACACCGTAGGGTCCTTCGTCGAGTTGAAGGAACACCGTACTTATGCCGCCAAGCAAAGGTGCGCGCAGAGAAAACTCCGAGGGAGCACCCGCTGCAGAAAGGGTTGTCCATGATTGAACGGTTCCCGTTGGCTTCAGCACATGCGTGTCGTTGGTTTCACCATGGACGGCACCGGAGAATCGAGGAGGCCAAACGATGGCGCCTCCGCTTTGCTGTCCTTGGAGAGAGAGGCGAGAAGAGGCGGCTTCTTCGTACTGCGAGCGGGAAACGTATGCACCCTGACTCACATGAGCCTCATGGAGTTCTTCTTCCCAGGCAGCGTGAATTGCACCATGGAAGTCGGGGTCCACCTCAATTTGGACATCAAGAACAGGAAGTTCAACGGTCGCACCTTGACGAGCCAACACCACGGTGGCCTCGTCACTCAACAAAAGGTCCCAAAGCGGGTCAGTTGCCTCCTCCTCATGCTGATGCGCCGAGGTTGCCAGCGTTACGGTGTTGGCATCGATACCATCGGGAATGCCGATCTTGTCGACCGCCTCGTGTTGAAGGCGGTGGAGAACGCCAGCAACCGCCAAGGTGGTGGCATCGCTATCGGCGCCGAAAACACGAACGCCGTTCATGGTGAACGGGGATTGAACAACGGTGTAATCATCGGCGTGGTCAACCAAATAACCCATCCACACTTCCGCAGACATCATCGCTCCCTCCCGAACACATGAACTGCACAGGTTGCGCCTGAACCGCCGACATTGTGCGTTAGGGCGTTGGTTGCGTCACGAACTTGGCGCTCGGATTCTACCTCTCCTCGCAATTGCTTGAACACTTCAACGACCTGGCCCGTTCCCGTAGCGCCCAACGGATGACCCTTCGATTTCAGACCGCCACTTGGATTGATGGTCGTACGACCTTGATTGAGCACACCGCTCCCTTCTCTTGCAAATCGACCGCCTTCGCCTCTTCCTGCGAATCCCAAATCTTCCGTAGCAAGCACTTCAGCAATGGTAAAACAATCGTGAACTTCTGCAAGGTCGATGTCACGTGCCTCAATGCCTGCCATACGGTAGGCTCGCTCAGCGGCCTGTTGGGTTGCCTTGAGTTGCGTGATGCTCGGCCGGTCGTGAAGCGCAAGGTGATCCGAGGCGGCACCTGCTCCTTTGACCCAAATCGGTGTATCGGTGAATTGACGAGCCACATGGTCTGCTGCAAGCACTACGCACGAAGCACCATCGGAGGTTGGACAGCAGTCATAGAGCGTTAACGGGTCTGCTACCATAAATCCCCCAGCGGCCTTCTCAAACGAGACTTCCTTGCGTATGTGCGCAAGCGGATTCTTTGCACCATGGAAGTGATTCTTCACGCTGACATTGACGAGATCGTCATGGGTCGAATCGAATTCGTGAAAGTAACGACGTGCCATCAGGGCATAGGTCCCGGGGAAGGTCAAACCAGCGAGGCGTTCCCATTCCGTGTCACCAGAAACGCCCAACCAGTAGCGCTTTCGCTCCGCCGTGAGGTCGTTCATTTTCTCGATACCACCTGCGACCACCACATCGGCTTGCCCGCTCTTGATGGCCATCCAAGCATCGCGGAACGCGAAACCTGAAGATGCGCAGGCGTTCTCCACCCGGCGAACTGGAATGTTGTCCATCGCTGAGTGTTCGGTAAGCAAGGCCGCCGTATTGCCCAGTTGTGAGCCGCCAAAGGCAATGCTTCCGATGAAGGCTTCATCGATGGATGCTGGTGAAAAGTCGCCGTCGATGCTCGCAAATGCACGAGATGCTGCTTCAGCCCACATCCCTTTGAGCCCCGAGGGATGATTTCCATATTTTGTCTGACCAGCGCCGACGACGGCCACATCCACCATGTTCGTTGCAGAATGATGCAGCATTTCATACCCACGGCCTTGCATGTTGAAAAGCACGGCTTTACCTCGGTCTCCAACCCGCAGGGTTCTTGAACAGGCCTCGCCCGCATGGGATACATGCTACGCCAATGCAGAGAACATGGACATTTCTCGGGAACCAACTGCCCCGTGTGCAACGAAGAAGGAAAATTCATCATGAGCGACCGTGAAGCCAACTCGCTTGGCCGCATGCTGGCTTTGGTTCTGCGTCACGCACCTGAGAAGTTCGGCGTTGAAATGGACATCAACGGCTGGGTCAGCACACGTGAACTCTCTGAAGCCATCGGCAACCAACGCCGACACTACCATTGGCTACGAGGATGGCATTTCGAGGCCATCGCAAACGCTGACGAAAAGGGCCGTTACCAAGTCGAGAACAGGATGATTCGAGCGACCTACGGCCACTCGATTGAACTCGACCTCGATCTGCCAACCGATGACATCCCTGAGGTCCTCTACTATCCGTGCGAGGCCGACGAAGTCGAAACACTCCTTGAATTCGGATTGACGGCAGGTGACCGCAAAAACGTCCATCTTTCACGTTCCATCCACAACGCAATGGAAGCGGGACATGTCCGCATCGACCGTCCGACCATTTTGGAAATCGACACCGCACGAGCGATCGCCGATGGTCATACGATTTACCGTGCAGGTACAACGGTGTTCCTCACCGATGAAGTGCCTGGTGAATATCTCTACAAGGTCGACGAAGACGACCCCATGATTCTCGAAATCATCGACGAATGGGAACGAGAAGAAGAGTGATTCATCACTTCTCAGCGCCACAGGCGGGACAGAACGCCAAATCGGGCTCCAAGATTGCTCGGCACGTTGCGCAATGGACTTGACCTGTCATCAACGCTTCAACCTTCTTTGGGGCAGGAGCGGGCGTGATACCTTCTTCTGAATCGACCAGACGAACGGGATCGATGCCGTGGCGTTGAAGTTCTTCAACACGATTCTTGTAGATAATCGCCTCCTGCATGGCGGCCTCCAATTGCCAAAGGCGTTGTTCACGCTCTTTTCCATCGGCAATGGTACGCGCTTCTTCAATGCAAACTTGCAGATGTCGCATGAGAGCATCAACCGTCGGCTCGTCGCTCATGGAACCCGCTCCTCCGCAGTGCCTCATGAATCCTTGCCACATGTTCACAACGGTATGCTCATGTTGGTTGGCCATGTAGGGTGGTCATGCGTGAGCGTGTGGTGCTCAAATGGGGCGGTGGCCTCATCACTGAAAAAAGCACGATGAAAACCGTTCGCCAAGACGTCCTTCGTGACCTTGCTGAACAACTTGAACAGTGCCTTCTCAGCGGCGTCGATGTGGTGCTGGTTCATGGTGCCGGCTCGTTTGGACATCTCAAGGCCAAACAATACCGACTTGCAGAAGGCCGAATCACAGGGTCAGCGCCCATGGGCCCGCTCACGCAAGATGAAGCGGTGGAAGAAGTGCGTGCTGACATGCTTGAACTCAATGCACATGTCATGCAAGCCCTCACCGAACGTGACATCTCTGCAGTCTCCCTTCCGCCTCACACATGGGCAACGAACACCGGGCCTGCATTCGAAGGTGACCTCGCCATGTTTTCTCAAGCACCCAGTGGAATCGTGGTGGTGACGCATGGAGATGTCGTGGCTTGCCACGATAAGCGTGAATTCGGCATCCTGTCGGGCGATGACTTGGTGCTACGTCTTTCAAAAGAGCTGCCAGACGTGACCCGCTTGGTGTTTGCCATGGGTGGTGTGGAAGGAGTGCTCGAATCCATGCCAATAGACGACCAGCCAGGCGTGTTGATCGAAGCGTTGACGAAAAACGCGATGTTCGATGACGAACACATGTCCGAAATGGATGTCACGGGGGGCATAGGCCTCAAGGTTCAACGAGGATTTGCTGCACTCGAGTCGGGTGTTGAGGTGTTGTTGGTCAGTGGCGAAGAGCCCCAGAGGGTGGCTGACGCCTGCCTTGGAAATCCCGTACGAGGCACCCGTTTGGTCGCATGAAGAGGCAGAGAACTCTTCATGTAGCCTCCGCGTTTCCAAACAAACGGTGAACACATGAGTGGGTACGGAATCGATGATGTCCCACATGTTGAATTGGGTGAAGCAGACCTCGTCGCACTGGCTGATGCAGACGCCGCCCAAGTCGCTTTGATGGCAGAAGCCGTCATCCGTGTGGCTGAAGACGATACGGTCTTGGGCCCCGTTTCGAAAGTAGAGTCTCATCGTGGCCCTGGTTCATTTCACCGTGCGTTTAGCCTGCTGTTGTTCAACACAAAAGGTGAGATGTTGCTTCAACAGCGGAGTGCAGAAAAGGTCACCTTCCCGAATGTTTGGGCGAATGCGTGTTGCTCACATCCACTTCACAGCGAAGAAGAACTTGATGAAGAAAACGCCATGGGTGTGAAGCGAGCAGCGGTACGCAAACTTGAGCAGGAACTCGGTATTGACTCCTCAACCGTTTCCGTTGACGACATGGTGTTCATGACCAAAATGCGATACAGCGCACGTATGAACCCCGAATGGATTGAGCGGGAAGTCGACCATATCTTGGTCCTCTGTGCCGATGTCGACCTCCACCCAAATCCGAATGAAGTCAGCAATATTTTGTGGGTCTCCCAGGAAAAAATGGAAGAAATGCTGGTGGAAGAACGTGATGCCGACCAAGCCATCGCTCCTTGGTTCCGTTGTATCGCGGCTCGAATCATGACCGATGATTGGTGGAAGCATCACAACGACAAGGCAGCGTTAACAAGCATCTCCGATGATTCCATTCACGACATGGGCGACATCACCGACATGTTGCCCAATGCGGTTGGCTCCGATTTACTGACCGCCATCCGAGAGGTCAAACCACTGATTGAAGCACGCATCGAGGAAAGCCTGCGGGCATCACGCCATGAGCGACTTGGTCATGCCATGATGCACTTGATCGAAGGTGGAGGAAAGCGCATGCGTGCGACCCTTCCGTGGCTCGTGGCCAAGGCGGTTGGTGACACGCATGCTGGCCTGCTGGACATCGGGGCTGCGATTGAAACGGTTCACAATTTCACACTGGTACACGACGACATAATGGACGATGATGAAAT
>MDTE01002806.1_pt1 | contig 11011 bp, 10 predicted proteins | sample 811231 | NCBI WGS metagenome assembly MDTE01 (sample SAMN05326651, study PRJNA326480) | marine metagenome | isolation source: seawater | place: Indian Ocean: Red Sea | collected 2010 | reverse complement strand
CATTTTCCAACCAAGAAATAAAATTATCGACTCCTTCTTCTATATTACGAGGTATATATTGGTTAATGATTCGACGAACATCGATATCTAACCTTGGTTTCTTTGGATCACGGATACTTTGCCTTGTCTGTGCGTCCATGATTCCTAACCGTTTCGGTCCACAATTTTGTAAATATATTTTAAAAAAACGTCGAATACATTTATTTTCTCTAATATTCATTTCAAGTATACTTACAGTAGAAAGACTGATATTGTCAACCAATATTTTTTCTAAGAAAATATTTTTACGGACAATATACACAACACTTTCTTCTACTTTTTTTGTAGTTTTCTCTTTTAAATTATCTCGTAGATTTAACGATTGTAATTTTAATTTTGGTATAACTTTTTTCAAATCGTCCAGAACATCAAAATCAAGATAATTTTTACGCAGATCTAAATGGGTTACAGATGTTCCTATAAGCGAGTTGAAAAGTTTTCTAGGTTCAGGATTATTCTCATTCGCCATATAATAGGTTATAAACAAATGTAATCCTAATTTTTGAATGGTTCGATTTCCTTTTAGAAAAGCCGCTATTTTATTCAAGACTTCTTTCTCCGATATTGTACAGTAGGTTATGTTCAATTCTGTCACTGTTTTATTTTCTTTCAAGATGTCTAGTATTCCTCTTTTAAGAATCATACAATTATTGATGTTGATTTTTGTTACTGGACAGTTTCGATCTGTCAAAAACTTTCGTAAAAGAGGTAACGAACGATCTGCCTCCCGAATACGATTTTGTTCATCTCCACGAACAGTGTGAGCAAACGTTATTTCAGGACACGTATTAAAGAAAGAACAGTTTTCAGGACTTAGATACGTAATAAACTCATACTCATTTAGTTTGTCTTCGTAATAGTTGTGTTGTTGTTGATTCATTTATATTAAAAAAAAAAAAGATATTCGTTTTCAAAACTCTTCTGTCCGAACATTGAAGGGGAGTTTTTTTTTTTCTAATGTGTTTGCAACAAAAGTATTTTTTTTTATCTAGACGAATTGATGTAAATCACTGGCCAATTTTCGTTGTTCCAGATAATATGAAAATTCTCGTTGATAATCACTACTAGTAGGACATAATTTGAGATATATCCTTGGAATTTCACCTAATCGATCCAGTTCTACCGTATACTCTCCGAAATTAGAAAGGACACAGTACGATAATCCAAAAAATCGGCTGTAATGTGTATAATCTCGAACGTGGTCGTTAAAGTAGCGGAACCCATCAGGATCAAACATGACATTGTCCCCTACTTGAAAGTCATACAACAGGCGGGAGTGACAGTGTGTATACTTTTGGTTCAGAAAGGAATAGTAATATTCAAAAGGTCCATCTTCAATCACTTTTTTCAACTCATGAATTTTATAGAATTGATACGAATCTAACTCAATCCATGGTGAACCATTCACAATACTTTCATACACACGTACGACATAATATTTGGTAAAACACTTGGTTTTGGGTAGGTAAAAATTATCCAATAAATTTTCATTCAGCATGACAATATCCCCCTCTTTGATCGATTTACTTTTCAACTCCAATAAGCAAATCTGAAACTTTTCACGATACGTAGGATCAAATTCATAAATATATTGCTGTATTTCTTGTGGTAGTGAAAACATGATAAATATGTATATATATATATACTTCTATATATATATATTTTAAAAAGGAGTTCTTATGAATATTGAGCAACATCATGTAGTAAATTTCGAATAAAATTTTTACGATCTTTCCGCTGGCGGCGACACTTCATCTCTCGTACATGTTTACGTTGAAGGTTCAATTCTCGTGTCAATAATTTATTGACAGTTCGATTCTGTTCAAATTGACGCACACGTTCAATGCGACGAAGATGACGCCGATACCACCGTGAATCAACGTATCGTTGTTCGGTTGGCCACCAAATTTGAGAGTAATCTATCGTTGGTAAACCGACAAGCATGTTACGACAAAAAGGACATTTTGGTTGTTGTAATGCGTGCGTACAATCATGACACATGCTGTACCCACCACAACATTCCAGAGGAAAGAATGTAGTTTTTGGTTCATAACATATCGAACATTCTTTCATATCTTTGGGGTTTTCTTTAAAGAAATTTTATTTATTTCCTATCAACTGTTAAATTTTTTTTTTCTATATTATATGCTAAATTCATTAGAATTGTATCACATATATCATCTTTTTTCGAAAAAGTGTTCAACCACTCGTATCCAACATAATCTTCTGTGTCCAACAATAATTGCTTTACAAATTCAATCGCCCATTGTTTCCGTTTTGACCAACTCGACTGTGTACTTTGAAAGATGCGTGTTTTTTGGGTCGCAGCATACTCTTCGACATGTATCCATGGAAAATTTTGAATCAAATATCCCATGAGGTGTGCTGCCATTTGGATTGCTTTGTAATTCACCTTTCCATTGAAACCCATTTGTTTTTCAATCAAGCAACAGTGACAGGTCTCGAAAAAGCGACTCCGTTCCCTCAAAAATTGGTAAAATCGTTTCCAGAATTCGACAGGCGTTTCCTCGTTACAGGAATCTTTCATTAAATCATGATTTTCCATAAATTGTAAATACCATCTTCCTTCCGTATCGACGTCCACAATCGAATATGCAAAATTGCGAAACCCAATATCAAATGCTAGATAACGCTGCATGGTCTTTTTTTTTTGCGAAGGCATCCCTTTAAACCAAAATCATCCATTGAAAAAAATTGAATTTTTATACTGTTTTACGGCAAGAAACAAAGACTCGTAGTTTCGAAACTCTGTTAAGAAAAAAGTCAATCCAAATGAATATTAAACCCTTCATTTTACTTTCTGTGTTTTTTCAAAGAGAAGATTTGACACGAATGGAACAAATCCGATCGTTAAATCATGATATTGCGTTACTGCAAATGGAACGATGGAAGTTACAAAGAGAACTAATTTCGGAGTCGAAAGAAAATGTTATGAAAAGTTTGAAAGAATGTTACTGTGGATTTAAAAATACTAACCACGCTCTTCCAATTCTTTTATAGAATCTGTTTTGCATTTTAGAATATATATATATATCAATTGTTCTTTCTATCTAGTCAAATAATCCGATTGAATTATAGTCTTCTTGGAAAAAAAAAAAATGAATCAACCCGAATGTTTTGCATTGTCCGAATACAAAACGATCGAAACTCGTTGTAAACTACCAAAATATTTACAAAAAGAGTGGAAAGAAAAATTAGGATGGATGTACACTTTCCCATGGCGTCCTGAACAAGAAAAAATTTTACGGGATTTTCAGAATGCGCCATGGAAATTATTTATTATCCAGGCAATCTTTGGTGGAGGAAAAACGACCATGATCTTGGCCATGATTTTTGATTTAATCGTACAACAAAAAACAACTGCGGAACGTATCATGGTATCTGCTTTCAATGTTGCCATCAAAAATGAAATTCGAAAAAAATTACGTTATGCGGGAAAAATTGTACCTCGAACCTTTGATTCCATCGTCTGGGAAATTTGTAAAGAAATGAATTATCCGCTGTTACGTGATCCAAATTTTCAGGAAAAGCGAAAGTTTCTCTATCAGAATTTGGCCTCTGTACCATCGACAGATACAATTGACTACATCTTTTTAGACGAAGCACAGGATTTGGAACGCTCTGTGTATGCCATTTTTCAAAAACGCTTTCCGAATGCAAAATATGTCATTGTTGGTGATATTTTTCAATCCATTCAAAAAGAACCTCGTGAAAGTTTTCTGTGGAGCTTGTTACAACAAAAATTACCCTTTACATACACAATGGAAAACACTCCTCGTGTACCTTATCCTATTTTAAGTGATATCAAGTATGCACTCTCGCAGCATTACCCTGAATTCCATTCTACCATTTCCAAATGGACCTCTTCAAAAATGGTATCCTTTCCACGAGGAATCCATTGGCACACGTTTTCCTCGTACTCAACCGTGTTTGAAAAAATGTATCAATTTGTGCAACAACATGGCATGGAAAATTCAATGATTCTGGTCTTTAGTTCTGCTGTAACGGTACGCGGCACCTTGGGGGATGTTTCGCGTGTGCGTCGATACTTTGTCCAACGCGGGATTCCAGTCAATTCCAATCATAAATTAATGCGTGATGATCGTCTTTTTATTTCTACCGTTAACAGTTCCAAAGGCTTGGAGCGAGACCATGTGTTTGTCTTTTTGACCTTTCCATTGGAACTAGCATTCAGTAACTTTAGCGCCGATATCCTCATGAATCTCGTGACGGTTGGCATGAGTCGTTGTAAGGAAAGTATCGTGTTTCACGTACCCGCCTTTTCGGACCGTTTTAGTCCACTGCTTCATTCCTATGAACATTGTCCGAATCCAAATCAAACGAACAGCAATGAACATGATAAACGCGAAGCGTTACATGAAGAATTTTTTCAATTGAAACCATACCTTTTACAAAAAGATCATTCTGTGACAGAAATTATCCGTTTGCAGATCCTGTCGTACAGTCTACAAAAAAAACTGCTTTCGTTTTCGAAAAAATATCAAGAAACAGTATTACCGCCTACTTCTCTATCCTTTAAAAGCGAAGAAGAATGTACGTTGGTTGGACTTTTGTTCGAAACACTTATTCTTTCCGAATGGGAAAAACACTGGCCAAATCATCTGGATACTATTGGTTCCATCGGTCATTCAGTCTACGACGCTTTTCAAGGACCCATACGACAACTTCACCAAGAATGGATTCAGTGGAAACGAAGTCATTCGTTTTTATCCCTGTCCTACCGACAACAGGTTGAAGGTGCATTGTTGTACAGTCGGATTCATCTTGCCTGCTATCAAAAAATCTTTTGCACCTTACCGTCATCCTGTCTTGGTGTTTTGGTACATCGCTGGGTAGAAATAAAACCCCATTTACATCAGTTTCAACCGAAAAATATCAAGACACAGGATAAAGTACATTATAGCTTTATCAATGGAATTTTGGACCTGTCATTTGAAAATGAACGGGATGATTTTATTGAAATTATTGAAATTAAGGCTTCCCGTCAAAAAGAATGGCTCACGACTGCCTTGCTTCAAGCCGTTATCTACGGTATGTGTAAACATCGCTCGAACTATCGAATTCATTTGTTTAACGTCTTGTCGAAATCATGGAAACACTATTATGTTTCGTTTGGAACTGACTTTAAACAAATGTTGCGAGCCATGACAAACGAAATCCAATTATGGAATCTAAATTGTTTTCTGTGTAAAAATCGTTCCATTCATGACCCCACACGAAAAAATTTTCTTTTTGAACATTGTCTTTTTCTTGACGGTCGATATGATTGCGAACAAGGTTGGATAAGTTTATCCTTATTTGAATTTACCAGCCCAACGAAAATGGAATTGCTGTCTTTCATAGAAGGCCATGATTCGATAGAAACCTTTTTGAAACGCGAGTACCTTCCGATGATTCAAGATTTGCACGTCACTAAAGTCATTGTTAGTCGTTTCTTGACAAAACAAATATTGTCGTCGGTTGTCGATTTATCCACGACGGATACCCGATTTCTGAATATGCAAAAAGAATGTAGCAAAGAGTACTGGAATGGATTTTTGGACAGTTCGGGATGGACAACGGAATTGAAAAGTCTCCCCCCTGAGCATGTTGGTACTCGATTGAATTGGAAACATGACATTTCCTCTACGTCGGCACAAGTTGCAACACTATGTGCTCAATATAATTTTGTAAATTAACATGAAATTTATCGTCTTTTTACTTTAAAAGCTTTTCGTAAGCGTTCCATGGCTTTATTCTTTTTTGGCTTTGCTTTTTTTTCTTGGTCCATACGCGCCCTCAAGCTTGCACTCACCATCCCCGTGAAACGCCGTGGACATACGGAAAGATAGGGTTGGTATAATTTTGGGATACGTTCAGATGGGCTACAAATGAGTTGAAATTCTGGATTTGCCCAATACTGTCTAGTACGATGAAATGGATTTTCTTTCTTGACGAAATAAATGTGAGTTGGTGGTTCTTCGGTCATGGGAAGAATAAATTGAAAGTACTGTTCCGAATAGTAAAGCAGTACCCATGTATTTGTTTCCCGTGTAAACCGTTGCAATGTTTGTTCGATACTTTGTTCAATAGGTTCCGATACCGTGGTGTGTTGTAATCGTTCAATCAACAACTCTTCTTGGGTAGTGTCAGGTTGACGTGTTTCCCAACGGTGCTTAAAAAACGTATTGATAATACTATTTTTTAATCGCTCGTTTGCAGATAGACGCCGAGGTCGTGGGTTGGTTGACGATCTAGTTTGCCGAAGCATTTCTTCCACACGTCGATTCCGCATTTCGTTCAATTCGCGGAATTGTTCACGACGTCGTTGCAATTGTTCTTCTAATGGTTTTTTCGGTGGAAAGTAATGAGGAGAGAGTCCTTTGAAAAATTTCGGATAGAGAATGGAATAACTTTGATTATTCTCTCTCATAAACACAATCGCCGTTGGCATGTAATTATAAAAAATTGGCGATGCACATTCCCATTGTTTCGTTTGTTCATGATACATGATAATCCATATTTTTACATATTGCGCGTACAATACCAAGTCCTGGTAATTGATATTATCTTCCACATCCCCTAATCGAGAAAGATTTTGTTCCAATACCCCTGGTGCAGATGCGGTCTGATGATGGAGTTGCTTTACGTGCTTGAACATTTGCGACGACGCTTCTACCACATCATTGGAACTAATCCCTGGAATTTCTACACTGTCTAGATGCCTCAAATATTGGAAAAGAACATGGAACGCAAAAACAGATCCATAAAACGTCATCCATGAACGCGCGGAGGCAGGTGTGGCACAGAATTTGGTGTCAATCACATGACGCAATAATTCCACATCGGACACTGAGCGATGACCTTTGATACAATTACCAGTTTTAGGATTCAGAACTTTGTTTGGAGGGCATTGTACAATTTCATCGTTTTTGTATGGAATAATTTCAACCAGATAATCATCCCGATTGAAAATTTTAAATTTTCCTTGTCGTCTATTATTTTTCCATGTCCCCTGTGCATACCCGCCATTGTCATAAAGTAGCGTGCCTTTTCCATCACGTTTTCCATTCTTCCAACTTCCTTCAAATATTTTTTCCCGTGTATCTGTGTCATACTCCGTTCCTTGTCCGTTCGGGAGTCCTTTCTGAATATCACCGCGATAGTATAGTCGCCCATGACGATTAATGGTTCCGAAATTACGAATCGACAGTACTGTGGTACCAGGGGGTAGTTTGCGCTTATCTTTGATACAGTTCCCTGTCAAAGGATTCAACTTCTTTCCCTCAGGACAATTTATTTCGTGATCATTTTCGAATAACTTGTACTCTCGAAAATGACCGCCTTCATAACATTTAAATTTTCCTTCGCGTGCATCATGTTTCCATTTTCCCTCCATGATTGGTAATCCGTCCGCATAGAAAAGAATTCCTTTTCCGTCTCGTTTTCCTTTTTTAAAATCTCCTTCATGATAAGTTCCATTATCATGGAAAAGGATTCCTCTGCCATGAGGTTCCAAATTTTTTAATTCACCTTCGTAGACTCGTTTTTGGTGATCAAATATTTTTCCTTTCTTTTCACCTGTTATTTGTACAGAAATACTTCCTTTTTCGTAGACACCCATGAGTCGATCATAGGAGTATCCATTTGGAATTTTACGCATTTAAAAAATGAAAAAAAAAAAATAAAATCGTTGTTAATTAAATATACTTGTTTCTGTGGTGTTAGTAAATTGTAATAGTAAAAATGCTATCATTTTGTTCTCCTTTTTATCATGATCTTGCTTATTTTGGAGGCTACCCAACCAAAGATCATTTTCAGCAATTGGTCGAAAATGATTTTACTTATTTTATTGATTTGACAACCTTACGTGAACGTCAGCGATTGGAATATGACTATAGTTTAGATATTCCTCATCATAAAAATTTATTTTATATTAATTTCTCAATCGTTGACAATAATATTCCTTACTCTCCTCGATTGTATATTGAATTTTTGGATTTTTTATCCAAAATCTTTCAAACCAAGGAGAAAATATATATTCATTGCAAAGGAGGGCATGGTCGTAGTTCTTTATTGGTAGCTTCTATTCTGTGTTACTTGTTTCTCTATCAACCTGTAGAGGCTTTTACAAAAACCAAACAATATCATGACAGCCGTCCGAATTTAAAAACGAAATACAAGGGCATTTCATGTCCTCAATTATATTCCCAACGGAAATTCATTATAGATCTCTACCAGTCCATGTCGAAAAATATATAAAAAAATATTTTTTACTGAAGTAAAGAAGATTCATGAATATTCTTGATTTATTATTAGATGATTTTATATACGAACATATCATACAGCAAAGCTTAGATACCCATGAAAAAGAATTGTTTCAAAAAAAAGAACAATACCAGGTTCATCTTCCACGAACAGTAGCAAGTGGTTTAGATACCGAAAAATGTTTTATTTGTTTGGAACCGATTGAAAAGAATGACACCATCTACACCTTACCATGTAAGCATCAATTCCACTCTGGCTGTCTTGACACTAGTGTGTCTTTTCAACATTTCAAATGCCCTACATGCCGTCATCCAATTCCAATACGTGATTCGAATGAACATTCCATAACTTACAATTCTTGAGAGTACAATTCATGAAGTTTGATAGAATTAGTGAACGACACCGAGTAGTCATCCTCAACAAATGTTCTGACTCAGTAATTCTATAAAAAAGTTTACAGAAAATAAAACAATGTGAACGATCATAAAAGGCCAGTTCTTGACAATGATAGATGCAATCAATCCAGGAGCACAAAGCACACATGCTATAACTGTCAACATAAAAATGAGGTGTTTTCTCGAATTCATACTATCGTTGTCTTGTTTTCTCGAATTCATACTATCGTTGTCTTGTTTTCCTTGCGTCACTGATGCTTGATAGTTCATGTAAACTAAGAACACGTTTATCAGTGTCATGCAACCGATGGTTACAATAGAAAGTATGAAAAGACCATTTGGTCTATCGGTAGACGTTTCCGTTTCATCATTTGCTTCGGTTATACTTTCTTCTTGTTCCGTCGTCATATCTTCGGGTTCTGTTGGAGGAACAGTTGGCGTTTCAATAATCTGACTTGATTTTATTTTTATTCTTTTCTGAAGAATGGCGATGACGAGTATACCAAGAATGATCAAGGATCCGAAAAGATTGACATATTTCAAGGAATTCATTTTTTACTGTCAGAAAAAAAAAATAAAAACAACATTCTGTGTCTTATTTTTTTTTTTTCCATAGTTAAATTCTTCTATTCATGATCCAAGAATTCGCTTTCCTTTGTTTATTGTGGAAACGATATTTAACCATAGTTTCATTATACAAAAAGTATTTGTATCAATCATGGCCCCTAACATCTTATCATAAAAATGACTTATCCATCATGAATGTCGGATTCCCCGACAACACTAGCGTTTTACATTTTAGTACCTTTCGCTCGGATCAGGACGTTTTACTTTCTGGGGAATATCCAGATAACTGTCTATATTGGAATCTTGTTTTTTATGACACATTTGGAAGAGCCTTTGCATCTATTGAACAATGCGATTTTCCCTCCCGAAGCTATCAATTATTTTTGTCTCAAAAAAAAAACTTGAGAAAAAATATTCGCGTAATTGCACCACCTACAAAATACTTCTGTGCCCTTCAAAGAATATTTTCGGTTCCTTATTCCACATTATTCCCCATGTATTTACCCAATATTACCTATTGTGACGGAAGTGATGTATACAGTGTCTCTCCAACAACTCGTGTGCAAGATTCTATCGAATTCCAAAAAACGTTTTACACTTTGTTATCACTTAGACGTAATTATATCTCAAAAACTCTGAAGGACCAAGTCAATCTGCATGACTTTTTTTTACCAGGGCGAAACTACATGGAACGTTTTTTTTGGAACCCGACGGTCATGATGTTGTTTGCTTTTCCGAAACGTGGTAAATTAATGAAAATAAAAGGATCATTACCAAATATTGGTCACGACTGTTTTCTACAATATATTAGTTTTATGACGTGTGACTTTCAAACGACTGAAACGGATGAATGTAGTCCGTATTTTGGATTACCCCATGACTATGAAATTTTTGTTTCTGATAATCCTATGGTGTTATATAAAAAAGGATATCAACACACCTTATCTTGGAACCCATCTACGAAAAATCCTGTTTTTGTCATGTATCTCGTCTTTTCATCTTTCCATTCCGTGACCCCTTGTCAATTTATGAAAACGCGAGATCCTGTCGATGCAACTGAACTTCGGAAATGGTTTGGAGATATACTTCCATTGTTATATCACGAGTAATCAAGAAAAAAAAAAAAGACAGTTACATATGAGGGCTTCAAATATCGAAAGTACATCAAATTGATATAAATTCTGTGAAAAAATTTATATTTAAAATATCAATAAATTCCAAGAAAGCGTCATTCTCTCTCCTGTTGGTTTTATCAAAATATCGTCATACTTTGTAAACACGCCTGTCTTCTGAGGAACAATAAATCCTGTTAGATTCCCAATTCATGCTGATGTCCTAGCGCTACTTTATTAGAATTTACACCGTCCATCCATCCAGCAGCAAATGCACCTTCATCAGTCGCCGCTGTAATACCATTAACCGCCGCGAGTGTTTCAGTAACATTAGTGACAGTAGCTTTTTGTTCTTTTTCATCTGCTGTAAATGTTAAAAAATATCCTTTATGTCCATCTAATCCCTCAAACGTTTCTCCTGATATTTCTGTCACTCTTGTTTCCATGACAAATTCCAAAAATGCTTGGAGGAATGATAAATCATGAGGACCTGTTGCACTTTGAAACGACATTCTCTCTCCTGTTGGTTTTATCAAAATATCGTCATACTTTGTAAACACGCCTGTCTTCTGAGGAGCAATAAATCCTGTTAGATTCCCAGTTCCTCTT
>MDTE01136794.1_pt1 | contig 11012 bp, 9 predicted proteins | sample 811231 | NCBI WGS metagenome assembly MDTE01 (sample SAMN05326651, study PRJNA326480) | marine metagenome | isolation source: seawater | place: Indian Ocean: Red Sea | collected 2010 | reverse complement strand
TTTCAACTAAAGCTCTTTTCATGAATTGTGGTTTACTAGAGCAAGCAGGAGTTGCTTGTGAAGGTCCTCAAACATGGGATGAATTATATTCAATGGCTGAAGCTGTTACAAATAATGTTGATGGTGTTGCGGGTATTGGTTTAGCAGGTAAAGATTTTGATAATACTATGCATCAATTTTTAAATTATCTTTATAGTAATGGTGGACAGGTAATTGATCCATCAACTAATGCTATTACCCTCGACTCTTCAAATACAGTTGAAACTTTAGCTTTTTATGCAAAACTTGCAAATGTATCACAAGAAGGTCCTCTAGCTTGGGAGAGATCTCAGCTTACTGAACTTTTTAATGATGAAAAAATTGCAATGTATATCAATGGACCATGGGGTAGAGGTCAACATAAGGAAGGTTTAAACGTTGAGACGGTAAGAATACCTGCTGGACCTCAAGGTAGCCAAGGCACTCTATTAATCACAGACAGTATTGCAGTTTTCGCTAATACAGGTGTTGAAGATCATGCAATGGAATTAGCAAGTATAATTTCATCAGGAGATTCTCAATACAGTTTAGATACTGATTGGGGTTTGACTCCAATAATGCAGTATCCACAAATTGGAAAAGTTGCACCATACAATGAAGATTACTGGATGATGTTTATTGATGCAATTGGAGATGGTGGACCTGAGCCACTATTTGTTGATTACAAAGCATTCCAATCTGTTATGAATTCCATGATTCAAGGAGCTATTCTTGGAGAGGGAGACGCAGCAGATTTAGTTGCTGAAGCAGCTGAAGAATTAGAAGAATATAAATAATACAAATATCGAGCTGGGGCTTAAGCCCCAGCAAAAATATTATGAAAAGAAACAGCACAATTTACGCATCAAAAATAAATTCAATTTTAAAAAAAATTATTAAGGAAGAAGATAAAAAAATCATTAAGGCTGCTAAAATAATTAAAGACTCATATAAAAAAGGTGGACAATTATATATTTTTGGAACTGGTCATTCTCGTTTGATAGCAGATGATGCTTTTCATAGAGCTGGAGGGTTTGCAGCAGCATGCCCTATAAAAGATGATAAAATTAATTTTTCTAAAGGAGCAACAAAAGCAACTAAGCTTGAAAGAACACCTTTTGTTGCAAAAAAAGCATTAGAAAAATACAAATTGACAAATAAAGATGTTTTAATGGTTATTTCAAATTCTGGTGTTAATCAAGCCCCAGTAGAGGCTGCATTAATTGCAAAAAAGAAAAAAATTAAAACTATTGCTATTACTTCTTATAAATATTCAAAAAAAGCACCATTATCAAATTTGAAAAAAAGACTTTATGAAATTGTTAATGTTTATGTTGACAATAAAATTCCAGCTGGCGATGCTTTGATAAAGGTTACCAAAAACAACGTAGGTCCAGCATCAACAATTACAGGATCATTTATTTTGAATGCTATTCTAGTTGAAGTAGCAGATATGCTTAAAAATGAAAAAATATTTCCATTTTACATAAGTTCTAATATGCCAAATGCAAATCAAAATAATGATTTATTAGTTGAAAAATTTAAAAAATCTAACCCCCACTTATAAAATTGAGTTATTATCTAACCATAGATGCGGGCACTAGTATTGTTAAAGTAGTTATATTTAATTTGAAGTTTAAAGCTGTTTTTATCCAAACTATAAAAAATAATGTAATAACTGATTCAAAAGGTAAATCAGAAATCAATATGGATCAATTTTGGCAAAATACTAGTAATTGCATTAAAGAATGTATAAAAAAATCAAATATCAATCCTAAAAGTATTTTAGGAGTCGGGTTAACAGGTAATATGGTAGGGGCGTGGCCTATAGATCATACTAATAAACCATTTAGAAATGCTATTTTATGGAATGACACAAGATCCGAAAAGGTATTTGAATTATTAAAAAAAAATAAGAGTAAAATATTTGAAGAAATTTATAAAATTTCAGGCTCAATTGTTCAATATGGATGTACTTTACCTGTTTTAAAATGGTTTGATATTTTTGAAAAAAAAACAATTATTAGAACTAAATATTTTTTAACATGCAAGGACTGGATTAGATACAAACTTACTAATACATTTAATAACGATTATACAGAAAGAGCAGTTAGTCCTGGAGATATAAAAAAAATAAAATTTAGTAAAAAAATTTTTAAATTACTTAATTTAGATTTTAGTTACGCTAATAAATTTCCTGAAGTAAAAAAATCTGACGAAATAGGTGGTTACATAACAAATTTAGCATCAAAAAAAACAGGTTTGAAAATTGGTACACCAGTAGTAATTGGCGCTGGAGATGTTCCTTCTTCAGCTATTGGAGTAGGTGCTATTAAAAATGGTATGTGTTCTACAATAGTGGGTACTACATGTCATAATTATTTAGTTTCAAGCAAGCCTTTATTCAAACCTTTAAATGCGGGTTTGTTATTTTATTCACCAAACAACCAATGGTTAAGAACTATGATCAATGTAGCTGGTACAACAAATTTTGACTGGGTTATTGAAAATTTTTTTAAAGACAAAATAAGTTTCCAATCTAAAAAAGAAATAATTAAAAATTTTGAAAAAAAATTTAAGAAAAATAATATAAAAAATAATCAAATCATTTTTCTTCCTTATTTTAATTATGGAGGTTCTATCTCACCCTTTTTCAATTTAAATACCAAAGGAGAAATCTTTGGCCTACAACCACATCATTCAGGTGAAGATATTTTACTTGCTTCTTATCAAGGTTTAGCAATGTCAATAAAGGATTGTTACGATGCTCTTGAAATAAAACTCAATAAGCTATTTTTATCAGGTGGAGCTTCTCGTAGTAATTTATTTCCTCAAATTTTAGCAGATGTATTAAAAACTAAAATATATATTCCTGAAGGTGAGGAATTTGGAGCAAGAGGAGCTGCCTATTTGACTTCTGTGGCAATAAAAAGGAATAAAAATCTATCAAGTGCATTAAAAATTAACCAAAAAATAAAGAAAAAATACTACCCAAATATTAAAAATTATCATTATTATTCTTTGAAATTTGGTAAGTTTTTGAAATTAAGAAAACAATTAAATAATATTTGGTGATTTTTTTTCTATAAATTGTACAATAATTATTCATATATCGTAGGAGGTAAATATGAAAATTTTAATCAGAGGTTTTATAGCCCTATCTACTTTCTCATTAATTTCCTTAAGTACATTGGCAGCTACGTCAGTTACTTTTTGGCATATGGAGGGAGTACCTCATAGGGTAGATAGAATTCAAACATTAATAGATGAGTTTAATGCAGCAAATCCAGGAATAGAAGTAAAGCAGGAAGTACAAAATTGGGGAGAAATTTATGCGAAAGCACCTGCATCAGTAGCAGCTGGAACTTCTCCTGAAATATTAGTAGGGATTCCAGATTTTACACCTATTCTTGCAGAGATGGGAGCAGCACAACCTGTTGAAGATTTTGTAGCTGAATTAGATGCTAAATATAAATTTTATCAAAAGGCTTTAGACCAGTATACATACAATGGACATACCTGGGCTGTGCCACTTTGGAATATGGCAATTTCTATTTGGTATAGAAAAAGTGAATTTGAAAATGCAGGAATATCTCCACCAACAACATGGTCAGAATTAAAAGCTGCTGCAAAAGCTTTGACTAAAGATGGTGTTTATGGAATTGGATTACCTGGTAATAAGCAACTTTATACAGATCAAACTATTTATAGTTTTATGGTTAATTCTGGAGCTTCTGAAATTTATAACTCAGATGGTTCTCTTAGATTTGATAATCCAGGAACTGTTAGCGCTTACGAAGTTTATAAAGATTTATATCAATATTCAGCTCCTGATGCTGCTAACTGGACATGGGGAGAGGCAGAAGCATGTTTTGCAAGTAAAGCTTGCGCCATGATACTACAGTTTACTGTAATTACTACTTATGATTCTCAAGCTGAAGGTGATGCAAATGATCTTGGAGTTATTCAAATTCCATATGCTGATGGAATGGCTGACTCTGCTGGTACTGTTTCTTATGTAAACTCAGCAATGATAATGACAGAAGATAGTGAAAAAATGGAAGCTTCTAAAAAGTTTTTAAGTTTCTTAATGGAGCCAGGAAATTATGGACGTTTTATAAACATGGAACCTGGCTTATTTTTACCTATAACTGAAGAAGGTAGTAAGGATAGGACTTATTGGAATGATCCAATGGTAGTTAAGTACAAACCTCAAATAAAAACTATGCTAGATAACTCTACTAGAGGTAGTTTATTTGGTTTTACCAATGGGAATACTTTTACTAGTATTTCTTCAATTTCTGCTCAAAATTTATTATCACAAACACTACAACTTGCTATTATTGATGGAAAAGATGCTGCAACTGCAGTTTCAGAAGGTCAATCAATAATGAATGAAGCTATTGAGTAAAATATCTTAAATTTAAAGCACCTTATAAACTTGAGGTGCTTTAATTTTTTATGAAAAAAATAAATAATGAAGGATGGTTATTTGTTTTACCTCTTTTGTTATGGCTTATATTATCGATTTGTTTTCCACTCTACATTGCAATTGATTTAAGTTTTTACAATGTTAAAATTATCGGCACTGAAGGGCAATTTTATGGAATAAAAAATTATATCAAAATACTTAATTCTTCAAAATTTTGGTCAGCTTTAAATAATAGTTTGTTTTGGGTAATTGGTAATGCTTTGGCACAAACATTTTTTGCATTTCTTATTGCGTTAACTCTAAATAAAAAATTTAAAGGGCGCAATATTGCAACTAATTGGATTATACTTTCATTCATTATACCTACAGTGGTTATTGTTGTAATTTGGAAACTCATGTTAAGCAGTAGCAGTGGCATAGTTAGCTCTACACTAATAAATATAAATTTAATTAATAAGCCTATTGGTTTTTTTGGAAGTCCAAATATAGCTTTTATTTCTTTAATCTTAATAAATTCATGGCGGTGGAGTCCCTTTCTTGCCTTAATTATTTTATCAGGATTAAAAAGCATCAATAGAGAAATTTATGATGCTTCGAAAATTGATGGTACAAATATTTTTACTGAATTTTGGTATATTACTTTTCCAAATTTAAAAAATGTTCTTTTTGTGCTAGGGCTGGTAGGAACTTTACTTTCTTTTAATGTTTTTGATATAATATGGTTAATTACAAAAGGTGGTCCGTCAAATGCTACTACTACATTACCATTATTAATATATGAAACTGCTTTTACAAAATTTAGACTTAGTCAAGCAGCATCTTTATCCGTAATTACTAGTATTATCCTGCTTACTTATTCTATTATATTTATAAAATTTATGTCAGAAAAAAAAGAAGATGCATAAAATAAATTCAAATAATATTCTTTTTTATTTTTCAATTAGTATAATTGTAATTATATTTTTCTTTCCATTTTTTTGGATAATTTCATCTTCTTTTAAATTACCTCAAGAAATCATATCTAAAATTCCAACTTATTTTCCACATTCCTTTACCTTAGAGCATTATAATAAACTAATATTAACATCAGATTTTATCAAATATTTAATTAATAGTCTTATCGTTTCTTTTTTATCAATGTTTATATCAGTAATTATTTCATTATTAGCTGCATATGGATTACACAAACTAAAATTTTATGGAAACAAAGCAGTGGAACATAGTTTGTTAATTACCTATGCTTTCCCAGGTGTAATATTATTGATACCTATGTACCTAATGTTAAGTAAAATAGGTTTACTTAATAGTTATTTAGCACTTATTATTATTAATGTTACTTTTGCTTCTCCTTTTGCAGTATGGATGTTAAAAGCATTTTTCAAAATGATACCAATTGAAGTTGAAGAGGCAGCTTACATAGATGGAGCCTCAAGATTAAGAATACTTTTTTCTATTATAATTCCATTAGCTGCCCCAGGAATAGCTAGTATAGCCATTTTTTGTTTTATTATTTCATGGACAGAATACATGTTTGCCTCAGTATTGATTAGTGGAGATGATTTGCGAACTTTACCAGTTGGTTTAGCTGCAATAGTGGGGCAGTATCAAATTGATTGGGGTTTTTTATTAGCTGGTGCAACTTTAGCAAGTTTGCCAGTTATTGTATTGTTTATTTTTGTAGGAAAATATTTTGTAAGTGGATTAACTGAAGGTGCTATAAAGTAATTTAGGTGATAAATTGAAAAATATTAAAGGTAAAATCATTAATCATAATAGTTCTTTTTATGGAGAAGTTAATTTTGATGAAACAATTAAAGGCATAAAAAAAATAGAAAATAACAATATTGACAATTATATAATTCCTGGATTTATTGACCTACATTGTCATGGAGGAAATGGCTTTGATACTATGGAAGGATTAAATTCTATTCAAAAAATGTCTTCTTATCATTTGTCCAAAGGAACTACTACTTTATTGGCTACAACTTGGACAAATACATTTGAAAATACTTTTAAAGCATTAGATGGGTTTAATAATTTACTTAGTTTAAATTCTAATTTAATAGGTGTTCACCTGGAAGGCCCTTTTATAAATCCTAATAAATTGGGCGCACAGCCAGCTTTGACACAATTACCTTCAATAGAATTTATTGAAAAAATCAAATCTATTGCAAATATTATGGTAATTACTGTAGCCCCCGAGATAGAAGGTATGAACAATTTTATTTCGTATCTTATTCAAAATAATATTAATGTCCAATTTGGGCATTCATTAGCCGATTTTAATATTTGTAATAAATATATTGATAAGTATAAAATTGGCTATACTCATTTATATAACGCTATGTCAGGAAATGATCATAGAAACCCAGGAGTTTTAACTGCAGCATTATTAAAAAGTCAATATGCTGAAATAATATGTGATTTTGAACACGTTAGTCCGCAAGCTATAGATATTGCAAAAAAATGTATTCCTAATTTATATGCTGTTACAGATTCTGTTAATGCTGCAGGTTTAAAAGATGGAAATTATAAGTTTGCTAATTCTGAAATAACTAAGCAAGGTAACAAAATTGTTTTAAAAGATACTCACACCTTAGCAGGTAGTATAATAGATATGCATACAACTTTTCAAAATTTAATTAAAATGCAATATAGCATTGAACAGGCTGTCTCCATGACTAGTTACAATGCTGCTAAATATTTGGACTTAGACAACATAGGTATTATAAAAGAAAATTGTAAATCAAATTTTTTATTACTAGACAAAAGTTATAATATTAAAGAAATTTATTTAAATGGAAAACAAATTAAAAGATAGTTCATTAGTTCTAGAAGAGGCTTTGAGCATACCCTATTGTATTGGTAAGTTTATAGATAGTGATTTAAATAAATACAATGATATTTATAAACTTATAGAAAATAAAAAAATCAAATTTATTGTTACATTAGCTAGGGGCACATCAGATTGTGCTGCATTATTTGCTTCATACATCTTTGCAAAATATTTAGGACTCCCAACTTATAGCATGCCTCCTTCTATAATAACTCTAGAAAAATCTAAATTTGATTTTTCAGAAGCCTTGGTTATAATTATTACTCAATCAGGTTTAAGCAAGGACTTAATTGAGTGTGCAAAAAAAACTAAAAATATGTCTGCAACAAATTTATTAATCTCTAATAATACAAATAGTCCAATTATTAATGAGTCTCATTATTTTTTTAATATTAATGCTGGAGAGGAAAAAAGTATAGCTGCTACAAAAACTTTTGTTATGACATTATTGGTTTTAATAAAATTAATTTTATATTCATCAAATCAAAAAATTAATTCATTAATTACGCAATTAGGTGATGAGCTAATAAATGAAGCAACAAGTCAATGGTCATTAAATGGTATTGATTCTTCTATTAATACTGGATTTATTTTAGGCAGGGGTATTGGATTTGCACTATCAAATGAAATTTCCCTTAAATTTAAGGAATTAAGCCAAGAGCAAATTGAACCTTTTAGTAGTGCAGAGGTAATGCACGGTCCAAAAAGTCTAGTTGAAAATTCGTTTAAGCTTTTCACTATTTCAATCAACGATAATAGTGGACGGACTGTCATTGATGATAGTGTTGAATTAAAACAATATACCAATATGTATTATGAAATATCTTCAAATAAAAAATCTCCTTTTTTTTATAAACCATTTAACCTTAGTATTTTAGATCCAATAATAATTATGACAAAATTTTATCCATGGATTGTAAAGTATTCAATTAACAAGGGATTAGATCCAGATAACCCTAGGTACTTAACTAAAGTAACACAAACATATTAGTATATTGGAAAATTTTGATATAGTTGTAGTTGGTGCTGGATCATCTGGATGTATAGTTGCTAATCAATTAGTTACCAAAACAAAATATAAAATTCTTTTAATTGAAGCTGGTCCAAGTGATAATAATCTAATAATTAAAGTCCCCTTGGGTTATGGTATGACTTTTTATAATAAAAAATTAAATTGGAATTTTTATTCAATACAACAAAAAAATTTATTTAATAGAGAAATATATTTTCCAAGAGGTAAGGTTATGGGAGGCTCTGGCTCTATAAATGCTATGGTTTATACAAGAGGCATTAAATCAGATTATCAAAATTGGAATAATGATAATAATAATCTATGGTCTTGGCAAAATATTAAATTTACATATGAAGAAATAGAAAAAAAAATATCAAATAAAGATTATTCAAATACCAAAAATAAAATTTTTGTTAATGATGTTAGTGATTCCCATCATTCAATTTCAAAATACTTTTTTGATGCTTCGATGGAATTAGGAATTAATATAAACAAAAATTTAACAACAGATATGATGGATCAGGTTGGTCATTATAATATTAATACTAAAAATGGTTACAGATACACTTCTTCTGATGCTTTTATCAAACCGATTTTAAAAGAACAAAATTTAAAAATTCTTAAAAATACTATTGTAAAAAAAATTAATTTTAAAAATAAAACTATCTCAGAAATTGAATTATTAAATAATGGAAAAAAAATTTTAATAAAGCCTAATATTGGAGCTATATTATGTTCTGGAGCAATTATGACACCTCATATACTTATGCATTCTGGAATTGGACCTGCAGAACATCTAAAGAAATTTAATATAAATGTTATTGTTGATAGCCCAAATGTAGGAAAAAATTTACAAGATCATATAGGTTTAGATTATGGATATATAGCAAATGTAGAAACTCTAAACAAACAGTTGGGAAGCTGGAAAGGTAGGGTAAAATCAATCGCACAATATTTATATAATCAGACAGGGCCTTTAGCTTTAAGTATTAATCAATGCGGAGGTTATTTAAATTGGAAATCCAGAGATAATGTGCCTAATATACAAATTTATTTTAATCCATTAAGTTATTCAATTACATATAAAAATAAAAGACCTCTTTTAAAAACAGATAAATTTAACGGTTTTGTAATCGGTTTTAACCCTTGTAGACCTAAAAGCAAAGGAAGTGTTTTATTATCCTCCAATAATTTTAATCAACCTCCAGTTATAGATCCAAATTATTTAGATCATGAAGAAGATATTTATAATCTAAAGTGTGCATTTGATATTGCAAAAAAATACTCAAATACGAAGAATTTAAATTATATTATAAAGCAACCAATAAATATAGATATTTTAAAATCAACTGATGAAGATCTTATCAATCATTTTAAAATGAATGCTAATTCTGTCTATCACCCATGTTGTACATGTCGTATGGACAACAATATAAAATTGGGTGTAGTTTCAGATAAATTAAAAGTTCATGGCATTAATAATTTATGGATTACGGATGCTTCAATTTTTCCAAACATAACATCTGGAAATATTAATGCTCCGGTAATGATGGTAGCTCATAGGTCTAGTCAAATAATAATTAATGAATTAAACGAAAAAAATGAAAATCACAAAACTTGAAACTTTCACAAAACCATTTGTTAGTTTTGTTAAAATAACAATAGAGGATGGTTCAACAGGTTTTGGACAAATGTCTACTTATCATGCTGATATAACATCCCAGATTTTTCATAAGCAAATTGCACCATGGGCATTAGGTCAAAACTGGCAAGATTTTGAAAATTTAGAAAATTTGATCTTGGAAAAAGAACATAAATTTCCTGGTTCTTACGTATTAAGAGCTATGGCGGGACTTGATACAGCATTATGGGATTTAAAGGGTAAAATTTTTAATCTTCCTGTAGTTTCAATGATTGGAGGACAAACAGGTTATTTAAAAATTTATGCATCATCAATGAAAAGAGATATATTGCCAAAAAGTGAGGCACAAAGATTTAAAATTTTACAAGATGAAAAAGGTGTGAATGCTTTTAAATTTCGTATTGGTTCAGAGTGTGGCAAGGGCAAGGATGAATGGGATGGAAGATCTGAAGAAATTGTAAAAACGATAAATAAGGAATTAGATTCTTCTACTTTAAAATTAGTAGATGCTAATAGTTGTTATTCAGCAGAACAAGCTATAGAAATTGGTAAACTGCTTGAAGATAATCAAGTTGTACATTTTGAAGAACCATGTCCTTATTGGGAGCCAGAACAAACAAAAATTGTAACTGATACATTGAAATTAGATGTTTCTGGCGGGGAACAAGATTGTGATTTTAGAATATGGAAAGAAATGATTAAAAACAAAATTGTTAATATTTACCAACCTGATGTTATGTATATGGGTGGATTAACTAGATCTTTAAAATTGGCTAAAATGCTTAATAAATCTGGATTTATATGCACACCTCATGCAGCTAATTTATCCTTAGTTACAGTATGTACTATGCATTTTTTAAAATCTATTCCTAATGCAGGGAAGTATCTCGAATACAGTATTGAGGGATCTGATTATTACCCATGGCAAAAAGACTTATTTTATAATCACCCATTAAAAATCACGGATGGAGGGGTAATTATTTCGGATGAGCCAGGATGGGGTGTTGAAATTAATAAAGAATGGTTAAATAGTTCTAAATATACGATTTCAGAATTATCCTAAAAATTTTTT
>MDTE01117269.1_pt1 | contig 11012 bp, 8 predicted proteins | sample 811231 | NCBI WGS metagenome assembly MDTE01 (sample SAMN05326651, study PRJNA326480) | marine metagenome | isolation source: seawater | place: Indian Ocean: Red Sea | collected 2010 | reverse complement strand
CAATGGTTAGGTTAACCATACTTGGTTTAAAAAATGTTCCTTCAGAAGTTGTAGATGCAGGCAAGATGAGTGGCTGTAGCGATTTCCAGCTTTTATATAAAGTACTCATACCTACGGCAAGAAGAGATATTTTAATTGGTGTAAATCAGGTCATTATGCAGTGTCTCGCCATGGCGGTGATAGCCTCTTTTATTGGTGCTAAGGGCTTAGGTTTTAATTTGTTGCTCGCTCTGAACCAGTTGAGGATAGGTCAGGCTCTTGAACTTGGAGTTTGTATAGTTCTTATAGCTGTTGTCTTGGATAAACTATCTCTTGCTTGGGCAGATAAGCAGACTGATTATTTTGCAGACAAAAGTTTTGTGGAGAGAAACCGATATAAATTAGTTTTTTTAGTTGTTTTGTTTTTTGGTTTTTTAATAGCCTATATTGGGACTTTTATTTTTAAAGAAGGGTTTAACTATTTCTACATTATTCCTCATAATAAAGGAATAACTACTGAAAACTTCTGGCAAGCAGGTGTGGACTGGATTTGGGACACTTTTTTCTTTACCCTTAAAGCGTTTAATGAGTTTTTAATAATAAAAATTTTAATGCCTATGAAGCATGAATATTTGGGTATGCCGGTAGTTGCAACTTTTCTTTTAGTTATGGGTGTTGGTTATATCATTGGTGGAGTGAAATCTTCATTAATTGTTGGTGGGTTTATTTTATTTATTGCTCTAACTGAGTGGTGGGATAGAGCCCTAATAACAGCTTATATGACAACATTTGGAGTTTTAGTGTCTGCGTTTATTGGGATAATTGTTGGCTCCCTATGCGCTCAATATAAAATGTCATCAAAATTTATATTACTAGTATGCGATACGTTTCAAACATTTCCTTCATTTATTTACCTAATACCAGTAATTATGCTTTTTGGCGTAACAGACACTTCAGTTTTGATAGCAGTCATAGTTTATGCCACTATTCCCGCTACAAGATACACAGTTGAAGGGTTGAGAGGTGTACCTCAGTCTTTACAGGATGCTGGCTCTATGTCTGGTGTAAATCGAATACAAAGATATATAAAAATTGAGTTACCACTTGCTTTTCCTCATATTATGCTTGGAATAAACCAGACTGTTGTTTTTGCGCTTTTCATGGTGATAATTGGAGCCATGATCGGTACAGATGATTTAGGACAATATATTTTGAAAGCTTTGTCTGATAAAAGGGGCACAGGGAATGGATTAACTCTAGGTTTATGTGTTGCATTTATAGGTCTAGCTGTGGATCACCTTATCAGGACATGGTCTATAAAAAGAAAAAAAGCCTTGGGAATCTTATGAATAGTTTAAACAGTTTGAGAAAAGTTTCTAATATTGAAAACTTAAAATGGGAATTATTGGACGAAGAATCTAGAGATCAGGCTGGAAATGTTTGGTGGTATAATCTGAGTTATGATAATCAAACTGGTGAAGGTTCCTATCTTTACAAAATGGATCCAGGTACTAAATCTAAAACTCATCTACATATGGGACCAGAAGAATTTTTCCTATTAGAAGGGGATTTAATTGATTCTGACGGTTTTCAATACAAAAAAGGTGATTTTGTTCATCTCGCTCCAGGTTCATCTCATTTCAGCTCAACTTCTGAGGGTTGCAAACTTGTTGTAACTCATCGTGGTAAATTTGTTTTCACTGACCAGGAAATAAACTGATGGTTGTTCAATCTGTTTATGAAAGGCCCACGATTGTCGGCGATTCAATTATTGCAGGAGTTCCCTTTTTGCCTCATGGCCTAGAAAGGCATGTTATTCCAGGCGGTGGTAGCAGAGGTATAAAAATTGATAAAGGTGACCATATCAGAGTTATTGATAAAGAAGGTCTTCAAATTGCTGAAATGTGTTTTTTTACACCTGATGGAAGATCAGATGCGGGTATTCTTGGAGCTAAAGGACTAGGAAGAGCAAAGAATATAATCAAAACTCTTTCCAGCGGAGATCTTTCAGGTAAAAAAGTTTTAGAAGCTCTTGATAAATCCGGATTTATTATTAAAAACGCAGATGCAATTTGCGTCTTTCAAGATGGATCTAAGGCAGGTGATGCCAAAGAATTCACTTCTTCATCAGATGGGTTGTTAATAATTGCTGCGCCTGGACATGACATGTTACCTGAAGGACAGGTTTTTCCTACGGAATTAATTGTATATGTTAAGAAAGCTAGTCCTGGTAACACAGTTGAAAAAAAACTTCCCCCTGACCCTTTGGCAGAACCAATAATTGATATAAATATTCTACCTGGGAATGCCAAAGGCTTTGAGGTTAAGTCAGGACAATATATTCAAGTGCTTGATGTTCAAGGACGAGAATGTTCTGATTTTCAAGCATTCAGTAGGCAAGCATTAGATAAAGGTATTGAAAGAGAAATTGATCCAACAACAACGAGAAGTTTGATGGGTAGTTTATATCCGTCACCTGGTATTTTTTCTAAGTATTGGACTGTTGATCAAGAGCCTCTTGTTGAGATAGTACAAGACACATGTGGGAGACATGATACATTTGGATTAGCGTGTTCTGCTAGGTATTATGAGGATATGGGATATCCAGGACATGTCAATTGCTCTGATAACATGAATATTGATTTAGCTAGATTTGATATAAAACCACGCGGTGGTTGGCCGGCAATCAATTTCTTTTTTAATACAATACTAGATGATACAAACGCCATTGGCATGGATGATCCCTGGTCACGTCCAGGTGACTATGTTTTGTTAAGGGCTTTATCAGATTTGGTTTGTATATCTACAGCTTGTCCATGTGATATTGATCCTGCAAATGGCTGGGATCCAACCGATATTCAAGTTAGAGTTTATCAAGAAAAGGAAATTTTTAAAAAATCTATTGGTTATAGAAAGTCTACGGAGGCTCCCATGGAGGAAACTAAGAAAACTGGTTTTCATAATAGCTTTGCTAAACACACAAGAGAATTTATTGAATACAATGGCTATTGGCTTGCTAATCAAATGACAAATAGTGGTGCCATTGGAGAATATTGGGCTGCAAGGGAAAAGGCAATTATTACGGATTTAAGCCCTCTGAGAAAATATGAGGTAACGGGTCCGGATGCTGAAAAATTAATGCAACTTTGTGTGACAAGAAATATAAAAAAAATGTCCATAGGAGACGTTGTTTATACCGCAATGTGTTATGACCACGGAGGTATGATTGACGATGGTACAGTATTTAGATTAGGTGATAACAACTTTAGATGGATTGGTGGGAATGATACTAGTGGTTTGTGGTTGTCTGAAAAAGCGCAGAAAAATAAACTGAATGTTTGGGTGAGAAATTCAACTGAACAACTTTGTAATGTTGCTGTCCAAGGAAAACTTTCAAAAGCTATACTTAAAGAAATAATATGGACAGCTCCAACTCAACCCAACTTAGATGAATTGGAATGGTTTAAGTTTACCGTAGCGAGAATTGATGATTATAACGGAATTCCTTTAGTAGTGAGCAGGACAGGTTATACCGGAGAATTGGGTTATGAAGTATTTTGTCATCCAAAAAATGCAGAAGAGGTATTTGATGCGATTAATAATGTTGGTAAGCCGCTAGGAATGAAACCAATGGGTTTGGCGGCTTTAGATATGTTAAGAATAGAAGCGGGGTTAATTTTTGCTGGTTATGAATTTTCAGATCAAACAGACCCATTTGAGGCAGGTATAGGTTTTACTGTTCCTCTGAAAACTCAAGAAGATAATTTTATTGGTCGAAAAGCAATAGAAAGAAAAAAAGAAAATCCTCAAAAAAAATTAGTGGGATTAGACTTGGCTGGTGGTGAAGTGCCAAGCAATGGTGATTGTGTCAGAGTTGGTAAAGCGCAAATTGGTGAAATTACTTCAGCAATTAAATCACCAATTTTGGGGAAAGTAATAGCATTATGTAGAATTGATATAATGTATGCTGATGTTGGAACTAAAGTAGAAGTGGGGCAATTGGACGGTTTCCAAAAACGTCTAAAGGCAAGTGTTGTTCCTCTGTCACATTTTGATCCAACCAAATCTAGAGTGAAGGGTCACTACGAGAGTTAAATGGAAGAGTTTGGTACCCCTTATTGGTGGGATACAGAAGAATCTCCTAAAATACCTTTTGAAAATCTATTTCAAAATAATACAAAAAACTATGATTTAGTTATAGTAGGTGGCGGATATACTGGTCTTTCTGCAGCAATTACAGCAAAGCAATACGCTGCAAATGTACTAGTTATTGACTCTGTTTTCCCTGGCAAAGGTGCTAGTTCAAGGAATGGAGGTATGGTAGGAGCTCCGCATAAAATTGGATTTATAGAGACTGTCAAAAATTATGGTGAAAAAACCGCAAAAGAATTAATTACTGAGGGGGTTGAAGGATATTTATATACAAAAAAATTACTAGAAACAAAATATAAAAATGCAGAATTTAAGGAAACTGGAAGATTAAGATTAGCTTGGACGCAGAGTGATTTTTTGCAATTAAGGAAAGATATAGATGAAGCAAAGAGACTTGCAAATTATAATGTTAAGTTGATAGATGCAGACAGTTTGAAAAATCATATTGGCTCTGATGTTTACTATGGAGGAGCTTTATTTGAAGATCATGGAGGTTTGAACCCTTTTAAATTTCATAATTCAATGATTAAAGATGCAATTTCTCAGAAAGTTAAATTTTTATATAATTCAGAGGTTTTCAAAATTCAAAAAAAGCATAATGATTTTGAAGTTTTTGTTGGGAACAATAAAATAATTTCAAAGAAGGTAATTCTAACAACAAATGGCTACACTACTTCTAATTTTTCTTTTTTAAAGAAAAGAATTCTGCCTATTCCAAGCTTTATTATCTGCACAGAACCACTGACAAATGAAGTTATAAATCAAATCTCTCCTGGTCGTCATATGATGGTGGAAACAAGGTCTAGAAATTGTTATTTCAGAATTTCTCCAGATGATAAAAGACTTATATTTGGGGGCAGGGCAGCTCTTCATAATATACCGATATCTAAAGCTAAAAGTATATTAAGAAAGCTAATGTTAGAAATTTTTCCTATACTCAAGAGTGTGAAAATTACACATTGTTGGACTGGTACTCTTGGCTGGACTTTTTCAAAGATGCCACATGTTGGAGAAATTGAGGGTATTAACTTTGCCTTAGGATATTCTGGAAATGGAGTGGCTTTATCTCCATACCTTGGTTACAAAGTTGCTTTAAATACTTTGGGAAATTCGAATGGATACACCTCTTTTTCAAAAACTAAATTTGAAACTAAGTTTTATTATAATGGTTGGCCATGGTTTTTACCAATTGCGTCTTTGAAATTTAGATTAGAGGACATCAAAGAAAATTTATCAAAAAAAGGGGCCATCTGAAATGGCCCCTTGTATTCTTTATTAAACGAGATTAATTTTTTTCGTTTACTACACCATAGTATAAAGCGACTAGACACATAATGATCGAGACAGTCAGCCAAATTCCTTCCCATCCTGCCATATAGTATGAAGCATCAACTCCATTCCATGTGCCTGTATCAAAAGGTGCTCCCATAATAATTCTCCTTTAAAACAATGTTATTATTCAGCTGCAGTTGGTGATGAAGTTATACCTTCTGGGTAAGCTTGGGCAGGAACCTTTGTTGGGTCAAGACCAGCTTTTTCATCTTCTTCATCAACACGCAAAAAGTTCATTTGGTTCATAATCCAAGAAACTACATAGCCTGGAACAAAACCAATAAGGAACATAACAATCATTCCAATTAATTGACCTACAAAAGAAATGGTTGCTACTCCAGGATCACCACTAAGTGCAGGATAACCTGATGCGAAAATTCCAACAGCTATTACACCCCAAGCACCAATTGTTCCATGAACTGTAACTGCACCAACTGCATCGTCAATACCAAAGCCTTCAAGCATATTGGCTAGAGGTTTAAGAGCAGCGCCACCGACAAAACCGATAGCAAATGCTAGAGGAGGCCACCATAAGTCTAAACCCGCAGCACATGAAATTATACCTGCAAGACATCCTGACATCATCCAGAAAGGATCACGTGTGACCATCCATGCTCCTATAATTCCTCCACCTAGACCCATCAAAATATTGAAAGATAAAGCGGATAAATTCATGGGTGTTCCATAAATTGATGCATATTGGGTGCCAGACCATGACCAACCTTCGCCAGGGAAAATAGCACAGGCCATTAAAAAGCCCCAGAAACCAACAATAATTAACATCAGTCCTGTTGCAGTAAAAGGCATGTTATGGCCGCTAATGTTATTTGCTGAACCATCAGCATTAAACTTTCCAATTCTAGGTCCTAGATTAATTAATACGCCGAGAGCAAAAAATCCGGCAATCATGTGGACAACGCCAGCTGCACCAAAATCGTGATAACCCAAACTAGTAACCATCCAACCGCCAGCATTCCATCCCCATGCTGCTGCAATAACCCATGCAAATGAGCCCAGAACTATTGCTAATATAGTAAAAGGAACAACTCGGATGCGTTCAATGACAGATCCAGAAAAGATAGACGCTGTAGTACAAGCGAAGAGGGTAAATGCACCCCAAAAAACACCTGTAGCATTATCTGCTAAATTGGGACCCATGACAGCACCAACAGGGTTAGCATAATCTATTGCTACTTGCCAGTTTTCTGCACTTGGAATTAATCCGTTTGGAAATGCCCAGTAGGTAAACCAGCCAAAATAATAAAATGTTGGGATCATAAAAGCAAATGCTAGTATGTTTTTTGTCCCTGAACTTAATACATTCTTTAATCTTGAAGCACCCATCTCATAAGCTAAAAATCCAGCATGGATTAAAACCATTAATGGTATAGTTAAATAATAATACATTTCTGCAGTGACTTTATTAGTTGCTGCAGTGGAGCTTTCTAATGCTGCAACTTTAGCTGTCAGCTCCAATATTTGTTCTTCCATAATTTTTTCTCCTTAATCTTAATTTATCATTAACATTATGTATAAAAATGGATTTATTATATTACCTTATATTATTATTACATTTTCCTATATTGGTGAGGTTTTTCCAAACAAAAAATGAATATTCTTACTATAAATTATACCAAATATATACCAAATAATTATAATATCGGCTTTATATCATTCGTCATTATGAAAATTATTCAAATTAATGTTGAATTGATTATATTAGGATGAATCATTTTAAAATAAATTCATAAAATACTTTCAGAAAGTTAACTTATGTTTGCAGCTTGGTATATTAAAACAGGAAAAGCTAATGATGTAATGCATTTAGGGCAAATCGAAAAACCAAGGCCAAAAAGTCATGAGGTTCTTATAAAAGTAAAGGCTTCTGGAATTAACCCTTCCGATGTTAAGAAAAGAGATGGAGCCCGTGGTCCGATGGATTTCAAAAAAATAATTCCCCATAGTGATGGTTCAGGAATAATAGAATCTGTTGGATCAAAAGTTAATCCTAAGAGAATAAATCAGAGAGTTTGGGTATGGAATGCTGCGTGGAAAAGACCTTTTGGAACAGCTGCAGAGTATTTGGCTATACCATCTAATCAAGCTGTTGAAATGCCTGAAAATATTAGCTTTGAGGAAGGAGCATGTATTGGCATACCTATTTTGACTGCCTATAGTTGTTTTAATTATAGTGAAAGTTTAGCCAACAAAACGGTTCTAGTAACTGGAGGTGCTGGGGTTGTCGGTCGGTATATTATTCAAATTGCTAAAATTTTAGGTTCTAATGTTATTGCAACAGTTAGTTCAGAACAAAAAAAAGAAGTTGCTCAGAATGCAGGTGCTGATTTTATCTTGAATTATAAAAAAGACGATGTAGTTGAGAGAATTTTAAGCATCACTGATCAAAATGGGATAGACAAGATTATTGATGTAGATTTTGGTGCAAATTTGGATATTTCAACAAGAGTTTTAAAAACTAATTCTGAGATTGTCTCATATGGCTCTATGGGTAATCCTAATCCAGTTTTTCCATTTTATAATTTTATGTTTAAGGGCCTAACTTTAAGAACTATTATTGTTTACGATTTGGAAAATGAAGTAAGAAATAGAGCTATAAAAGATATCAATTTTTGGCTTAAAAATAATATGCTTTCACATAATATTCAAAAGGTATACAGATTAAAAGATATTGTTAATGCTCATCTAGCAACTGAAGACACTAGAAGGATAGGGTCTGTTATTTTAAAGGTTTAGTTTTATTCAAACCACCATCTTTTAGGAATCCTGCAATCATCTAGCGGAAAATTATTTCCTATTTGAGATTCATGAGATAAATGTTTTGAGTAGGCTATAACAAAATTGTAAAAAGAAGGTATAACCTGGTTTCCTTTAAGTGAAAATAATTGCTGAATTTCTGAATATATTTTTCTTCTTCTTTCAAGGTTTGTTTCTTTTCTAGCTAATACTAATAGTTCCTCAAAACTACTATTTCCCCAATGATGATTATTTAGTTCTTGGTTTTTGGTATAATTTGCTGAAAAAGCCCAATCAGCTGTTGGGAATCCGCCTGAAAAACTTGTATACCAATTGAATTTTAATTTTGCATCACTAAAATAGGTTTCTTTATTTTCTATAGATATCAAAATATTTATGTTTGCTGGTTTGGCATAGGTTTTAAATATGTTTGCTGCATCTATTGCTCCAGGGAAAGCTGCTTCCGATGTATGCAACGTTATATTTAATTTTTCAATTCCTGATTGTTTTAATAGGTGCTTAGCTTTTTTAGGATTGTAATCTATTGCTTCAATGCCATTGTTATACATTCGATGAGAGGGTTTTAATGGATGGTCATTACCTATAGTTCCCTGTCCTAAAAAAACAGCTTTAACAATCTCATGACGATTACATGAATGTTTTATGGCTAAGCGAACATTAGGGTCATTGAATGGTTTTTTATTAACATTCATTGGAAAGCAAATATAAGCATTACTTGTTGAATGTAAAACTTCAAAATTTTTATCATTTGATAACAATATTTCAAGAATACGAGGTACAGAATTTATAACGTCAACATCATTTTCTCTAAGTAAATTAAATCTCTCAGTTGGGTTATTTATGGCTTTTAATTCGACTGAATTAAAGCCAACATTTGTGTTAGAATGATGTGCAAGAAATCTCTCTGCCAACATGATTGACCCTGGTCTAAATAATTTAAGTTTATAAGGACCAGTTCCAATTCCATTCTTGATTGAATCTTCTATCTTTTTTGACGGCATAATAATAAGCCTTGGATCAGACATAAGATTGGGGAAATCAGAGTTTGCAGAATGCAAGATAAATTTGATTTGATGTGAAGAAATTTTTTTTATTTCTTTAATAGATGAGAGGATCACTTTTGTAGAAGAATTTTCATGATTGTGAAACTCAAATGTGTCAATTACATCATCTGCATTAAATGTTTTGTTATTATGAAATTTGACATTTTTCCTTAGGTTAAAAATCCACTCTTTTGCATCTGAAACAACTTCCCAATTTTTAGCAAGTTCACCATTTAAAATGCCATTTGGCTTTATTTCAGTTAAGGTTTCATATAATGAGCCTGAGCCCATAGATAATTGGAAAGGCGAAAAGTGTTTTCTACTATCAAAATTATCGTTTTTATAAGAGCCTTCAAGACCTAAACGAATTGTTCCAGAAGTGTTAGGACTAGAGTATGTTGGAAAGTTTATTAAATGTGTTGAAAAAGCCCCAAGAGCTAATTTTAAAAAATTTCTTTTTTTCAACTTCACAACCCTAAAATTTATGGAATTAGAATAATTTTGCCAAAATGTTCTCCTGATTCCATCAAAGCATGAGCTTTATGAGCTTCTCTAAGAGGAAATGTAGAGTGAATAACAGGTTTTATTTTACCTTCTTGAACAAAAGGCCATACATTCATTTTTATATTTTTGGCTGTTTTAGTTTTTCTTTCATCACTTTGTGGACGAAGAGTTGAACCAGTTAAAATCAATTGATTTCTCATGACTAAACTAAAATCGACATTAGAAATTTTGCCTCTCTGAAAAGCAATGGTAATTTGTCGACCCTGGTATGCTAAAACCGAGATATTTTTTTCTGCATAATCTCCAGCCACTACATCTAATAATACATTAACCCCTTTACCTTTAGTTATATTCAACACTTTTTCTACCCAATTTTCAGTATTATAATTAATTGAAAAATCAGAACCAAGTTTTAAACATAACTTACATTTTTCCTCAGAACTTGAGGTTGTGATGACCTTTGCATTATTGGCTTTAGCTAGTTGGATTGCGAAACAACCGATACCACTGCTCCCCCCATGTAATAATAGAGTTTCTCCATGAGATAATTTTCCTCGTTGAAAAATGTTATCGTACACTGTGAAGGCCGCTTCAGGAAGTGTTGCTGATTCTATTAAAGAATAGTCTTGAGGAATTTGAAAACAATGATCAGAGTTGGCTATAGAAAATTCAGCATAACCTCCTCCAGAAGTTAATGCACATACTTCGTCTCCTATACTCCAGTCAAAAACATTTTCACCTACGTCAATTATTTTGCCAGAAACCTCCAATCCTAACATTTGACTCGAATTTTTTGGAACAGGGTATGTACCCGCCCTCTGAAGACAATCAGCTCTATTGACTCCAATAGCTGAATTTTTAATAAGTACTTCGTTTTTTGAAATTTTTGGAATAGGGAAATCTTTATATAATAATACTTCGGGATTTCCGGGGGAGGTTATTTCTATACCTTTCATTTTATTTGATTTTATATCTAAACTCATAATAAGTTATCTATTAAAGGAAAATAAATACAAATAACAACAAATTTATTCCAAAACTTTAAAAATATAGGGAAATAAATTAGAAATTTATAAATGAATCAAAACAACCAAAAAATATTAAGCCTCGTTGATAAGAAAAAAGAGGATTTAATAGAATTGACGAAAGAGTTAATTAAAATTCCAACTCTTAATCCTCCTGGAATAAATTACCTTGAAATCTGTGAGTTTCTTCAAAAAAGGTTTG
>MDTE01104720.1_pt1 | contig 11012 bp, 8 predicted proteins | sample 811231 | NCBI WGS metagenome assembly MDTE01 (sample SAMN05326651, study PRJNA326480) | marine metagenome | isolation source: seawater | place: Indian Ocean: Red Sea | collected 2010 | reverse complement strand
CCTTTATTTTCAACACCTGTTCATATTAAAGGAGAGAAAGAAAGCGTCCCTGTAGATCTTGCTTTAAGCTATAATGATTCTTATGCCTCTAATGTTTTGACTTTTGTTAATAATATAAACACTATTGAAGGAGGAACGCATTTGGCCGGTTTTAAAACGGCCCTCACAAGATCTTTAAATCAATACGCCAACAAAAACAACCTTATTAAAACAAAAAAAGGAGAACAGGTTTCTTTAAGCGGAGACGATGTAAGAGAGGGAATAACAGCTGTTCTTTCTATAAAAGTTCAAGAACCGCAATTTGAAGGACAAACAAAAACAAAACTAGGAAACGGAGAAATTAAAGGTGTTTGTGACTCTATTATAATGGAAGGGTTGTTAGATTTTTTAGAAAGAAATCCAGACACAGCAAAAACAATTATTTTAAAAGCTGAAAACGCAGCAAAAGCAAGGGAGGCGGCTAAAAGAGCCCGAGAATTAGTAAGAAGAAAAGGGGTGTTGGATATTTCAGCCCTACCCGGAAAATTAGCAGACTGTTCTGAAAAAGATCCAACATTAAGCGAGCTTTATATTGTTGAGGGAGATTCTGCAGGAGGCTCAGCAAAACAAGGTCGAAACAGAAGATATCAAGCTATTTTACCCTTGCGGGGAAAAGTTATTAATTCAGAAAAAGCAAGAATAGACAAACTGTTAAATAATAATGAAATACAAACATTAATTACAGCTTTTGGTGCTGGTTTTGGAGGAGACACAGACACAGAAGAAACTTCTGCTGGAGACTTTAATATAGAAAACCTTCGATATCATAAAATAATTATTATGACAGACGCAGATGTTGACGGGTCACATATAAGAACCCTGTTATTAACTTTTTTATATAGAAAGATGCCAGAATTAATAAAAAAGGGCTTTGTATATATAGCCTTACCCCCTTTATATAAAATTTCTAAAGGAAGGGTTGAAAAATGGGTTTATTCAGACAACGAAAAAGATAGAATTTTAGAAGAGATGAAAGAGGGCGGAAGTAAAATTGAAATACAAAGATATAAAGGTCTTGGAGAAATGAACGCAGAACAATTGTGGGAAACAACAATGAACCCAGAACATAGAACACTATATAAAGTAACCCTTGATGAGTTAAAAGACCCAACCCAAACACAGGTTGATGAGTGTTTTGCAGATCTAATGGGAGATGATGTAGAACCAAGAAGAGAGTTTATTTTAAAAAACGCAAAATATGCAACAAATATAGACATTTAAAATGGAAGAAGAATTTAAAAATCAAAACATATTAGATAGGGATTTGATAGATGAAATGGAGGAGTCTTACCTTTCTTATGCAATGTCTGTTATTATTAGCAGGGCCCTACCAGACGTTAGAGATGGTTTAAAGCCAGTACATAGAAGGGTTTTATATGGAGCTTCAGGAATAGGTGCTCTATGGAACAGAAAACACAAAAAAAGCGCTAGAATTGTTGGAGAAGTAATAGGTAAATATCATCCACACGGAGACCAATCTATATATGATTCTTTAGTAAGAATGGCCCAGCCATGGTCTTTAAGATATTTATTAATGGACGGGCAGGGAAATTTTGGTTCGGTTGATGGAGATGGTGCTGCAGCTATGAGATATACTGAGGCGAAAATGTCAAAGATTGCGGCAGAAATGTTAAAAGATTTAGAAAAAGAAACGGTTGATTTACAACCTAATTTTGACGACACCTTAGAAGAACCATCAGTTTTACCAACACAAATCCCCAATCTTTTAATGAATGGGTCAGAAGGAATTGCTGTTGGAATGGCAACAAAAATACCCCCCCACAACCTAAGAGAGTTAATTTCGGGTTTAATAGCCGTGCTGGAAAACCCAAACACAACAAACGAAGAAATTTTTGAAAACCATATTAAAGGACCAGACTTTCCCACGGCAGGATTTATTATGGGGGTAGATGGGATTAAAGAAGCATATACAACAGGGCGAGGCCGAGTTATTATGAGAGGGAGGGCGACGATTGAGGAAAACCCCACAAACGGCAAAGAAACTATTATTATTAATGAAATTCCATACCAGGTAAATAAATCTAATTTAATTGAAAAAATAGCAGATTTGGTTAGGGAAAAAAAACTAGAAGGAATTACAGACCTAAGAGATGAATCAGACAAAGATGGTATGAGAATAGTTATTGAGTGTAAAAGAGATGCTATCGCCGAAATTATACTAAACAACTTATATAAATACACACAGCTTCAGGAAACTTTTGGAATTATTATGCTTGCTATTGTGGGAGGAGTTCCAAAGGTTATGGCTATTACAGAAGTTTTAAATGAATTTCTTTTATTTAGAAGAGAAATTATAATTAAAAGAACAAAATTTGATTTAAAAGAAGCAGAAGCAAGAGCCCATATTTTAGAGGGATTAAAAAAGGCTTTAGAGAACATAGAAGAGGTTATAGATTTAATTAAAGCCTCTCAAAACCCAGAAGAAGCAAAAATAAAGCTCATCACAAAATTTCAATTTACAGAAATTCAAACTAAAGCAATTTTAGACATGAGACTCCAAAAACTAACTTCTTTAGAAACAGATAAACTTATAGAAGAATTTAACGAACTACAAAAACAAATTGTTTATTATAACAACATATTAAAAGATTATAACCTGCAAAGCTCTATTATTAAAGAAGAGTTATTAGAGATTAACACAAAATATCAAGATGAAAGAAAAACAGAAATTATTCCAATTAGCGGAGACCTTACTATAGAAGACATGATAGCAGACGAAGATATGGTTTTAACTATTAGCCATAATGGATATATTAAAAGACTTCCTGTTGCAACATGGAAAACACAAAACAGAGGCGGAAAGGGAATGAAAGGAGCAAACACCAAACAAGACGACTATGTTGAACATCTATTTATAGCCTCAACACACAACACAATGTTATTTTTTACAGACACAGGAAAATGTTATTGGTTAAAAGTACACCAAATTCCCCAAGCCTCTCGAACATCTCAAGGAAGAGCAATTGTAAATCTAATAGGTTGCGACCCGAAAGAAAAAGTGAAGGCCTTTGTTTCCGTTAAAGAGTTTTCAGAAGAACAAGAGTTAATTATGTGTACTCGCAAAGGTTTAATTAAAAGAAGTCGCCTGATGTTATATAGCAAGCCTAGAAAAGGTGGTATTTATGCCATTGATGTTAATGAGGGAGACGAGTTAATTCAAGCAAAACTAAGCACAGGAGACCAAGATGTTGTTTTAGCCACAAACAACGGAAAGTCAATAAGGTTTAATGAAAAACAAATCAGATCAACAGGCAGAAAAACCAAAGGGGTTACAGGCATTAGAATGTCTTTTAAAGATGATTTTGTAATCGGAATGTTAACTGTACGAAGAGAAGGACAAATTTTAGTTGTGTCTAGTAAAGGGTTTGGAAAAAGAAGCAACCTTGAAGAATATAGAGAACAAAAAAGAGGAGGAAAAGGTGTTTTTACTTTAAAAACCAATTCAAAAACAGGTAAACTGATAGCCATTATGGAGGTTGTTGATGAAGACGATTTAATGATTATTACAGATACAGGGATAATGATTAGACAGTCTGTTGATAAGTTAAACATTATTGGAAGAAACACCCAAGGGGTTAAGCTTTTAAAGTTAGATAAAACAGCACAAATAGCTTCCGTGACCAAGGTAATTAAAGAAGATGAAGATTTCGAAGAACAAAACACAGAGGACGAAGAGTTAAAAGAGTCTTAGTATATGTCTTTAAGATATTCTTTACACACAACAACTCTTAATTCACAAAACCTAGAAGAAATACAAAAAAACATTCACAGGCAATCGCCCTACCCAGAAAAAGTTAAAATTATTGCTGTTACTAAAACTTTTAATTTTTCTGCAATTATAGAAGCAGAAAAAAAACAAATTTTTGATATAGGGGAAAATAGAGTTCAAGAAACACAAGAAAAACTTAAAAAGAACACACTAAACCCAAAAACACAACTACATTTAATAGGACACCTACAAACAAACAAGGCCCCCCTTGCTGTTGGTTTATATAATACCATTCAATCTATTGATAGCATAAGGCTTTTAAAAAAAATCAACCAAATAGCAGAAAAAAAAGATAAAAAACAAAAAGTGTTTTTACAAATTAATATTGCAAATCAACCAACACAAACAGGGTTTAATAATATTGAGATTTTTGAAGCAGCAAAACATGCCACCGACCTAGAACATATTAATTTTTGTGGAATTATGGCAATAGGACCAAAAACATCTAGAAAAGAAAAAATTAAAAAAAGCTTTTATGGCGCACAACAAATAAAAGAAAAAATTAAAAAAACAATTAATCCACGCTGTACCTCTTTATCAATAGGTATGAGCCAAGACTATATTATAGCGCTACAGGCAGGGGCAACACATCTGCGACTAGGAAGCATATTATTTAATACACGCGGCGATGCATAAAAATACCTTTATAACACAAGAAGCTGAAAAAAAAATTAATTTAAAACAATTTATGTTAGAAAAAGCTATTGTTTTACCTGAAAAATCTCTAGAGTTTTTTATAAAAAAGAAAAACAAAGAAGAGGCCATCTATATCTATGATGTAGGCTTTCAAACTCCAACAACCATTCTCCCTGTGAACAACCATATTAATAAAACAGGATTAAATCCCTTTGTTAATTGTGGTAAGCAAAAGATTATTTTTTATGATATTACAAACATTTATGAACAGCAAAAAAAAGGACATATAGTAGAGTGTTTTGGAAACCACGCCCCTCAAAAAAATAACGCTCAATATATACAGGCCCACTTTTTATGTCTCCACACTATTGCTGCGCACTGCAGCGGATTTAAAAAAATTTTTGCATATATTATTGATTAAAATTTAAATAATGCGCCAAAGCCGCAACAGAAGAAACAACAGGAACACCACACCCCAACAAACGCTTGTGGTCTATATGTCCATGTGATACTAAAACAGCACGACATCCCAACTCTTTTGCCACTCTATAATCATACTCTGTGTCCCCAATCAAAATGGTTTCAGAAGCAACAAGTTGATGTTGTCTCAACAAACTTAATCCTAACAACTCTTTTCCTTCAGCGTTTAGATTGTCCACCCCATAAACAGCCTTAAAAAGATCATTTAATTTATAATGCTGAATAGACCTTTTAAGAAGAGAGTGTTCAGAGGCAGATAAAATAAATTGGGAAACGTTATAACTGTTTGCCTTTTTAAATAAAGCAATCAACCCTGAATGTAAAGAGGGCAAAAACATTTTTTTTTGATATTCTTCAATAAAAGAAGCATTTAAAAAATTAAACTCTTTCTTTGTAAAAACAAACCCCAACCCTCTCCAATAATTTTCAATAGGAAAGCAAAAGTTTTTGCGATAGTGTGCCAGAGTTGTTTTTGGAAGCCCCTTTTTCTTTAATAAATCATTCATAACATCAACAAAAACCCAAGAATCATCAACAATTGTTCCATTCCAGTCCCATATAATATTTTTAATTATCATATTATAGTTTTGTTTTATAGTTTTTTAATAAAGGAAAAGTATATATGCCATCTTTGTGCCCATCTGAAAAGAAAAATTGCAAACCATAAAAACCAACCTTTTTAAACTTCAAAACAACAAGACCTTCACTTGGAACAACCTGAGTGCCTCCATATATATTACCCAAAACATCTGTTTCTCCACTACAAAAAGCACAAGGACAAAGCCTTCTTAAATCATCATATGTAATATAGGTTTCTGTCTCGTCTTCCCATAAAATACCCACCTCTTTTTTAAATAAATTAATAGATTTAATCACAATGCTTTCCTTGTTGTTATTATAAAAACGATTTCTTAATTTTGAAAAAGTAAATAATACCCCTAAATTTATTAACAATTATTATGTATAAAATGCCTTTTGTTAAAAAAACTGTTTTATATGCACTAACCCTCTTTTTAATATCTTTGCAAACAGGATATGCTCAAGGATCCATAAAGCCCGCCCTGTTATTACAAAATACAGAGGGATACCAATTTTATTCTTTTGAAAACAACACCCTTTCTTTATATAAGATAAGCGAAGACTCAGAATATTTTAAAATTTGGGAATATAATCTCTTAGACAGCAAAGAGGCAGAATTAATTTCTATCCTCTATGGAGACATTAAAGACGGCCCAGAACAAGAAATTATACTTGTTGTACATTCTTTTGGCTCACAAGGAGAATTATATCTTTTTTCTGTTGAACAAAACATACCAAAAGGTTCTCCTGAAATATTATCCATTCCAACCATAAAAGAGGGTACAAGGCCAACCCAAGCGCAGTTAATCAACTGGGATCAACAAAAAAAACAAGAAATATTATTAACCTGTAGTAGCCCTGAAAGGGAATTGTTGGTTTTAGATTATTACAACAACAACCTATCTGTTATTGTAAGCCTAGCAACAGACTTTTTAACTTCAACATATGGACCCATTACACTCTTTACTACAGACAAAAACAAAGACCAAATTGATGATATTTTAATTTATAGCACAAAAGAAAGCCCTTTAGAATATGCCTTATTATCTACACAAAAAGAAGAACAAAAAACGCTTTCAAATGAAATTATTTTTTCCTCAATTAAACACTTTAGTGCTTCCTCTCAACCACAAACTCTTTGTCTTTTAAACGGCAATATAATTTATTCTATTACAAAAGAGACTGTTATACCAATCAACAACAAAAGTATTAGCTCTGTGGTAGACCTGTCAGATCAAGATATTATTGTTTTTACAGAACACAGCCAACTTATTAATATATCTACAGCCTCCAACGGAGAGGCAACAATAGACCAAACATTAGCATTGTGGGAACAAAAAGCAGAGACAGCATATATTACAGACCAAAACAATAAAGCGGCCTTATTTTATAATTTAAAAGACCAACAAAAAAAACTCGTTTTGTTGCGCCCAATATTAACACAGCAAACATTAACACCCAAGAAAACAGAAAAAGACCAAGAGGCGAAACCCTTAAAACAAGCACAAAACAACCAAACAGAAAAACACGACACACTATATGTTAATGTGGGGGGACAGGTTGTAATAGATATTCCACAACTAGATAGCCTAAATATTGAAAGCGTAGAAACACATAAAAAACCCACAACAATGAAGCTAAACCCTAAAACACTGGAGTTTGTTTGGGCTCCAAAAGAAGAGGATAAAGGAATACAAAAATTTGAATATTCTATAAGCTATGTTTCTGAACCTAAACTTCAACAAACAACAACACCAACACAACAATTGGCCCTAAAAAACACCTTTACCAAAGCAACAAAAACACACCAGTATCATATTTATGTTAATGATGTTCCAATCTTAAACATTAACAACCCCATAGACACTATACATATAACGGGTTTTTTTGAGTCTAAATATTCCATTAAAGATATTTATTCTTTTGACAAAACAAAAATTCAAACAGCCCAAACACGCCCTAATAATATTTTAATAAACAAAGAAACCCTATATTGGGAACCAGACCGCCTGGATGCTGGAGAACAAATATTTACGGTGATTGCAGATGACGGTATGGCACAAGACACCGCCCTTATCTCTGTTTTTGTAGACACCACAATACAAAAACAAGAAAAGAAAACAGATTTTACTATAACAGTAAACGAAAGCTTTGTCCATCAGCTGCCATATACAACAGAAACAAAATATAATATAGTTCAAGGTCCAGATAATCTGCGCATATCCCCTAAGGGCACCATATATTGGGTGCCAATTATTACACAGGTAGATTTTAATTTAGTTGTTATCGAAGCAACAACAGCACAAAAACAAATAGAACACATATTAAATATTTATGTTAATTCTCCTCCTGTCATTTCTTATCAGCCTGCGAAAGAAGAGACTATTACGCAAGGAGAAAAGTTTCAATTTCAGTTTCAAAGTTTTGATATGAACACAGACGCAACATTAAGGTGGGCAAACATAACCAATGTCGACACCTCGCAGTTTCTAATTAATCAGTTTGGCATGTTAGAGTTTGACGCAATTAATGCCTTAGACAATTTTAGCTATATTATTAATTTAAGCGATAAAATAGATACCGATATTTTTGTTGGGAAATTGTATGTTAATGCCTTTCCAAAAATAATCAGTATTCCAGAACAACACATACAGTTTGGAGAAAGCTATATATATACTATAATAGCAGAAGATGATAATCAAGAAAAACCATATCAAGAAAATAAAAAAAACCAACTATATTATAAAATGTCTATTGCTCCACAAGGGGCCGCCTTCAACAGCTCTCAAAAAACAATATCCTGGACACCCACAAAAGAAGAAATAGGAAAAAATCTATTTAAAATAGAAGTTACAGACTCAATTGAAACAGCAATACAAGAATTTTCGGTTTTTGTTAATGATAAACCCAATATTATTAGCCCTGACAGCTTAAGTATAATGCTAGGAGACACTCTTTTTCATTATTTTGATGCCCAAGATTTAAACCAAGATTCTGAATTATTATATACAATTAAAACCACGATTGATGAAATTTTATTTAGTGGAAAATCTGGGAAACTTGTGTGGGTTCCAAAAGAGCAGGACCTAGGTCTACACACATTAGAAATCAACGTATCAGACGGGTTTAATACAGGAACAGATATGCAAAAACTAAATATTTTTGTTTATAAAAACCCCACACTATTAACAATCCCAAAAGAAGAGGCCTTTGTTAATATGGCATATAAATTTAACCCAAAAGGATATGATATGTTTGGAGACTCTCTGCCCAACAAAGATGTTTTTTTTAATATTGCCAGCACAGACAGTTTATTTAGTGGTCAATTTGATTTACAGCAAAACAATTTAGAATGGACTCCTTCTTTAAAAGAGATAGGAGAACACGCCCTAACTATTACGGTTATAGATAAACGCTCACACCAGTCTGAATATATTTACCCCGTGAGTGTCATATTAAGTCCCTGTGAAACACTCAAATCTCCATGTGAAGGAGCAGACACCCTGATAATTAACCAAACAGACACAATAGAAAAAACAATTGTAGATAGTATTTTTATAGAAAAAAAAGATACAATTTATATAGATAAAAAACAAAAAGGCCAAACAAATAATAGAAACGAATGGAAGCCTAAAAGTCTAGGGTTTTAATTTTTTCTAATATAAGCTGTTTATTATCAACAAACATTTCAATATCTATTACAAAAAAAGAAATTTTCATATCATAGGCCCACTGTAAAAAAATAGAGCTTAAGTTTTGAATTTTTACAAAATCTTTATATGTTGTTAACAGGCCTGTAATTTTTTGATTAGAAGACATTAGTCCTTGTAAGTATAGTAAAAAATCATTTTCATTTTTTGCATAATTATAATGATCTGAAAAATTAATATGTTTAACAATATTAGAACTATAAGATTTTATAATTTTATTGAAAGAGGCGGGATCGGCGATGCCACAGAAAGAAAACAGCTTGTCCTGGTTATTTAACCTTTCTATTGGTTGAGAACAACCCCAATAAAAAGAATCACCATCTTTTTTTAGAGGACATCTCATTAATGAAAAAGATGTTTGAGAATATATATATGGAATATTTTTTTGTCTAAGTACAGGCAGCAAGGTAGAAACTACCATGTTTTTTTTTGAGCTTAAATTATTTTTTGTAAAAATAACCAAATCCGCTTTCTGTAAGGATTTTAAATCATCTCTTAGTTTTCCAAAGGGAAAAAATTTTAAATCTGACTTAGTGTGAAAAGTATTAAACAAAACAATGTCCAAGTTTTTTTTGATATACTTGCTTTGAAAACCATCGTCTAATAAAATAATCTGGGGACCAAAGCTATCTATAGCAAGCTGAATAGCGCGAAATTTTTTATTATCCACAACAATTGGAACATCAGACAATTTGTTTGCTAGCATAAAAGGTTCATCTCCGCATACAGAGGGGGAGCTAACAACTCTACTTTTACCATTATGCACCACAACAGGCCCTTTTGATTGTTTCTTATATCCCCTGCTAACAATTACAGGCTTAATATTGTGTTGTATTAATATTTTACATAAATAATGAATAAAAGGAGTTTTGCCAGACCCCCCAATAGAAATATTACCCACAGAAACAACAGGAACAGAAAAACGATGAGTCTGAATTATTTTATAATAAAGCAATAAATCATATACAGCAATTATAAAGAGGCAAATCTTATTAAAAATAAAATACATAACAAATTACCCGTGTACTTTTTGATTTAAATTATCATGGTTTTGATTAATATAGTCTGATATTTCTGCAGCTTCATTTGTGATAGCCTGCATTGTATTATCGAAAGGGCTAGCAAACTGTATATATATAGTACTAAAAGGCTTAGGGATAATCGTTTTGTCCCAAGAGGGCAAAGTCCAATAATTGCTCGCCGTCCCTGATGCCGCAACAATTTGAACATTATATTTTAATGCGAGATTAATAGTTCCTTTTTTAGCAACAAAAGGTGGCCCTTTAGGCCCATCGTTAGTTACAGCAATAAGGCTGTTGTTGTTTGTAAACAGGGCAATCATAGACCTTAAAACGTGAGCCCAGCCCCGAGTGCTAGACCCTCTAATTAATTTAAAATTCCAACCATAAAGAATTTTTGCCATAATTTGTGAATCTCGATGCGTACTAGAGACGGCAGACACCCTAAGAGAAATTTTTTTAAAATAACGCGCAACTAATATAAAACTATTATGCCAACAGCAAATCAAAACAGGCCGAGGCTCTCTTTTTGCTTCTTCAAGAAAGCTTTTATTATAAATTTTCCACCTACAGGTTATAAAAATAAAAAATAAAACAATTCTTAAGAAAGCAGGAGCAATATAATATATTACATTTTTCATGACAAGATTAATAATTTGCAATATAGGAGCTGGTATTTTGATAAACATTCTGAACTGCAAGCGGCTTAATAACTTCTAACACGCGATCCTGTTTTTTTTGCATTTTTTGTGGGTTTTG
>MDTE01062218.1_pt1 | contig 11012 bp, 13 predicted proteins | sample 811231 | NCBI WGS metagenome assembly MDTE01 (sample SAMN05326651, study PRJNA326480) | marine metagenome | isolation source: seawater | place: Indian Ocean: Red Sea | collected 2010 | reverse complement strand
TAGAAAAAGTTGAAGAACCAGTAGAAAAAGTTGAAGAACCTGTAGAAAAAGTTGAAGAACCAGTAGAAAAAGTTGAAGAACCTGTAGAAAAAGTTGAAGAACCTGTAGAAAAAGTTGAACCAGAAGAAGAAGAAACAGAAGAAGAAAAAAAAGAAAGAGAAACTAGAATACAGAGCTATAATGATGCAATAGAATTTTTAGAAAAGCAAAAAAGTTTAGAGAAAAGAACAAAGAAATTAAAAAGAAAATACAGTGACTCATTGAAAAGAACTAAAAAGAGAAAACAAGAATATGAAGATAAAAAAAGAGAGTTAGAAGAAGAAGAGGAATATGAAGATATTGAACGGGCAATGAAGATTTTGTTGATGAAGATCAAAAAATTTATAGGAAAAAGTGAAAATAAAAGATATGCTGAGATGAAAAATTTTAAGAAACTTATGAAAAAAAATGATTATGAACTCAAGCAAACTGAAATAACTACAAAAAATAATAATATGTATATAAATTATTCTATTGATACAAAAATAGAAGATAGCATGGAAACTATAGGTATGTTAGTCGGTAAAATACCTTTAGATGAGTGGAATAAATTTAAAGAAAAATATGAAGAAAATCATAACTTAAAAGTATTTGATTAATTTATAATATATATATATAATGATGGATTATTTATTGTGTGGAGCTACAGGAGTCACATACTATGCTTGTTATGTTCAATTCCATCCAAGTATAGGAAATATCTGGATAAGAAATAACTCGGAAAATAAAAGAACTTTACAGATGAATAACCTATTTAAACTAATGCAAGAGCCTTTTTATAATAATACTTTTTGGGAAATAGAAAATTGGGATTTAAACTGGATAGTTACTACTGGTTTATTTGTTGGTGGTTATCATATTTTTAAAACTTATTTTTAAACTAATAAATTATCTTTAAAATTTATTGATCTTAAACTACAAATTAAAAAATTTTTTTCTTTACATATACATTTCATTATTAAAACTATTTCAAGATTTAATAATTTACACATTTTTTCTAAAATTCTTAAATTTTGTTTAATTTCTAGCTCACTTAGTCCGTATAGAGATCCATCATCATTAACACCTATGAGGTAAATTGCCTTACCACTACCTTCATTTATACGGAAATTTAATTGTGTAGTGTATTTATTAATACGATTTTGGTCTTTAGTATTAAAATACCTCTTGTATTCTATTTTTCCATAGAAGCTTTCCTTATGGAAAATATACATTAACTAAAATCGAGATAATTTCTTAAGTTATTTAAATAAAAAATTTTAATTAAACATAAATAATCTACACTATATCTATTAACATTTTAAATAACTCTGATTTACTTTTTTGAGTCTCGAATATACGATGGTCTATAGTATCTTTGATTAAAGGCATGTATACTTGGACCTCTTGTGTTTGCCCAATTCTATGCGAACGTGCAATGGCTTGATCTTTAAGAGCAGGATTCCATGACGGACTTGTAAAATATACCACATTAAAGTGTTGTAAATTCAATCCAGTTCCTCCGGCATTAATTTGAACTAACAATACATCTAAATTGTTCTGTCTACGTGATTTTGATATTATGTCATATCTCATGGAGGAAGAAACACCTCCATCAATGCAATCTACACGAAGACCCTTTGCCTCAAGCTTACTCCTCAGATAAGTCATCTCACCACGAAATTGGACAAATACAATTGTTTTGTCGGTAGAGTGATTTTCATGCAGATGATCTACAACACTATCAAGTTTGGTATTGGAATGCTGCCATCTTGGATAGTCCATCTTATTCTTCTTAGAATAACCATCAACTACAAGTTGTGGCAGAATTGAAACCTGTCTTAACCTTAGCAAAACCTCAAAAGCGTGCACAGGATCAAACTTGTATTGTTTAAGTGTCTTGGAACACTCACCTCTAATCTTGTTATAAAAATCCTTTTCCTCTTTAGAGGCAAACTCCAGTTCCATCTTGTTTATCTTGAGGTCTGGTAGCTTAAGTTTCTCATTGTGCTGTTCCACCATCGACTTTGTTCTACGTAAAACAAACTGACTAACATATCTGGTCAATTCATCGTTGCTGAAACTCGCCTTATAAATTCCAAGAAATTCAAGTAAGGTTATCAAGTCTTTTTTGTAGTTTTGGATTGGTGTTCCTGTAATTCCCCATTTGTTTATAGCATGTATTTTCATAACAGCTTTGCAAATTTTAGACTTAGGATTTCTGATTTCGTGACATTCATCGAGTATGAGACGATCCCAATGGATTTTGTAGATGAAAGAGTCTGGATTTCTAATCATTCCATAAGATGTGATCACCACACAGGATTTTTTTGTCTGGAAATTATCCATTGTTGCCCTACTATTTCCGTAGTTTATAATAATGTTCGTTTGTGGGGCAAACTTTCCAAACTCACAAATCCATTGATCTATTAAACTTGAAGGCACTATAATAAGAGTGTTTTGCAATGGATTAGCAATTGTAAGACTTATCATCTGTAATGTTTTTCCGAGACCCATTTCATCACAAAGCAACCCTCCGTATGTTTTTCCATCAATATCGTAATTGAGAGGAGATCGACAATGAGGACATTCCTCACTTTTGCTTTCCCATTTCTCAATACACATCATACAGATTGGAGCTTTGCAGCAGTCTCTCTTGGACAATTTAGATGTATTTATATCCTCGTAGCAAACCACACATGTTTCTACTTTTGTTGAATTAACCTGTTTACTTTCTCGTGAAACAAGCCACTCTACACCATCATTTTGGTATGGCGCATGAAGTTTATGTCCCATATTTCCAAGATGACTTTGCACTCTTTCAAGTGGACTTTTCTTAGGCACTATCTTTAAAGGCATTCTTTAACAAGTAATTGATAGAAGTCTTTTTTAAAATTCATCAACACCATAAAAAAAATTCAATTTTCTTTATACAAAATATCATATCTACTTTAGTAATTTTAAAATTTGCTATTAAAGTCATTGTATTCAGGTGAACCTGAAAAGGTTTGATAGAATTGCTGCGGAAGTTTCCAGTAATTACCCGCATCACTATCAACACGCTCTTGTTGTGTAAAGTTTCTAATATATTTTGTCTCGGCAGAGACTTCGTGATAACTGTTTACACCGTAGTAGCCTCTATAAATATCTTGATTTTTGTGACCTTTTACTATGTTATCTAGTGTCACGACTTGTTCTTTTTTGTTGCCTAAATTATCCTCTCGCGAAATAATATATTTTCCAGGCAGTTTTATTTTACTTGAATCCATTTTATATTAAAATATAAAGTAGTTAAAAATAAATTCAATTTTATAAAAAAAAATTTACTATTAATTTACAATTTAAAATATACTTAGTCTTCTAGAAGTGTAAACTCACCGTCAATATACTTACCTATAATCTGATGGGTTTCTGTATTGTAGATATCTCCTGAATTTTCGTCGTGAAGATAATCTTCGCCATCAATTTCAATTTCGACAACCGAAATTTCCTCCTTGTCTCCCTCAGTAGGCTCAGACTTAGGCTCAGACTTTGACTTTTGCTCGGGCTTAGACTTAGACTTTGACTTTGACTTTTGCTCAGGCTTGGTCTTTTGAGACTTCTTGAACATCACTTTCTTTTTTGGCTTAGTAGGCTCAACTACAGTGGCATTTCCAATAACCCAGGAAATACAACCTTCATCAGGCTTTCCATCGCATAGGGTTGAAGTGAGTCGAAGAGTGTATCCCGTCTTATCCCGAGTAATCCCAGAACATTCATCACCATTCTCTACAAGCTGTTCTGCTGCTGCTACAGCTTCAGCAAAAGTCTTGAACTTTCCTTCGCCAAACTTCCTCTTTGCAGCATACTTCCATAGAAACTTACCATCGAATGGTCCAGACCATCCCTCAGGTGCCTCGTCAACCGGAAGACTCAGAAAGTCAACCTTTCCAGACTTCGACACCGAAACACCCGATGGCTCATAGAGTTCCTTTGCTGCTTTGTATTCCTTTGACTTCTCGGCGGCTTGATCGATAAAAGGCTGCTTTTCTTCATCACTAAGAGCCTTCCACATAACACCAGCCTTCTTAGCAACTTTTGTAACCTTATCCTTCCCTACCAGCTTTTCTTCAAAACTATTCTTGATCGACTCTCGGTTTTCATTGAGCCAAATCATGTAGGCAGAGGGAGCTTTCTTAGGCGCATTAGGATCGCGTTGACGCTTTTCAGAAATCTTACCGGCTCGGAACATCTTTGAAAAATCTTCACCCTTAGGCACAACAAATGAACGAATCTCATTAGTATCTACATCGATACCAGATTCAGATAGCATTTCAAGAAGACCTTGGAATCTAGATTCTGAATCAGCGAGCACAGCACGCTGGATAGAAGAGATAGCACTTTTTGGGAGGGTAATTTGTGTAGACATAATGTATTGTATGATAGACAATTTATTCTTCAATATAAGACTCAAATTGAAATCAATTTTTTTTAATCTTACCAAAAATCCAAGTTGAATTTTACAAATTATATTATAGACAGCTTAGTTTGTAGATAGATAGTTCTATAGAACTACAAAAAAAAATATACCTAACTAAGAAGTTTACAATTTTATAGGATTTATCTACAAAATACGCAACAGATTACTATTAGACTTCTGTGTGTAGTAGTCTCTATCATTTTCACTTGCCTTAACTATACTAATCATACCATCGATTTCACATACAGTGCCTCCTTTATGTATTTGGTTGTTTAACCAGATGTTTGATTCTACACGTGTTTTAGTAATCATAAAATCAGGAATAGTGACTCGAAAATCTCTTGAGAATCTATCTTTACCAAAGTCTTCCTCAAGTTTATCTACTAGAGTGTTTATATCTTCACGAATAATAGTTTTATCTTTTGTTAGATTTGTATCACCTACTACCGCTGTTGCCCCGCATTCCTCAAACAGTATTTTAATTAGTTTTGCAACTAAAGTATGATCACCATCATCGCTCGGAGAATGAAGAACAAACACTCTATTAGAGTGTTGGTTACTCGATAATAATTCTTTTGTTGTAATATCTACCAAAAATATTCTCTTAAGTTTCTCAATATCAGAAATCCCGAGCCTTTCTTTGTATCTATCAAAAACAACTTCAGTATACCATTGGATTTTAAAATTATATTTTTTAAAGATCGAGTTTTCACCCCAAGAAACTCTTAGAGGATCTTCATCCTTGTATTTGAAATGTAAAGAATTTTCACCACATAGAGTGGTATCACTAACACCTTCACAAGCAAAGCACAAACCTTCTGTTGGTATAGTAGACTTAAAAGCGTGTTGAAGATTTTCGGAAAGTCTATAAGTATCACCATTCAGAACAAATCCGCCATTAGGTTGTGTTTTCATTTGTTGTCCGATTTCACTAATAATCTTATGAAAACCTTTACATAGATAGTTATCAATTTTTTCTTCAACCTTTTTCTCAAACTTTTCTTCTATGAACTCAAGCCATTCTTTACAAAAATGCTTTTCAATAGAGCATTTCAAAGAATACATCAAACTTTCTTTTGCTTCTTTATAGATTTGAGAATTATCTTCCTTTGGATTTTCTCCAAGACCCTTGATTTCCTGTGAAAATGTAGAGATAGCCTTTCCAGATTTTCCCCAAGTTTCAGGCTTTTCTGGATCGGGAAATGTTAGTTTACTATAGTCTACAAACACTCGCCTCACAAAATTATTGAGTAGAATAATCACATCTTTAGTAAAATTTTTTCCGTGAAAGTCTATCTGATCAACATCTAGTTTTGCAAAGAGAGGACAGAATCCCTTTTTTGGGTTATCATACGACGCATCATTAACTACATTAATAGGGACACTTGTTTCTCCGAACATCAGAAAAGATTGAATCTTCGTGTGATCAGTGTGGATTTTAGAATCACTTGAAAACGCGTGAACTACTTCTGGACCATTTTTTATGCCGAGGAGGTATTCAAGTGTATAATTATAGCTGTTTCTCACAAAATCTGAAGTCCTCTGAGAAATATCCGATAGAAAGGTAAATGAAGATTGGTTGGAAACCATAGTATTGAATTTATATGATAATATTGTATCACACGTATTCAATTTTATTTTTAATTCACTAATACTGCAAAAGTCTATAAGTTTCTCATACCATAATAAAAACCTAGAACTGATAATATGTAGCTTATACCCACACAACAAAACAATGGACACTCACCTTTATCATTATTATCTTTAGTTAATATAGAATGATCTGCATTAACATTAGGTTTTTTAAATTGGTTAGTATCCATATACATAATAAGAGATAAAATAAAAAATTTAATTAAACATAAATGGTTTTTAACTATACATTTATTGTTGAGGTGTATCTATTAAGCATTACATTAAGTAAATCTAAAATATTTCTTTCTTCATTATTTTGTATTATGTCTTCCTCCACGTCATCTATTATATTGTCGATTTGAAAAGAAGATGAATTTTGATTATGTTCTATGTTTCCTAACAAAATCCGCGGATTTCTTTCTCTTAAAAGTCTAAACAAACCGGAATTACCTATATCAACTACTTCATCATTTAGTTCTCGATGGAGTCTTAATGCTTCTTGTTCGTCGGCTTGTATTTGATCATAATCGCTATATGGTTCTAATTCAACCTCCTGAATTTCTTCATCTCGGTCTCTCCCTATAGATACTTTGTATTCTTTAATTTTTTTATCAAGTTCTAGATCGTGTTCCATTTTTATATTTCTAAAACCTTCCATCATAGTCAATGGGTTTTTATCCCCACCCTCAGTTTTCCACCAAGTTTTTACCGCTGCTTCGTCAAAATGATAAGTTTTTCCTAAATGTAAAATTTTCATTGGTTTACACATCAAATCTTGTGTAATAGGACACACAAATTCTCCAGGATGATCTTCGTCTACGTCACTATGTTCCACCTTTTCACTTCTTTGTTTTTTCTTTTTTTCCCTGGCTTCTCTTAATTTGGCCAAAGACCTAAGTTCGTTGTTCATAGACATACTATAAAGTAAACTTTTAAATGTTAACAAAAAGAAAATTTATTCAATTTTGTTAACATTTTATAAGACTATAATTTATAAGTCACAACCTTCTCTAGCTAAAAACCGTTTTATGTTTCCACAATACAAACAAGTAGCATTTACGTGAGTTTCTCTACGTGGAGATATACGAACCTTCATTGTAATTCCGGGAACTAACAATGAATTACAATTTTTACATATTGTTCTTTTTATTGTAGGATCTATCTTAATAACTAATCTTTTTGAAATGCCTCTAAGTGTATAAATATAAAATCGCGCCAGAGGTTGATTGTTTATTTTTAGTGCTTCGTGAGCTAATTGATAAAGAAAGTTCATTCTATCTAATGCATCCTTTTTTGGTATATTTTTTTTGTCTTTTTGTTTTTCAGACATTTAGTAATATTTAAATGTTTTTCTAAATAAATAAAAAATCAATTTTAAAAACATTTAATTTACTTGCTTTTTTTATTAGCCAATCTTTTACTTCTTCTTAAAACTGGTTTTTCTTGAGAAAATGGTAATTTTTTAGACTCACAAGATAATATTTCTCTATTAGATTTACCGTCTAGATAGGCTTGTTTTGCTAAATTTGAATATGATACTGCTTCAATAACTTCACTTGGTCTTTTTTCTTTATAGGCTTTTGCTGCTGTCCTTGAATAGGCAACAGCGTGTATAATTGCTTCACTTTCATTATTATGATAAGCAATTTTAGCACATTTCGAATATGATAATGCATGAACTGTAGATTCAGAAAATTTATTTATATAAGCATCATATGACTCATCTGAATTAGCAACTGCTTGTATAGTTGCTTCTGTTTCTCCATTTTTATAAACTTCACGTGCATTTTTTGATGCATTTAAAGCTTCAATTGTTGCTAAACTAAGATTATCTTTTTTCGCTTCTTCAATACATTGTGTTTTATCATCATTTTTTATTTCCTCTTTTTTCCCAAAATAAATAGATTGATTTGTTATATCGTCCATATATACATTTTTTAGTTCATCAATATCTTCAGGCAATACCTGGTCATATTCATCTTCTGTAATTAAATCCGGACTTTCTTCATTACTACAATAATCAACATAATCAAGTGAGTCTCCCGTAAAACATTCTTCGCACATCTCTTCACCACAATCTTTAATCCAAGAACAATATCTGTCATTTGATTCAGTAAATGCTGTATGATCAAAAAACTTACCACACCTACATATACTATATCCAAGTTCTACAAGAAGAGCTGTTCTATGTTGTAAATCTTGGAACATCTTAATTATTTTTGGATCTGTTTTTAATGCATCATCTCTAAGATTATTAGAAATTTTTAATTCTGTTTTTTCTAGTGTGTCTGCGATTTCTCCAAACTCTGTTTTGTATAATTCTAATTTTGTTTTTAGCTCATCAACATCTTTTATATACTGATTATATTTTAGTATTATTTCATCTTTTGATACATTTTTTGATTCTTTTAATTTAGTAAATTTTTTTTGTAAAAAACAATGCTGTTCTAGCAATTTTTCATAATACTCCTTTAATTTTACGTTTTTGCTTTTTAAAGAAGCAATCTTAATAAAATCTCTACCTCTAGAAAAAGCTTGTATCTCTGAAAATTCACCATTTTGGTTTAATATTTTCTCATATTCTCTAATTCTATTTTTAAGTTCCTTATTTTTATTCTTAAGTTCTTCTTCTTTTTTAAGACTACTTATTTCATATTGAATTGTAGCAATAGCTCCATCTCTGAAAGTATCTGCTTCTTTCATTTTAACTATACTATCACAAACAAACTTGATATTATCTGCAATATACTTGATGCCTTGAACTAAAGGAGCAAAGTGAGTTTCGGGTAATTCATCAAATAATTTATCCATATTTTTTTAAATTTAATATAAAAAAATTTACTTTCAATTTTTAAGTAATTTACATAAATATATTTACTTATACCTGATTGAGAGATGACTCAGCCAACCATTCTTAATAATATCCTCTACATTTATCATGCAGTGACTATAACTACTATTACTATGCTCATTACAAGTAAGCTTCTTGTTAATTTCACTTTCAAAAAACTTGAAGTTTTCATCTTTTTCTATAAAAGGTCCCCAACCTTTCTTTTTAGTTTTCATAAATTCCCGTGCACCTGGAACACTTTGCACAGCTTTGTATGCATCTTCAACTATTTCGGTATCACTCTTAAAAATTTTTTTTAAAAAAGTCCCTTCATCAGGAATCTCGGAAAGGTCCCAGTATCTTTTTACATAGTCTTCAAGACTGATATTTTTTTCATCATAGTCTGTATCTTCTATACTTTTAAGTTTTCTGACATAATCTAATCGGTCATCGTTGTTTGAGAATTCTCTGTATACTGTAGACATCTTGAAACTTACTTAATTAAGCAAGTGTCTGATTAAAATCAATTTTGTTCCGGAACATCACTATAAAAGCAAATCATATTACTTAGAGTATTTCTTAGAGGTCTTGGAATTGAAAAAATAACATTTAAAGGAATTAAATTATTAGTAATGCTATTTAATACACAATCAATTGATATTTTCCTAAGTGTTTCTACCTTTCCTAATTCCGGTAAAGACTCCCATTTTTTATTAAAAATCTTCTCAAATCTACACTTGAAAAAAAATCCTTTTGGTAAAACATAATAGCCTTTTTTATTAATACTACATTCATCTATAGAAAGTAAAAATCTGTGTGGACCTTTCTTTGTAGCTTTTACTACTTCTAATAAGCTACTCATTTATAAAATATATTAACAATTACTTAAATAAAATTGAATAACTCTTATATTAATAAAAAAAAATAACTATGGATACAGGAAATGATTGTAGCATTTGTCTTGAACCATTAATAAACGGTGAAGAATTAGTAAAACTTTCTCCGTGCAATCATCTATTTCATAAAACATGTGTCAGTCAAATTGGACAACACCAACACACAAACTGTCCAAATTGTAGAAATCCTTTTACAATTATTCCTCACAATTTTGAGGGTAATGTAATTTCTCTTAATACTAAACTTCCATTTGTCTGCGAAGTTACAACAAAAAATTGTAGACCCAGAAACATAACAAAAAACTCTAAACAAATTGTAATTGACGAAAAAAATAATATATGTGTTTCTACCTATACTTCTAACTATTTGTATATTGATAATGATATGATCAGATTTAAATTTCATAATACTATTAATGATATACTACCTGGGGTAAAGCTTAAGATTCTTAAAAAAATAACACAAGACAACTTAACTATGTATAATGAATCTATTATGATAATAAAAATGAAATTTTCATCTGATACCTTTCTAGGGATAGATATGTATATTCCGAGAAAACTTAGTGAAGAAAAAAAAATATTCGAGACCCTAGGAAAATGTCTAGAGTATCATTCTGGAAATGGAACTCAAATAACAACTACAAAAAAAACGTATAGTATTCCTAACATTTTTAGTAAAGTAAATTTAAGAGACGAAGAAGGTTTGGAAGAATTTGATATTTAAATTTATAAATTGCTTTTTTTAGTTAAAGAAACTGTTTTAAGATTATAATTTTCTCTGTTAAAGTCTTCAGGTCGTCCTCGTGGATTGCATAGAAAATAGATATCGTGTTTGAAAAATTCATAGTGATCATGAGTATGTCCAAAAATCCAGTGCGAAATTTTATTTTTTTCTTTTACCAGCATATTTAATTTACTATTTAATTGAGTCTCGTAACTTTCTGAAATATGACTCTGGTCACAACATTCTTTTAATGGAACAGTATGGGTCACTAAAATAATATTATTTATAGAGTGATCTTTATTATATTTTTCTATTTTTTCTTTTAACATATCACCTTCTTCAACTGATTGTTTGTAAACATTATCGATAAATTCTAAATTATCATTTTTATTAAAATGTGGAATCCATTCTTTAAAATAATGGATATGATTTTCTAAATTTGTTTTT
>MDTE01205363.1_pt1 | contig 11013 bp, 10 predicted proteins | sample 811231 | NCBI WGS metagenome assembly MDTE01 (sample SAMN05326651, study PRJNA326480) | marine metagenome | isolation source: seawater | place: Indian Ocean: Red Sea | collected 2010 | reverse complement strand
TGTAGGATTAGTAGAACAAAGTAAAATTATAAATAAAAAAGTAAACAAAAATGACTTGATACTTGCTATACCATCTAATGGATTGCATTCGAATGGGTTCTCTCTTGTAAGACATATTTTAAAAAAAAAAAAAATAAATATAAAAAAAAATAAATTTCTAAAAAAAGAATTAATTAAACCAACAAAAATTTATGTGAACGAAATTTTAAGTTTGCACAAAAAAAATATGTTAAATGGTTGTGCAAATATAACAGGTGGAGGTATAAAAGATAATATTTCAAGAATTATTCCAAATAATCATACTGCGAATATAGATTTGAAAAAAATTAAATCTCTTAAGATATTTAATTGGTTAAAAAAAAATGGAATTGATGATAATGAAATGCTTATGACATTTAATTGTGGAGTTGGTTTTTGTATTATAATTGACCCAAAAAATAAAAACAAAATATTAAAATGTTTTGATAAAAAATTTAAACCTTATGTTATTGGAAAGATTACAAAAGGTAAACATAAAGTAAATTTTAGTGGTAAATTTAATTGGTAAAAAAAATACTGCAGTTTTTATATCAGGTAAAGGATCTAACCTTAGAAATTTAATTAAATTTTCAAAGCAAAAAAACAGTTGTATTAAAATAGATTTAGTTATTTCAAATAATAAAAATTCTAAAGGATTAATTTATGCAAAAAAAAATAAGATTCAAACTTATATAACAAATTTTAAGAACAAAAAAATCTCAGAAAAAAAAATAATAAAATATCTTAAAAATTCATCTATAGATTTGATTTGTTTAGCGGGTTTCATGAAGATTTTATCAAAAAATTTTATAAAAAATTTTAATAATCCTATATTAAACATTCATCCTTCCCTGCTTCCAAAATACAAAGGGTTAAATACACATGAAAGAGTATTAAAAAATAAAGATAAATATTCTGGAGCAACTGTCCATTTAGTTAATTCAAAATTAGACTCTGGTACAATAATAATGCAAAAAAAGGTAAATGTTCTTAATAAAGATACACCCAAAAGTTTAAAGAGCAAAGTGCAGCAGGCAGAATATTGGCTTTATCCAAGAGCTATAAAAAAGTTTTTGGTTAATTCTTAAAAAAGAAATCTATTTCTATTTTTGCATTTTCAACGCTATCAGAACCATGCACTGAATTTTTATCTATAGAGATTCCGTATTTTTTTCTTAAAGTCCCATCTTCAGCTTCTTTAGGGTTTGTAGCCCCCATTAATTTTCTATTTTCTAATACAGCATTAACCTTTTCGAGTATCATAACAACTATTGGTCCTGAAGATAAATATGTGCATAAATCGTTATAAAAAGGCTTAGTTTCATGAACTTTATAAAACTGTTCTGCCTCATGTTTTGATATGTGAATTTTTTTCTCATCTCTTATTACAAAATTTTTAGTCTCAAATTCTTTTTTAATTTCATCCTGTAAGTTTCTTTCTACTGCATCAGGTTTAATTATTGATAATGTTTGTTCAATATTATTCATAATTTTCTTCCACAAATTTATTTAACAGTCTTACTCCATACCCAGTGGCACCACTTGAATTTAAAGCTCCTGCATATTTTGAAAATGACATTCCAGCAATATCCAAATGAGCCCATGGAGTTTTGTTTATTATAAATCTTTGTAAAAACTGCGCTGCTGTAGTCGAACCAGCTCCACCCACATAGTTTATATTTTGTACATCTGCAATTTTGGAGTCTATCAGCTTATCGTAGTTTTTATGAAGAGGCAGTCTCCAGACTTTTTCATTTACTTTATTACCTGCTTCAAATAGTTGTTTTGACAATTTATCATCATTAGAAAAAAGACCGGCATACTCAGAACCTAGGGATACAATTATTGCTCCTGTTAAAGTAGCCAAATCAATTATAAGTTTTGGTTTAAATTTTTTTTCTGTGAATGTTAAAGCATCTGCAAGAACAAGTCTTCCTTCTGCATCAGTATTTAAAACTTGTATTGTTTTGCCGCTGTATGATTTAACAATATCTCCAGGTCTCTGAGCATTTCCACCTGGCATATTTTCCACCAGACCAACTACTCCGATTGCATTTATTTTTGCCTTTCTCAATGCAAAATTTTTCATTAGCCCTGCAACACCTGCAGAGCCAGCCATATCGTAAGTCATATCTTCCATAAATTTTGCAGGCTTAAGTGAAATTCCACCTGTATCAAAACATACACCTTTTCCAACAAAGGCTAGAGGTTTTGAATTCGATTTAGTTCCTTGCCATTCGATTGTAACAAGATAAGATCCTCTAATACTTCCTTGTCCCACTCCAAGCAAAGCGTTGCATCCTAATTTTTTTAATTTATCTTTATTATAAACTTTAACCCTAAGACCAAACTTTTTTAGTCTTAAAAGCCTTTTTACGTATTCGTCTGGATGCAAAATGTTACCTGGTTCAGACACAAGATCTCTAGTAAAAAATATACCTTCTTGCAATGAGTCTAATTTTTTTCTCAAACTACTTATGCTCGATTGTTTTTTTCCAGAAATTGTTAAATTTAGAACTTTATCATTATTTTTTGCTTTGTATTTTTCAAATGAATATGATTTAAGTTTTGCACCGTGTAATATTTTTTCTAATTGAATATCATTAATATCTAAATTCTTAGAATTAAGAAATGAGTTTTCTATTTTGTTTGTTTTTAAGTAATCATAAAGTTTTGATCCTATATTTTCCAATTCTGATGTTAGTTTTGATTTAGAAATATTTACTATAACATAATTATTGTTTTTATCTTGGTTTTGAACAAATAACGTTTCCTTGAATAATTCACTGTTAAAAATTTTATTTGTATTGATATTGATATTTTTTATTTTTTTACCTAGGTTTTTTACTAAGATTATCTCACTAATCGTTTTCGAATTAGGTATTTTGACTGAAAAATTTACTTTTAACTTCATTTTTTTGAATTTTCTAATAGATAATGTTGTATATTTATTAATTATATAATTTCAATGACAAAATTAATATTTAGAAAATTATATTTAGATATATTTACGTTTTTTATAATAACTTCTCTATCTATAAGCCTTATTGTATGGGTAGTTCAAGGAGTTAACTTATTAGATATAGTCGCTGAAGATGGGCACAGTTTACAGGTATATTTTACCTATGTTTTATTAAATTTTCCTAAAATATTCAGTAAAATAATTATTTTTGTATTTTTTATTTCTTTATTTTATATGATTTCAAAATATCAAAGCACTAACGAAATTTTAGTTTTTTGGACAAACGGAATTAAAAAGTTTTATTTTATTAATTCTTTAATTTTATTTTCATTATTCTTTCTATTGCTTCAAATTTTGCTTAATTTATTTATTGTTCCTGAGACGCAAAACTTGGGAAGGTCATATTTAAAAAATTCTAATATTGATTTTTTACCTAAATTAATTAGAGAAAAAAAATTTGTAGATCTTTCTGGTGGACTTACAATTTATATAGATGAATATAAAAATAATCTTTTAAATGATGTTTATATTAAAGAAAAAATTGATGAAACAAAATCAAAAATTATTACAGCGAATTATGGAAAAATTGTAAAGAAAAATCAGGATTATATTTTTGTTTTAAATGAAGGTGGAATTACAAATATAGATACAAATAAAGATAGTGAAAAAACGTATACACTTAATTTTAAAAAAACTGAATATAGTTTATCAAAATTTTCTACCAAAACAGTTACTGTTCAAAAGGTCCAAGAGATGAATTCCATTAATCTATCTAAATGTTGGTATTTATTTAATGTTAAAAAAAGAACAGACCTAAATTTTTTATGTAAAAAAGGTTCAGAAAAACAAATAAGTCAGGAGCTTTTTACCAGAATAATTATACCATTTTATATTCTTGTTATTTCTTTGATTGCATCTTGCTTGATTATTAATTTTAAGTCCACTTTTTTTTCCATTTATAAAAATATTTTTTTATTTTCATCTGGAGTACTTATAATAATTTTCAGTCAATTTAGCATAAGAATGGTCGGAGATCTTTTATTAAAAGATATAGTAATAATTTCAATGCCTATAATTTTTATCTTAATAATCTATTTATTGTTAAATATTCAAAATCAAATAAAAAAAATATGATTGTAAAAAAATATCAAATATATATTGGAAAAGTTTTTACTAGAAAATTACTTTTAGTAAGCCTTGTATTTATTTGTTTAAGTTTTTTTCTTAACATCTTAGAAGAAATAAAATTTTTTGAGAATAGAGACGTAAGTATATATTTTCCGATTGGACTTACACTTTTAAATATTCCTTCAATCCTACTTGAGCTTTTTCCATTTATTTTTTTAGTTGCAACAAAATTTTTTTTTATAGATCTGTTAGATAAAAATGAATTTGAAATATTTAAAAAAAATGGAATTGATAATTCTAAAGTTCTTTTTTTAATTTCAACACTCACTTTAGTTTATGGATTGTTTATTATTGTTGGATTTTATACCTTTTCTTCAAGTTTAAAAAGTAGCTATTTAAACCTTAAAAATAAATATTCCACAGAAAACAAATATTTAGCAATTGTAAATACGAATGGTTTATGGATTAAAGAAGAGAATAAAAGATTCACTCAAATAATAAATGCAGAAAAATTTAAACTAGATGAGTTAGAAAATATTACAATTACTAATGTTGATGAAAATTATAAAACAACTCAAACATTAATCGCAAAAAAAGGTAATATTAAAACTAATGACTGGATTTTGAAAGATGTTAAAATTTATACAGAAGATAAGCCGTATAACAATATTGACAAGCTAGATTACAATTCTACTTTTAACGGTGAAATGATCTCAAAATTATTTTCAAATTTAAATTCACTCAATCTTTTTCAACTTCATACACAAAAAAAAAATTATAAGTCATTAGGCTATTCTACCTCGGAAGTGGATATTCATCTTAATAAGATGTATAGCCTTCCAATATATTTACTCTTAATGACTGTAATTGGATGTCTTTTAATGTTTAAGTTAAAATTTATAAATTCAAAATTCTTCCTAGTAATTACAGGAGTATTTGTATCAGTTTTAATTTATTATTTGATATTTTTTTCTAAAATTATGGGTTCTAATCAAGTGATGCCAATTGAATTATCAATTTGGTTCCCCTATATTATATTAACTCTAATATGTCTCATTGGAATTATAAAAATAAATGAAAAATAATTTTTTTAAACTTTTGTTATTGATCCTATTTTTTTATGCCAAAGTTGCAAATTCTCAAGAAATAATACTAGACTCTAAAAATATTAAAATTTTAGAAAATGGAAATGTTCTTAAATCATATAATGGTAAAGCAACTATACCTGAAGAAAATATTGAAATAGATGGAGACATTGCAACTTACAATAAAGCTAAACAAGTTTTGACTATAATTAAAAATGTAAAATTTTTAGATAAAGAGGAAAATGTTTATATAGAAAGTGATAAAATTATTTATGATAAGAAGAAAGACATAGTTTATTCTTACAAAAACACTCTTATAAATATCGAAAACAAATATGAGATTATGTCATCAGATATAAATTATAATAGAAAAACTATGATAATGAATAGCAAAGTTGATACGCATGTGCGCGACCAGATGGAAAACATTTATAATTTTGAACAAGGTTTTATCCTGGACAATGTAAAAGAAATAATTACTGCAAGAAAATCAAAAGTAATTGATAATCAAAATAATTATTATAATTTTGATAATGTAAAAATTGATTTAAAAATTAAAGAAATTCTCGGAAAAGAGGTTAAAATTGATTTTGAAGATGCTCTTTTTGGAAACAAAGAAAATGATCCACAGCTTAAAGGGCGGAGTGTAATTTCAAACGACAAATTCACCAAGATTTATAAAAGTGTTTTTAGCACCTGTAACACAGAAGAAAATAGATGTAGAGGATGGGAATTACATAGTAAAGAATTCAATCACGACAAAGAAAAACAAATATTTGAATATAAAAATTCTTGGCTTAAAATGTTTGGTAAAAAGGTAATTTTCTTCCCATACTTTAATCATCCTGATCCTACAGTAAAAAGAAAATCAGGTTTTTTGACTCCAAGTTATGCTAGCTCAAATAATTTAGGTAGATGGGTAAAAATTCCATATTACAAAGTCATATCTGTTGACAAAGATCTTACTTTCAGCCCTAAAATTTATAGAGAAAATGACTTTATTTTACAAACAGAGTTCAGGCAAGACTTTGAAAATTCCTTTTTAATTTCTGATCTAAGTTACAATCAAGATGGTGGAAGTACCAATGCAAATGTGTTTGCAAATTTAACTGGAAAACTAAACAGTGAGACTGAATATGAGCTTCAATTTCAAAATTCAACGAATGATGATTTTCTTAAAAAACATAGTATGCACTATTCATCTCCAATTATAACAAGCGAAAGCACTTTAGTTTCAAAAATTGCAACAAATACAAGAAAATTTAAAAATGATAAATGGGGCCAGGAAATAAATGATTGGTACCTAAGTACAGAATTTATTTCTTATGAAAATTTAGGAGAAAAAAATAGTGACAAATATCAATATGTTCTTCCAAATTTTAATTTTGAAAAAAATGTAGAAATACCTGCAGATTATAACGGATCCTTTACATTTTATTCATCTGGTTATCAAAAAAATTATGATACCAACATTTATGAAGCAGTGATTAACAACAACTTTTCTTACGAATCTTTTGATTATATTTTAGATAATGGTATTCAAAATAACTATAAACTACTAGTACAAAATAATAATAAATATTCTGAAGCTGACTCGGTTATCGATTATCATGATACAGACCTATATGGTACAGCTCTATTTAAATCTTCTTTTCCATTAAAAAAAGAATTAGAAGACTCAATAAATTACTTTAAACCGATTATGTCAGCTAGATATAGTCCAAATGGATCAAATGATATTTCAGATGATAATGTAAGATTAAATTATTCAAATATTTTTGGAATGAATAGAATAGGTACATCTGATACTGTAGAAAGTGGAGGATCCATCTCGCTGGGTGCTGAATTTGAAAAAATAAATCTGGCAAGAGAAAAAATTTACGGTTTAAAAATAGCAAACACATTTAAAAGTAGAAATAATGAAAATCTTCCGACATCAAGTAGTTTAAACAAAACAAGATCAGATATTGTAGGAAATTTTTATTACAAACCTAACAAAAATTTTGACTTAGATTATACTTTTTCTGCAAATAGAGATCTTGAATACATTAATGATAATAATTTATCATTAAATTTTCAAACAGCGAATTTTGCAACCAAATTTGATTATAATCTTGAGCACAATGATTTGGCTGTGAACGAACATATAACAAACACAACTACATTTATATTTGATGAAAGATCAAAAATTGATTTTAAAACTGCAAAAGATTTAGAAACTAGTTTTACAGAATATGTAGATTTAATTTATACTTATGAATCTGACTGTTTGTCAGCTGAACTTGAATTTAAAAGAACATTTTACAGGTCTGGAAATGCAAAACCTGACTCGAGTTTATTTTTACTAATTAAATTTATCCCCTTTGCTGAGTTTAGGGCTAGAGATAGAGGAATACAAAACTATTAATGAAAATAAAGTTTTTAGTATTTTTTTTTTTATTGCTAAATTGTAAATTGCTTTATTCTCAAGAAGTTAAAATTCAATTTAAAATTAACAACGAAATTATCACAAATGTTGATATAAAAAATGAAACAAAATATTTGATTTTTTTGAATCCAAACTTAAAAAAATTAGATGAAACCAAATTAAACACTATTGCAGAAAATTCTTTAATCAGAGAAAAAATTAAAGAAATTGAGTTAAAAAAATATATCGACTTAAAGCAAAAATTTAGTTTTGAACCAATTTTTTTAAACAACCTAATTAAGAGGAAAAAATTAAGTAATGAAATAGAATTAGAGAAAGTGTCAAAAAAAATGGGTACAAATTTAAATTATATAAAATCAAAGTTGAAGATTGAAGGACTTTGGAGTCAATTTATTCTTGATAAATATGAAAAAAAAATATTTATAAATAAAGAAGTTTTAGAAAACAAAGTTAAGTCTGAATACGCTAAATCAAAAAAATTAAAAGAGTTTAAACTTTCTGAATTATTAATTGATTTTAAAGACCAAAATAAAATTAAAGAAATTAAACAAAGTATAATTGATATTGGATTTGAAAATACAGCAAATTTATATAGTATTTCAGAATCCTCAAAATACGGGGGAGATATTGGATGGATTAAAGAAAGTAGTCTTGCTCCTTATATTTTAAGTGAATTGAATAACATAAACATTGGAGAAAAAACAAGAGTCCTTAAAACCTCAAACGGTTTTTTAATAATAAAAATTAACGACATTAAGGAAGCTGATGTTGCATTTGATATTAAAAAAGAAATAGAAGACTTGTTTAGATTTGAAAAAAACAAACAATTAAGTATTTACTCTGTAATTTATTATAGGAGACTTAAAGAAAATGTTAATATAAATGAATATTGATAAAATATTAATTTTATTAGGTGAGCCACAAAGTGTTTTTCTAGAGAATATGTTTAAATATTTCTCTAGTTCAATTGGAAAAAAAAATAAAAAAGAAATTATAATTATTGGTTCATTATCATTAATTAAACTTCACATGAAAAAACTAAAATATAATTTCAAATTTAATTTAATTAAAGATGTTAAGTTTTCTAAAATAAATAGTTTAAATTTAATCGATGTAAAATTTAAACCTAAAAATTTCAATTCCAAAATTTCTAGCTACTCAAATGATTATTTAAATAAGTGCTTTAAATTAAGTTTAAAAATATTAAAAAGAGAAAAAAATATCGTTTTGATAAATGGTCCAATTTCTAAAAAACATTTTTTAAAAGATAAATTTTTAGGAATTACTGAGTATATTGCCAATTATACTAAATCAAAAAATGAAGTAATGATAATTTATAATAAGATTTTATCCGTTGTTCCTGTAACCACACATTTGCCAGTCAAAGATATTTATAAAAATATTTCCAAATTGAAAATTATTAACGCAATTAATAAAGTAAATCTTTTTTATAGTAAGAATTTAAAAAAAACCGCACAAATAGCAGTTCTGGGATTAAATCCTCATTGTGAAACAAGAAATAAAATAAATGAAGAAAAAAATTTTATAATTCCAGCAATTAAATACTGCAAAAGAAGAAGGATTAAAGTTGATGGACCATTTTCAGCAGATACTTTTTTTCTAAAAAAAAATATTTCATACTATGATGTTGTTTTGGGCATGTATCATGATCAAGTTTTGACCCCAGCAAAGACGTTGTTTAACTTTAACGCTATAAATATCACTTTGGGTTTGCCATTTTTAAGAATTTCACCGGATCATGGGCCTAATTGGAGAATGCTTGGAAAAAACTCGTCAGACCCATCTTCATTTTTTTCTATAATGCAATTTGTTAATAAGTTTTAATGAGAATAATTAATCCTAAAAAAAGTTTAGGACAAAATTTTCTTATAGATGAAAATGCTATTAATAAAATTGTTAATTTAGTAGATTTTTCAAAAAATGATGAAATTTTAGAAGTTGGTCCTGGAACGGGCAATCTAACTGAAAAAATATTAGAAAAAAATCCTAATAAATTTTTGTTAGTTGAAAAAGATAATAATCTTTATGATGAGCTAATTAATAGATTTGGAGATAAAGTAGAGGTATTTAATGAAGATATTTTAAATTTTAAGGAGGATAAACATCTAAATCAAAACATAATTGTTTTTGGTAATTTGCCTTACAATATATCGTCTCAAATTTTAGTAAAATGGATTAAATTAAAAAATATAAATAAAAAGTTTAAAAAGTTTATATTAATGTTCCAGAAAGAGGTGGCCGATAGAATTGTTGCAAAAGAAAATAATAAGAATTATTCAAGATTGTCTGTTATATCTTCTTGGAAATTTAACGCCTATAAAATTTTTGAAATTTCTCCGGAGTCATTTAAACCTAGACCAAAAGTAAAAAGTGCTGTGATTGTTTTAGAACCAAAGAAAAGTTATGAAAATTTAAAAAACCCGAATAATTTAGAACATGTAACAAATGTTTTTTTCAACTTAAGGAGAAAAAAAATAAAAAAACCGTTCAAAATTTTGTTTGAAAACTACGAAGAAATTGCTGAAAGACTCGATATAGATTTAAATTTAAGACCGCAAAATATAGAACCAAAAAAGTTTTTAGAAATTTGTAAAGAGTATGAAAAATTAATTAATTAGATCTTCAACATGTTTTGAAATCAACTTTTTATTAAATTTAAGATCTTTTTTCTTGTAAATTTTATTTTCTATAATTTTAGTAATTTCTTTACAACATTTTTCAAAATTATCATTAATTACTACAAAATCATAATCTTTCCATTTTTGAACATCTTTATCAAATTGAAGCATTCTTTCTTCTACAATTTTTGAATTGTTATTTTCTCTTTTAAGCAATCTATTTTTTAACTCAACTCTGCTTGGAGGCAGTATAAAGAAAGTTATAAGTCTGAATTTTAGTTTTTTATTTATAATCTGCTTAGTTCCTTGCCAATCAATATCAAAAATAACGTTTTTTCCACTTTCTAATTGATTGATAACTTTTTGTTTAGAAGAGCCATAAAAATTATTAAATACCTCTGCATGTTCTAAAAACTTTTTTTGTTTAATTAAGTTTTTAAACTCAAATTTAGTTACAAAATAATAGTGGACACCATTAGTCTCATTTTTTCTTGGTTTTCTAGTTGTGTGAGAAATTGAAATATTAAATTTTTTTTTTATAGAAATCTCTTTAACTAGGGATGTTTTGCCCGCACCAGACGGAGATGACAATATTACAATTATCCCCTCTCCTTTGATATCGGACATATTAATAGCAGTCTTAAATTAGTTAGCTTTATTCTCTATAAATTTAATAGCATCGCCTACTGTAAGAATTTTTTCTGCATCACTATCTGAAATTTCAGAACCAAATTCTTCTTCAAAAGCCATAAC
>MDTE01135752.1_pt1 | contig 11013 bp, 10 predicted proteins | sample 811231 | NCBI WGS metagenome assembly MDTE01 (sample SAMN05326651, study PRJNA326480) | marine metagenome | isolation source: seawater | place: Indian Ocean: Red Sea | collected 2010 | reverse complement strand
CAATTTAGATTTATAATTTTGGTTAAAAATTTTGTAACTTTTTGTGTACCATTCACTTGATTTATAATTATAACCTAACAATGATGCATATTTTTGTGACTCTTCAATTAGGCCTAATTTATAATGTAGTTCTACTAGCCTGTGAAGTGCCTCATCTATAAAAGAGGTTTCTTCATAATTATCAACAACATTTTTGAAACGATTAATTGCTGCAATCCATTTATTTTTTTTTATGTAGTGGATGCCAATATACATCTCTTTTGATGCAAGATAATCTTGAATTAAATCTAATTTATAACTTGCGTCTAAAGCAAAATCAGTATTTGGATAATTATTCTCTATAAACTTAAATTTTTCTTCAGCTTGTATCAAAGGTTTTAAATCTTTTTTTTCGTCAACAATTTTTTCGTAATAAATCATACCTAGTAGATAATGAGCATAAGGAATGTTTTTTTCGTTGGGATAAACTTTTAAAAATCTTTTTAGTTCATACTCTGCATCATAGTAGTAATCTTGAGAATAATAAGCGTAGGCTGCCATTAATGCTGCTCTAGGTGCCCATATAGATTGTGGATACAAAAGTTCAGCTTCATTAAATTTTTTTGCAGCAAATAGCACATCCCCATTTTCTAATTCAAAATATCCCTCCTCAAAAGCTTCGATCATTTGAGTTTCAATATTTTTCTCTGTTACAATAGAAACTTTCTCATTTTTTGAACATGAGATTGATAAGACTATTAGTATTAATCGAATAAAATTATATAAAAACTTCATCTAAAAACTATTAACAGATAAATTAAAAAGCTTAAATATTTAAGCTGTAGATTTTAGGGTATTCTTAATTAAAAAAGAATGTGGTATATTTTTTTCCTTTAATTCAATTATTGAAAAATTATCGTTATTGCTCAATAATTCTCTTAATCCTAAATTTGTAACATTATGACCTCCTTGACTTGAGGTAATTTTACCAACAATCCTATATCCAGCAAGATATATGTCCCCTAAACAATCTAGAATTTTGTGATTAACAAACTCATATTTGTTTCTCAATTTTTCTGAGTTAAGAATTTCATTGCCTTTTAAAACTATTGCATTATCTAAACTTCCACCCTGAGCTAAACCTATTTTTTTCAACTTTTCAACATCTTCAAACAAACAAAATGTTCTTGAGTTATACATGTCGCTTAAGTCATCCATATAAATATTTTTTTTGTTTCTTTGATTTAAAATTGAGCACTGTTTGTATTTTATTTCAAAGTCAATTTCTAAACTTATTTTGTTTGGTTCAAATGTAATAAATTTTTCTCCTTGCGAATAAGTAACCTTTTTGTTAATTTTAATTATTCTTATTGGTTGATCACTTATCTGAAAACCTGAATTCTCTAAACTATCAACAAAATTTTTAGCAGACCCATCCATGATTGGTAGTTCCTCAGAGTTTAAATCAATCAAAAGATTATCTATACCCAGTCCATAAAGAGCAGCCATTAGATGTTCAACGGTAGAAACCGTAACACCATATTCATTTGATAATTTCGTGCAATAAGAAGCACTTGAAACATTAAACACGTTTGGATAAATTAAGTTGTTAATTTTTAAATCTGATCGTTTAAATATAATCCCAGTATTTGGCGGAGCTGGAAATAAAGTCATAAGCACTTTTTTTCCGGAATGTAACCCAACACCCTCAAATTTGATTTTATTTTTTATAGTTTTTTGATTTAAAACCGACATGTTGATCTTATAGAGATTTGCCATGAGCAGGGAAATACAAGTAATGTTACAAAAGAATACAAGTACTCAGTCAAAAATATCAAATATTTTATAAAAAATACCTGTTTTTTTTGACAATTCTTCCTCGATATATATCTCTGATTGGTTTACTCCATTCACAACTTTGTTGGCAGATATACACATAGTATCATCTTTTATGTTATTTAAAAATTGTTTTGCGTATTCAAATGAAACTATTTTATTTATTTTAATTTTACATTCATCAAATAAGTTTCTTATCTTTTTTAAAAGACTTTTATCTAAGCATATTAACTCAATTTCTAAAATAATTTTTTTAAATTTTATGTTTTTTGGAAAAAATTTATAAAGTTTATCATCTATAAAATATTTATTGATTATAATGTGAACTATAGATAAGTTTTTTTCTTTAGAATTAAATTGATTGACTCCATTTTGTATTATGTTGGTAATCACTTCTTTATCAAGCCTTCTCTCATCGAAAATATTTTTAAAACTAAATAATATTTTTTGATAAGATTTAGATTGAATTGATATATTCCCATTATTTAAAAAGAAGCCTAAATTTTTCTCTAATTTTTTAATATTTTCTTTAAGTAAAACTAGTAGAATTCCAAAATTTAAATTGTTATTTAAGTTTTCAGGTATCTCAAAATTTACAGAACTTTTGTAATAACTTTTGCCTCTCTCAAAAAAACATATATAAATTCTGTTCTCTGAAATACCAAAATAAAATTCTCCCATTAAAGAATTATTCATATTTTATAATTCTATTTTTAATTCTTAAATCAATAATTTTAGAATTAATAAATTTTTTTTGGGTTAACAAATTGTTGCCGTAATTAATTATTTCCATATCATATTTGATTGGGAATTTTATTATAATACCACTTTTGAGTTTAATATCAAATCGACCACTTTTGAAAAAAATAATATCTTTGACTGAAGCATAATTTAATTTTGAAATTTTTAATAATTTAATTAATATAAAGATATCGTCAATATTTTTAGAACCTAAAACAGTTGGTAGATTATTAGTTTCTATTTTATATTTAAGCTTTTTTCCATTATCCCCTAAAATAATATTTTCATTTTCAGTTAAAATTATACATATTGGTTTGGCTGGAAAGAGATTGATTAATAATTTATTTGGATAAATCTTTTTTATTGCAAAATATTTAATATCATTTCTTTCATTTAATTTAATAAAATCATTTTTCTTAGTTATAAAAATATTTTTTCCTACAATATCCTTTATTTCATTTCTAATTTCCGTATTTTCTTTTTTTGAAAATCCATCAACATTAATTTGCTTAATATTAAAAGTGTTCCTAATATCGAAATCATAATTATTTATTGATGATAAAACTATAATTAATAGCGTGTAAGTTAAAAATCTAAATTTTTTACCTTTTTTTAGAAGCATCTTCTATCATCCAAACAATTAATGATCTAAAATCTATACCTCTGTAAGCAGCTACTTCTGGCACTAACGATAAATCAGTCATGCCTGGCTGAGTATTAATTTCTAGTAAGTAAAATTTATTTTTATAAAACTTAAAATCTGATCTAGTTATACCTTTGCATTTCAATAACTTATGTGCTTTTAAAGCAATTTCATTAACTTTCTTATGGTTTTTTTTACTAATGTTCACTGGGATTAAGTGTTTAGTTTTTGCATTAGAATAATATTTAGCTTTAAAATCGTAAAATTTTCTTTTTGGCTTTAGCTCAATTGCGCCTAATTTTTTATTACCCATTATTGCTACTTGTATTTCCCTACCTGGAATGAATTTTTCAACAAGAATTTCTCTATAACTTTTCATTTTTTTTAAATTAAATGATAATGACGTTTTATTTTTACATATGTATACACCAAGGCTAGATCCCTCATTAATTGGTTTAATAACTAAAGGATAATTTAAATAACTCTCTATTTTTTTATAATTAATATAATTAGGGTCATTCTTAATCTTCATGTATTTTGGAGTTAATATTTTATTTTTAATAAAAATTTTTTTTGATATCTCTTTATCCATAGCCAACATAGATGAAATAACGCCTGAGTGTGTATATTTTATACCCAATGTTTCTAAAATTGTTTGGGTATAACCATCCTCACCAAATCGTCCGTGTAATGCATTAAAAATTACATCTGGCTTGAAACTTTTTACAGTTTTAAAAAAATCAACACATGGGTCACAAAACTTCACTTTATATAATTTGTTTATTGATTTAATTATAGCTTTTGACGATTTAAGACTAATAGAGCGCTCCTTGGAATAACCACCTCCTAAGATTAATATTTTTTTTTCATTTTAATTTACAATTTCCAACTCTAACTCAAGTGATACCCCTGTTTTATCATGTACTTTGTTTTTAACGAATTCTATTAAATTACACATATTATCAAAGGAGGCGTTTTTAGAATTAATAAAAAAATTACTATGCTTTTCAGATATTTTTGCATCACCAAAACTTATTTGGTCGTCTACACTCTCTTTAATTAGCTCCCATACCTTTTTATCAGATTGGTTTTTAGGATTTTTAAATGTGCTACCTCCAGTTTTAACTCTCAAAGGTTGAGCAGTTTCTTTTTTTTCTTTTAATTTATGAACATTTTCTTCTATTATTTTTTTATCCTTTTTTATAGTTCTAAAAGAAGCGCTTAAAAAAATTAGATTTTTTGGAAGGTTGGTTTTCCTGTAATCAAACTTTATATTTTTTGAGTCAATTGTAAAAACTCTGCCACTCAAATCCATCACTTGAACTGAAATTAAAACATCTTTGAACTCTGTACCAAAACATCCTGAATTCATCCGAATACCACCTCCGACCGATCCTGGAATACACGATAAGAACTCCAGGCCACCTAGGTGATTTTCACAAGCAAAATCAGAAACATTTTTATCAAGATTTGAACACCCGGCTATAACAATATTATCTTTTGTTAAAGAAATTTTGTTAAAATTTTTACCTAATTTAATAAATATACGATTTTGAATATTTTCAGAAATTAACAAATTTGATCCTGCGCCCATAACAAAAAAGTTGTTATTTTGTTTTTTTATATATAATAAAAATTCTCTTAATTCTGTAAGTGTTTCCGGAACAAAAAAAATTTTTGCGTTACCTCCTATATTAAGCCAAGTATGATTTTTTAAACTATAATCAAATTTAATTTTGCCTTTTATGTTTTTTGAAAAGCTATCTAAATCTTTTATCATTATGTTTTCATTAAGCTTGGTAATTCTTTTATCCAATTTGATATAGATCCTGCTCCCATGCCAATAACTATATTTTCAGGATCCAAGTATTGTTTTAAGAATTTTGCTAATTCAAATTGGTTATTTACGAGAAATACTTGAACCTTGGACTGTTCAGCTATTTGTTTTGCAAAACTATAATAATTAAGTTTTAACTTTATACTCTCACCGGCTTTATAAATAGGGCATAATATTACAGAATTTGCTTTTTTAAACGATGAACAAAAGTCTTTTTTTAAATCATTTACTCTGGATATTCTGTGAGGTTGGAAAATGCATGCTATTTTTTTGTTTTTAAAACTATTGCTTACTCCATTTATCACTTCTTTAATTTCAGTCGGATGGTGAGCATAATCATCATAAATATCTGCACCATTATAACTAAATATTTTATTAAATCTTCTTTCAACACCTTTAAAGTATTTTAAACTTTCTCTCAAAATATTTGGTGAAATTCCAATAAAATATGAAACAGCTATTGCAGCTGTTGCATTTTTTATATTATGATTTCCTATTAAAGGAATTTGAAATTTTTTTAAAATTTTTTTTTTTTTATTAGGTAGTTGCATTTCTACATCAAAAAATGATTTATTTTTACGGAATAAGATATTTTTAATTCTGAAATTTGATTTATTGTTGATCCCATAGGTCAGAATATTTTTAATTTTAATAATTTTACATATTTCTCTAATATTTTTGTCATCTAAACAAACAAATGTCTTGCCGAAAGATGGAACTTTGATCATAAATTTAATGAAATTATTTTTTAAATCATCTAGGGATTTGTAGTAATCCATATGCTCTCTATCTACATTTGTAACCACTGCATATGTTGAAGGGACTTTTACAAAACTTCCATCCGATTCATCTGACTCTAATATGCACCACTCACTTTTTCCAAGTTTGGCAGAATTTTCTAGAGAATTAATAACGCCGCCATTAATAATTGTTGGGTCTAATTTGGCTTTTGCAAAAATAGAGGCAATCAAAGATGTTGTTGTAGTTTTTCCGTGAGACCCTGAAACCACTATATTTTTTTTTAGTGAAGTTATATGAGCTAACATATCACCTCTTTTATATATTGGTAAATTCTTTTTTTTTGCTTCTTTTATTTCTATATTTTTATCCTTTATTGCAGAAGAGATTACTAAAATTGTTGCCTTTTTAATATTCGAAGCAGAGTGTCCTAAAAAAAATTCTATACGATTTTTTTTTAATCTTTCAATATTTTTGTTAAGACTTTTATCGCTTCCTTGAACCTTAAAACCTAAGCCTCTCATAATTAAAGCCAAACCGCTCATGCCAATACCACCTATTCCAACAAAATGTATTATTTCAGATTTACCTAAATTTATATTCATTTTAATATAAGATTATTTAATCGATCAGAACTTTTGAGCCAATTATAATTTTTTTGAAAATTAAGCATATTTTTTTTTTTTTGAAATATTAATTTTTTATTTTTAATCAAATTTATTGTAAAATTATATAAAAAATTTCTATTTATATCAGTTTCTCTAATTAACCATCCTAAATCTTTTTTTACATAATATTCTGCATTAAAAAATTGGTGATCATCCTTTGCAAAGGGGAATGGTATAGCTAGAAATGGAGTTCCTAGAAATACTAATTCATTAATTGTCGATGCTCCAGATCTTGTTATTGCAAGATCGCTTTTTTTTTATAATCTTATATAACTCATTAGTATATGAAAAAACTTGGGAGTTTATATTATTTGATAAATAGTATTTTTTAAGGTTTTTTAAATTTTTATGACTGGTTTGATGGTAAATTTTAATTTTAAATTTTTTAGATAATTTAATTAAATCATCATTAAATATATTGTCGAATTTTTTTGCTCCTTGACTTCCTCCTATTATTAAAATTGAAAAATATATAGATTTCTTAGCAAATTTATTTTTAAATAAAAAAATATTTTTTCTAATTAATGGCTTTATTACCAAGTTTTTATGGTTCATTTTTTTTGGGAAATTTTTTATTTTTTTATTATATGTGAATATTTTTTCACAGTAATTTAATAAAAATAGATTTGATCTACCTAAAACTAAATTGGGCTCAAATAAAAAAATCTTTAAATTTAAAATTTTGGCAGCTAAACAGATGGGTATAGACATGTAACCTCCGGTAGATATCACTAATTCGATTTTTTTTTTTTTTAAAAATGAATATGACTTTAATACAGAAAGGATAAATGAAATTAAAAATGGTATTAGGCCTATTAAATTTTTATATAATTTTGGCACATTTATTTGCTTAATTTTATACTTTTTTTTGTTTAGATATTTTATACCTCTATTATCACATGCAATAATAATGTCGTTTTTATAACTTAAATAATCATAAAGAACTTGAGCAGGAATTACATGCCCACCTGTACCTCCAGTGCTTATCGTAATTTTTTTCATAAATTTAAATCTTTCTCCTTGTAAAATTTAGTATTAAGCCTGCAAGGATTGAGGAACTAAGTATAGAAGAACCGCCGTAACTTAAAAAAGGTAATGTCATGCCTGTGGTTGGAAGAAATCTAATATTTACACCAATATGAATTAATACTTGAAATAAGATTAATAATATAGAGCCAATTAAAATAAGCTTATTACTGTTATTTTTTTCCGATGGAATTTTTTTAAAAACTTTAAATATTAGAAGTAAAAAAATTAATAGAACTATTAAAATAAGCAAAACTCCAAATTCTTCAGAAATTACTGATATCACGTAATCTGTATGAGCCTCTGGAACTAGAGTATTTAATGTCCCTTCTCCGATTCCTTTTCCAAAGAAACCCCCATCAATAATTGCATCAGTAGCCTTCTGAGATTGATAATTTCCTTTGTGCTCAGTATCAAAAAATGCTGTTATCCTAAGTTTTATATATGAAAATTTTGGAACATAAAAAATCAGGTAGCCTAAGATAGATAATGAAAAAAATATTAAAAAATTAAATAGGTATAAATTAATTCCAGACACGAATATAAGACTTAACCATACGAGAGAAATCAATAAAGTTTGCCCTATATCAGGCTGTATAACTAACAAAAATAAAATAGGTAAAACCATTATGGTACTTAAAAAAAATTTAAAATAATTATTTGAGGTGTACTTTGATCCTATTATTTGTGACAAAAAAACTACTAAGAAAGGTTTTAGAAATTCTATTGGTTGAAATCTCGGTAAAATTGTAAAGTCTAACCATCTTTTAGACCCTTTTATTTCAACTCCAAAAAATGGAATTAATATCAAAGATATAAAAAATAAAGTAAAAACAAATATTGATATTCTATAAATATCTTTTTCTCTCATGGCTGAAAAAATAATAATTAAACACAAGCCTAAAAAAATATAAATCAAATGTCTTATGAAGAAATAGTAATTATTTGTACCAAGTTTTGAAGAGGCTAAAAGTGATGTTGAAACTAAGGAAAAGAATATACCTAGTATGATTAAAGACAAAAATAAAAAAAAAATTAATTTGTCAAGGTTTTTCCACCAATCGTATATAAAGTTGTCATATAAATTTCTACTTTCCATAAAAATTATATCTTTTTATTAATGAGTTAAAATATTCTCCTCTATGTTCAAAATTTTTAAATTGATCAAAAGATGCAGCTGCCGGGCTAAACAAAATTATTTTTCTATTTTTATCGTTTTTAATATCTTTTTTAATAGTTAAAATCGTTTTTTTTAAATTTTTTAGATATTTAAAATTTATTTTTTTTTTAAATTTATTGACAAAATAATTTCTGTTTAATCCAATAATATAAGCTTTTATATTTTTAAAATATTTTTTTTTAAGCTTAAATTTATCTCCCTTTTTATACATACCGCCTACAATCCAATATATGTTTTTATAAGTTGATAAAAGATTATTAGTTGATGAAAAACTTGTGGATTTTGAATCGTTTATTATTGTTAAATTTAATTTATCATAAATAATTTGTTTTCTAAATTTTAGTCCTCTAAAAAGTTTCAACGATTTAAATATGTTATAATCTGGTATTTTGAATATTTTTGAGATTTTATAGACAAAGTGAATATTTTTTAAATTATTTTTATCCAATAAATATTTATTGTTAATCTTTTTTTTAAAAAAATTACATTTATCATAAGTTATCTTAATTACATTAGATTTAATTTTTTTTCCCGATATATGTCTATTTATAATTGAACTGTCTTTCTCTATAAATGATAATGCGTTTTTTTTCTGATCACATATCAGTTTAATTTTAGCTTCCGCATATTTATTAATATTTTTGTGCCTTTCTAAATGATCTATATTTAGATTTAAAATAGCTGCGTAATCTGTTTTAAAATATTTATTATAAAATATTTGGTAAGATGATGCCTCAATTATGAAAATAGTATTTTTTTCAATTCTTTTTTCTTTTAGTGGTGGTTTTCCGATATTGCCAATTAATCTTACATCAAACTTTTTTGATTTAAAAATATTATAAAGAATTTGACAAGTGGTTGATTTACCATTAGTTCCTGTTATGGTAATTTTAGTATTCCTTGGGTATGTAATATAAAAAATATCTAGCTCAGTAATTATTTTGTCCCAGTTTTTTATAAGATATGATTTTAGTTTGCATTTATAAATATCTATTCCTGGACTTATAACAATATAATCAAATTCAGATTTTGTAATTCTATTTTTATTTAAAAAAAACTTTTTATTTTTTTTATTTTTTAATGACAGATTATCATCATAAATATTAATTTTGTTTTTAGCGTGCAGATGTTTAAAACACGAATTGCCCGATAAACCTAATCCATAAATTAATATTTTTTTGTTAAAAAAGATTCTAGTGAGCATTATCTCAATTTTAACGTAGCTAATCCAATCATTGCTAAAATTAAAGAAATGATCCAAAATCTAATTACTACAGTTGATTCTGGCCACCCTTTTTTTTCAAAATGATGGTGAATTGGTGCCATCATAAATATTCTTTTCCCCGTTAATTTAAAAGAAATCACTTGAACGATTACTGATACTGCCTCTAAGACGAAAAGGCCACCTGTAATTGCTAAAACTATCTCATGTTTGGTAACAACACCCACTGCTCCTAATGAGCCCCCCAAAGCTAAAGAGCCAGTATCACCCATAAAAATTTTTGCTGGTGGTGCATTAAACCATAAAAAACCTATGGACGCCCCGATAATTGCTCCACAAAAGATCGCTACCTCTCCTACACCTTCGATGTAAGGTATTAAAAGATAATCAGCAAAAATAATATTGCCTGATACATAACTTATGAAAGCAAAACATCCTGCAACTAAAATTACAGGGACAGTAGCTAATCCATCTAGCCCATCTGTTAAATTAACTGCATTTGATGACCCAACAATAACAAATAAATAAAAAGGTATAAAAAACCAACCGAGATTAATAACTAAATTTTTAAAAAATGGTAAGTAAAGATTATTAGTTAGATCAGAATCTACAAATTTATAAAGAATTATTAATGAAACTAAGCTAAGAATAACTTGAATTAATAATTTTAATTTTGAAGAAATACCATTTGAATTATTATTTTTAATTTTTTTATAATCATCAAATGCACCCAGTGCTCCAAATGAAAATGTTATAAAGATTAATAACCAATTGTAAGGATTACTTAAATCTGACCACAGAAAAACACTAACAAATAGACCAATTAAAATTAAAACACCGCCCATTGTTGGTGTGCCTATTTTTTTAACTAAATGGTCTTCAGGACCATCCAGCCTGATTGGATTTGTAATTTTTTTTGTTGAAAAATAATTTATAAATCTATCTCCAATTAAAAAAACTACTATCATAGCCGTTATTATTGATAAGCCAGTTCTTACTGTTAGAAAGTTAAAAAAATTTAAGAATGAATAAGTATCTGAAAAGTTAGTTAATAAATTGTATAACATTACAAATTTTTAATTATTTTATTTAAACCAGTTGAGTTAGAACCTTTTACCATCAAAAAACTGTTATTTGGTAAAT
>MDTE01200803.1_pt1 | contig 11014 bp, 12 predicted proteins | sample 811231 | NCBI WGS metagenome assembly MDTE01 (sample SAMN05326651, study PRJNA326480) | marine metagenome | isolation source: seawater | place: Indian Ocean: Red Sea | collected 2010 | reverse complement strand
TGTCATTGATGAACTGATAGATTCTTATCATATGAACAATCAGTTTGATAAGGTCGACTGTTCAGATGACATTCTTGAGCCAGACTATGAGTTGCTCAAGGCAATTCAAACTGTGCTTGCATATTATATGCCACAGGAGGATTATGAAGAGTGGATGAAAATGAATCCATTGGTGAAGGAAAATGAAAACCATCATTCACATCAATAAGAACCTCAAACAGTCAAACGATAAACACGGCAGGACATTGCCTGTGTGTCGAGTTGAGGTTGATGGCAAGACATGGTATGGATCAAAGGTAGACATTCTTGGCCCGAGTTCAATGGTATACAGTCCCGACAAACCAAGGAAATGTGGGGCCAAACTCTGGATCGAAACGGACAGTGATGTGGTTATACATGATAAAACAACGTATAGGGATATGCTAAGGAGATAATTTTGAACTATGATGCAATTATTTGTTCACTTCCGTACAATGCATTAGACGTTCCTCCTTGTGCTCCTGCTTTACTAAAAGGTATTGCAGAAGAAGCAGGGTTTAGTGTTTACACAAAAGATCTTAGTGTAGATTTATATGAATATCTTAATAACGACACAGACGAATTCTTTCGTTTGCAAGATTGGTTTATAAACACTGAACGTATTATACCTGAAAAATTAGGAAAGTGGTTAGATAGTGTTAGCGAAATGCTTGCACAGTTTCCTGCTGACAGTATAGCATTAAGTGTATTCAGTGGGTGGACGCAGAGTTGCACACTCGAACTTATAGACCGCATCAAAAAAATTAATCCAACTAAAAAGATAGTGTGCGGTGGTAGAGGATTAACCACAAAACCTTTTGCTACAGTTGCAAGCAAATATGATATAAAAAATAAACACGAACAATTTTATACAGTAGTACCTGCAGATGACTTTATCTTAGGTGATGGTGAGGAAAGTTTTGTACGATTCTTGCGTACCGGCCAGACATCTATTAGAGAAGCGGGTAAGACATTAGACTATCCTTTTCCTAATTTTGATAACTATGACTTTACCAAATACATTGGATATAACGACAACCACGATACACAGATACCTATTGTAAGCAGTAAAGGTTGTGTACGAGCCTGTGACTTTTGTGATGTAGCCGCACAAATGCCGCAATTCAAATGGAAGTCGGGGCGTGTACTAGCAACTGAAATGGCATACCTAGCAGACAAATATAAGTTACGAGATTTTGCATTAGTAGATAGCATATTAAATGGTAACATGCGCCAGTTAGAAGAGGCTATAACAGTACTAGCAGAATATAATAAAACACACGAGCCAATAACATGGAATGGTAATTGGATCTGTAGACCAAAAGATTATGGTGAAGGATTTTATAAAAAATTATATGAGAGCGGTTGTAAAAGTTTAACTATTGGTGTTGAACATGGCAGTGATCATGTGTTAATGCAAATGAATAAAAAAACAGACAGTGCGGCTTTTTGGCGTGAGATTGAATACTTAGACAAGTATGGTATAAAAGTGTTAATAAATCTTATTGTAGGGCACTGGAGTGAAACATGGGAAGACTTTGTTATACTATGCGAAACACTAACACGTATACAGCGTTACGTTGCTAGCGGCACAGTGCAAGGGGTGTTTATAGGGCAAGGATTTAGTTTATTAGATGATACACCCGCCGCAAGAAAAGAACACATAAAAACATACGGTGATAACTGGACTATGCTGTTTTACTCAACAGAGAACCCTGATTTAGGGTTTAAAGAGCGTATGTACCGTTTAGCAATACTATCCATACTACACGAGCGTTTAAATCTGCCTGTAACGGACTGTAGAATGGGTATGATCATTAAATTGGTAAGAGATATATACGAAGAGGTAAAAGAGTTTCAAAAACAAATACCGTATACGGGTAAATTCTTACCCGAAAAGCAAATATTTGAAAGTGTTGACACGTTCATTAGTATGTTAGTGAGGAGTGAATACAAGACGTTTAAATTTAAAATTGAATTTAACGCACAACAAAGCCCACACATTATTATACAACACGGTGATCATACCCTGTTCTCAGATATATTAGTGGACGGTAATAATAGTTTTGAATTTGATTGCGACTATAATGGGCAAGACATTGAGATAAGTCTTATTAATAAGCATCCTCAAGATACTTTAATAGATACCAACGGTAATATAATTAGCGATAAGAAGGCAGAGATTACTGTACTGACAATAGATGACTTAGATATTGTACATAACTATCGTTTTGTTGAAGACAATATTAAATGGTATATAAGGGACGAACTAACGCCTGGGTACAATATGGGATTTTGGCAAAATAGTTGTATGATAATACCAATGAAAGATCCAATCCAAATTACAAGTGTTCCTCGTATGTACAGTGATGTACGAAATGCAATAACAAATAACTTAGATAACGATATAAAAGAACTTAGTACTCTCCTATCTGCCTTGTAAGTTCACTCCAGCATAGTGGACCAAAGCCGTTGTAAAACCAATTATAATTATGGTTTAGTACTTCTTGCATTTCCTCACGCATTAACTCTAATAGAGTATTTTCAAGTTGTCCAACTCTATTAGCAATATCTGCTACGGCGTGCATACGTTGTGTAGTATCTTCTATAGTATCGTATTCTTCGTCCCACCATGTATCAAATGTTTTAAATCCGTAGTCTTGCAAGTACTTTAATGATCTCTGGCCTCCCATTAATACAAATGGCTGTTTAAGCACTATTGGTTTGAATATCTTTTCTGTAAGGTGTATTTTATCTATAACAGTCTCGTTGACTATATGTAAGAACGCAGTATTAATAGGTGTTGGCCTCAGTACTTCTATTTCAGCACTAGAATTATTGTGCTCATCGAAACTATACGGCTCTATATTATTATATGGGTATATTTCATCTGGTGTGCGATTTGTTTGTGGATCATGCGTCGGTAAACTATATACACCTTTACTAATATCCAGCATGTTTAATAGTTTTATTCGATAGTCTCTTTTGTTATCAATTAACCTATTCATACAAACCCACGGATATTCGATGGGCCTAGGCGTTGTAGCAATACTAATATCTTTATAAAGCCTATACCAGTGTTGACTACATAAGTAGCCATGTGCAAAATAGTGTATAGGTTTAAAACCTAGTTTTTTAATTGCATTAACGTCTTTGCTGTTTTGTTCCGAGTGCAGTACGTATAATTGCTTAAAGTTGTCTTTTTGGTAGAAGTAATTATCCCATAGTTCTTTATCTAATACAATATCAATTGGTTCCCATTCGTGTTGCATAACACGAATCCAATCAACGCAACCACCCGGCCGCGGCCGCATACGTTTAGTTTTAAATTCTTGTGTATAATCCCTTGGTGTCAGCGTCATACTTTTCTCAAGTAATCTATTAGATTTTAACCCTGTCATCTCCATATGAGGGGTAATATCTTCTACAGCCGCAGTGGGATCGTAACGAAAACTATCGCCAAATTTTAAATTTACAATAGTGTCGTTTTGGAAATGGTTATTGAATAGATCGTAGATCTTTTGATCGTGGTGCTCAAAAATTTTCATAAGTAGTTATATGCATATATTTAGTAGTAACGAATGGACGCAACTTAAAACTATTATAGTTGGTTCTGCGTCAAAAAGCAACTGGCCTGTAAACTGTCCAGACTTTCGTAGACTAGAACACACAACATTGTGGAAAGAAACGCCCGTACCTAAAGGCCCTGTACCCGAATGGATTGTTAATGAGGCAAATGATGATTTGAACAAGTTAGCAGACTTTTTGTCTACACTGGGAGTTAACGTTTTGCGGCCAAAAGAAATAGACTTTGTAGAACGTGACGGTTTTTATAACTATTGCCCACGTGATAGATTATTAGTTATTGATGATGTAGTAATAGATCCTGTAATGCCTACACGTTGTAGACAAATGGAAATTGAAGCATACGACTTTTTAAATACAAATTACGTTAAAGCAAAAGGTAAGTTTGACGCCGCTAATGTATGCAGGTTAAATGATGATTTACTTTATCTAGTTAGTGAAAGTGGAGACTATGATGGCGCACGTTGGTTAGCAGATTACTTTGAAGGACGCAAAACAGTACATGTATTAGACAGGTTATACAGTGGCGTACATATTGATAGTACAATAGTTCCTGTACGCGAAGGACTAGTTGTGTTAAACGCTAAAAGAGTAAACGAAGATAACATGCCAGAGCCATTAAAGAATTGGGATAAGATATGGGTACACGAGTGTGAACAACAACCTTTCTTTCAATATCCGTATGCTAGTAACTGGATTGGTATTAATTTCTTAGTATATGATGAAACTAGCATTATATGCGACCCAAAGCAGACCTGGCTTCGTAAACAGTTGGATAACTATAAAGTAGACTCTGTTGGTATAGACCTACGTCATAGCCGCACACTAGGCGGCGGCCACCATTGTGTTACACTCGATATTTTGCGATAAATACAATGAAAAGTTTACGAGGATAATCGATGAATACTTTGGAATATCTAACAAGTTTGGTGCCATTCGCATCTTTTAAAACACTGTCTGAAATTAAAGCAAAATCTATCCTCAATGCTTGTAACGTTAATCACTCTCCTGCAGACACTGACACGTATCTTATTATTGGTAAGAATATTGTTCCATACGGCCTACATGGCATGGGATTTAATGATAACGGGATCCGAGTATCCCGCATTGGTAGTTGGGATAAAGAAATTCCTGATTGCACATGCGAGACAATAGATGGAGAAATAGCAGATCTTATAGCACAAGGCAAGCGGTATGATTATGTTATTGCACCAGATGAATGGTTAACATTTGCAGAAGACGAGCAAGAGCAAATACAAAAAATAAATTGGGCTAGTAAACTTGCCCGTAAAGGATTCTATACTACACTCAAAGATTATAAGAACATGCATGCCAGTCAGCGGTTCTTTGAAGATCCTTTTCAGTTGAAAACTGATACAGGAGACTGTATAATTATAAGAAAGAGAGACTGGAGTCAAACAGATAGGCAAGCATGGATTGCCAGAACATACATGATTCACAACGATAATTTGGTTATAGGTGATCTGGAGCATCGTAGAACTATGTATTTTAAACAATTAGCGAAGTTTAGTAGCGATGCAAATGCTACAGGTTTTCAAGTAGAAAAGAAGATAATGTATAAACCTATGTTCTCCAAAAGTTTCGAATATATTATATACATTTCCTTTTAAATAGGAGATATCAATGAACGATCTACAGAAGGCAGTTCAACAACAAATAGATGACCTTCTAAAAGAAGCAGTTAAAGATGCATTTAATAATTTAGATATTCCTGGTGTTGTTAATTCATATCTTAACGACCGACTCGAACATACTAGTTTTACAAGTTATTTAGATGCAGAGATAAATCAACGAGTCAATGATTTACAAATTGGTAATATTATTAATGATAGTATAGATAAAAAAACGTCTACAATGATGGCGCCGCACGTTAAGAGAGTAGTAACTGAGGCTAGAGATCGTGTAGATGCAATACTTGTTAAAACAATAGATCAACATGTTAAATCAACAACATTTCCAGAAGCAAGCATAAACCCTAGTGCAATTAATTGGACCGATTTTCAATTAAGTGTAAATCAAGTGCAAGGTGCAAAGGAACTAGCAGAAGCAACCGTTAAAAAAGCAACAGAAACTGATCATTTAGAAGTTGACATTGCTGAAGTGGGAACACTTATTTTGAAAAGAGGTATTAATAAAGATACCGCTGGATTTACGGATATTGTAGATGCTGTTGCGGATAGTCTGCCTCCCGTTAATGTACCAGTTATAGACTATTCACTAATACCAATGCCCGAAGTGCCAGACTATACTAGCCAGTTTAAAGATATCAAAGAAGAACTTAACAAGACTGTCAAATTGCGTGGAAACTTACCAGAACTAGAAGTTAGCGGCGAGGCACTACTAAGTGACGTATTATATACAACGCCAGGTAACAAGCGTGTTGGTATTAACACTATGGATCCTAGCGATGCATTAACAGTTTGGGATCAAGAGGCAGAAATAGTTATTGGTAAACACAAGACTCAAGAAGGATATATTGGTACTAGACGCCGACAGGATATTAATATAGGTGCTAATAATAAAGTAGGTATTACAGTACGTAGCGACGGAAGTGTAGCAATCAATAAGTTACAGTTAATGGGCCGAGTATTTGAAACTAGTGATAGCATACCCGGCGAGGCACGTAAAAAAGGCGACATAACATTAAACTCTAACCCAACATTAGGCGGATCGATTGGGTGGGTATGTTTAGATGGATTGAAATGGGCATCATTTGGAAAAATTGAGGAATAATATGACGGCTGTATGTATTGGTAATGGCGAATTTCGAAAAAATATTGATGTTAATAAATTAACATTATTAGGTAGCACCTACGGTAGTAATGCTATTATAAGAGAACATAATGTTCAGTATCTAACATGCTGTGATAAGAGAATGGTCATAGAATCATTAGACAGTGGGTTTACAGGACCTATCTATACTCGTGCTGATTGGAGTAATTCTTTTCCGGACAACGTACAGCCGTTTCCAGTGTTTACATGGGAACAAGATGAGAAATGGAAACAGACATTTCATTGGGGCAGTGGGTTACACGCTGTATACCTTGCGTTAACACATAAACACAAAGAATTAATTATTATAGGACATGACTTTTGGGGTGTTGGCGAAAGAAATCATTTACACAATAACTTGTATAAAGGCACTAAAAACTACGAAGCAGTTGATCATCATAGCATTGATCCAAGTTTTTGGATTAAGCAGTTTGAGTTGTTAGCGGGACTTTTTCCGGATGTAAGGTTTAATTTCTATCAGCCTAATATGTGGAGACACCCAAGCGAATATGATTATAATTGGCGAGACTATAATAATATACATATTAAACACCACGAAGAATTAGAACTAAGAATTAAACACGAAGAACTAAAACGCAAACAACCTTTAGACTTTTACACAAAGTCGCAGATAGAATACGATAGATTTGATGGATAAAATTTACATTGCACATAGGGGTAATACAAATGGACCAAATCCTAATAGGGAGAATGATCCAACGTATATAGATGAAGCAATTAATGCAGGGTTTGATGTTGAGGTTGATGTTTGGTGCTTTGATAATAAGATATTCCTAGGACACGATGATGCAGTATACGAAGTAACTAGTGATTGGATATACGAACATGCAAAGTATGCTTGGTACCATGCAAAAAATCATTCTGCGTTGCATTGTCTACTAACAATGAATTATAAAAAAGACAATCCTGTTTGTACCTTTTTTCATAATGAGGATGATTATACGTTAACATCAACAGGATGGATTTGGGCGTATCCGGGTAAACTAGGAAGTCTACGTACGGTTGCAGTGATGCCAGAGAATTATATGACGGAAGTTACATTTTTTGACGCAGTTTGTAGTGATTACGTTGAAAGATATAAAGATGGTAAAATCTTCAGTATATAAAATATTAATAATTTTAGGTCCAACATATTTAACAGCATGGATTACAGATAAAATGATTTATGTTATTCCTATGTTAGCAGTTTGTACGTTATTAGCCGCTACATACGATGACAGGACTAAACGCAGATTAGAAGAAGATGGTTATAAAAAAGACTTAGCCAAAGATATAGGAAACAGAAAAGACGAAGGACATGACGGTTAAATTAGTAGTATTCGATTTAGATGGTGTGCTGATTGACAGCAAGCAAATCCATTACGAAGCATTAAACAGAGCATTAGGCAAAGAGTATGCTATAGATATTGAAGAACATTTAAGCACCTATGATGGATTGCCCACAAGAGCCAAATTAAACATGCTCACCGAATCAAAAGGGTTGCCAACAGACAAACATGCTGATATTGCAAGAGAGAAACAAAAGGCCACAGTTGAGATACTAAAAGAAACAATACAACCTCGTGATGACTTTGTTGACATGTGTAGAGAACTAAAAGACAGAGGATATATTGTTGCTTGTGCTAGTAATGCCGTGCGTGAAACAGTTAAAATGAGTCTACTACAGTTAGGACTTATTGAATACTTTGACTTTTGGTACAGTAACGAAGATGTGCAAAAAGGCAAACCACATTTTGAGATGTATTTTGCGTGTATGCTTAAAGCAAATTGTAAACCTGAGGAAACTGTTATTATTGAAGACAGTCATATAGGCAGACAAGCAGTATTAGATGCAAAATGTCATTTATTAGCAGTTGAAGATACACACGATGTTAGTCTTGCAAAAGTACTAGATAAGATAGAGGAGGTTGATCATGCTCCTAAACATAACATACCATGGAAGAGTAAAACTATGAATGTATTAATACCAATGGCAGGAGCAGGTAGCAGATTTGCAGAAGCAGGTTACACGTTTCCAAAGCCTTTAATTGAAGTTGGTAATAAGCCAATGATTCAAGTAGTAACAGATAATCTAAACATTGATGCACATCATATTTTTATTGTGCAGAAAGAACACTACGAAAAGTATAACTTAGAAACAGTGTTAAATTTAATTAAACCTGATTGTACTATTGTACAAGTTGACGGTGTAACAGAGGGTGCGGCGTGTACCACACTATTAGCAAAGGAGTTTATCAATACGGATACGCCTCTTGTAATTGCTAATAGTGATCAGTTTGTAGAATGGAATAGTAATGAAGTATTGTATGCATTTAGTACAGAAGGTGTGGATGGGGGTATACTTACATTCCAAAGCACTCATCCAAAATGGAGTTATGCTAAGTTGGATGACAATGGATGGGTGTGTGAAGTTGCTGAGAAGCAACCAATATCTACTAATGCCACTGTTGGTATCTATTATTATGCACGTGGTTCTGATTACGTTGCTTGCGCTGAGCAAATGATAAAGAACGATATACGTACCAATAATGAATTTTATGTATGTCCGGTTTATAATGAATTAATCGGCACTGGCGGTAATGTTCGTATTAAGAATATTGATCGCATGTGGGGGCTAGGTACGCCAGAAGATTTACAGAACTTTATGAGTAATTACGAAGGGGCGTATTAACTATATGATAGTGAATATTCATATTCAAAAGACAGCAGGAACTAGTACAGTTGCTATGATTAAATCAAATTTAAATCTAGCAGACAACGAGATATATCATGGGCCTTCTCACTTGGATCCTAACTATGAGGAAGACAAACACGAAGAATCTTTGGATCAATATCGTCTGCTTTCTATTCATCCTATAAGAAGTTTTCGCGATAAGATTTATCATCCAGTTAGTGTAAGGCAAGTTAAACAATTTAATCCTAGTTATTTTACTTTTTTAAGAGATCCATATAAAAGGATGATAAGCCATTGCAATCAAATAAACACAAAAACTGATGAGTTCCATAAGTTCTATCTTGCACAGGATTTTCAATACAATAGTCTACACAAGTTTTTTAATGAACCCAATGATCTTATACAAACATTAGAGGACTATAATGTATTTGTTGGTATATTTGAAATTTACGATCGCGACATACTTGCGCTTGGTCGTCATCTAGGCATTAACCAAGTTACCGTTAGCACACGTAAGTATAAGTCCACTACTGCTAAATTTGATTATACAAAATGTATTACAGTAGAAGAATTTAAAGAACGAAACAGTAAAGATTATATGTTATACGAGCATTTTATAAAAAAGAAATAAGTAAGGGTTATCCCAACCTGATAAATAAAATACACACACTTAACAAACACACACATAAGGGAGAATTTAGATGTTTAAGACACCTCAAGAATGGGCTGATGCCGTTAAAGCACTTACCCCTACAATCAACGTTAACAAGAATGGTTATGAAATCCGGACCCAAGTATTAGAAATGGCAAAGGATCAAAAAGGATTTGAATATAGTGCTAAATGGAACGAATGGGAAAATACTATTAAGCGTGATCCTGAATCGGGAGAAATAGTCAATAAGGTAACGATGCCAACAGTTCCAGGTGTAGACGAAATCTTAAAAACAGCAGAACAATTCTACGATTTTGTTAATCAAAAAAGCAAATAACTTACTTAAATAGAATAGGAAAATTTATGATAAAACATATCTTAATTGCAGGTGTGGCTGTAGCGGCTATGCTAGGTGGAACAGCCATGGCAGATGGTCATGCCACTAAAGATAAAATTACCGAAAAAACAAACGTTGACGTTTACGGTGAAGTTCGTGCATATGTCGAGGGAGGCACAGCCACGAACAAAGACATGTCAATTGAGTCATCTGACACAAAGATTGGTGCTAAATTTAATACAGATCTAGATAATGGTTATAATGTATTTGGTGAATTAAGTGCCGATGTTAGTGTTAACGGTTCAAGTGATACTATTGAAACACGATTTGGTTACGTTGGTCTAGGACATAATGTATTTGGTGATCTAAGCATTGGTAAAACAATGTCTCTTATGGATCCATATATGGATAAGGCAGACATCTTCTACAACGGAGGTAACCAAGGTGTACAAAAAACACCATTCAAACTGACTCAAAGCGTTAAGTATGAGAACACGTTAAATATTGGTTCTGGACTAAAGTTTGGATTGCAGACCCAGATGGAAAACGAGGCTACAAATGAAACCTTAGATATCTGGCAAGCAGGTGTTCAATACGAAGGTGTTGGTGTAGTATACGGACGAGATAATATCAATAAGGCAACTTATTATGGCCTTGGTGCATCACGTAATTTTGGACCATTTATGTTAGCAGGAAGCGTATCCAAAAAGGATAACGATGCTTCTACAGGTACAGCAGATGTAATTGGTTATGAAATTGCAGGTGCGTATGATGTAAGTGACAAAATTACGGTAAAAGCAGGTTTTCAGGACACTGATGCAACCAACGATGACGGCAACCTAACTTTTGGTACAGAATATGCATTGTACAAAGATGCCACATTATTCTCTACAGTAGATTATGATCGTGACACAGAAGATAGCACTTACCGAGG
>MDTE01035913.1_pt1 | contig 11014 bp, 9 predicted proteins | sample 811231 | NCBI WGS metagenome assembly MDTE01 (sample SAMN05326651, study PRJNA326480) | marine metagenome | isolation source: seawater | place: Indian Ocean: Red Sea | collected 2010 | reverse complement strand
TTATTATAAATGAGAACTTAATGAAGATACGTAAATTAGATACTGGTTTATCAAGTGATTTCAAAAAATTAGAAAAACAAATTGATTTGTTAAGAATTCGACAATTAAAAGAAATAAATTTGCATCCTAATGATAATCAGAAGATTATTCATTCAAATTTAGTAAATAAGTATTTTGAACAATTAGAACATTTTTCTCTGATAAGTATATTAAATTGGATAAGATTACTCATTTATAATAATAATAAAATAGAATTTTATTCAATTAAATATTTTAATAAGGAATGGTATACTAGAATAAATAATTTGTTTAAACTAAGACAAAATAAAACAATTGAAGAAATTTATAAGTATAGTCGAATTGTTAAATTGATGGATAAGAAAGTTAATTTATATTCATTATTATCTTATTATTTTAAAAATTAAAATGGAAAATTTATCAGTAATAGGAATTGGCAAGCTAGGTCTATGTATATCTTTAATTTTAGAAAAGATAGGATTTAAGGTTTTTGGTATTGATGTAGATTCCAAATATGTTGAACTTTTAAATAATAAAAAATTTAAATCAACTGAACCGAAAGTAAATGACTATTTAAAATCTTCATCAAACTTTTTGGCAACTACAGATTCTAAAGTAGTACTAAATTCAGATATAATATTTATTTATGTAGATACGCCATCATTGCCAAATGGTAGATATGATCATTCTCGAATAGATCAGGTAGTGGATGAGTTATTAAAATTAGGTTCCCAAAAAAGTAAAAAGCATATTATTATTGGTTGTACTGTCATGCCTGGTTATTGTGATCTTTTAAAAAATAAAGTTCATAAGTTGGGGTATATTGTTTCATATAATCCAGAATTTATAGCTCAAGGCTCTATTATAAATGATTTATTAAACCCTGATTTAATTTTAATAGGAGAAGGCGATAAATATGTAGGAAAGTATTTAGAAAAAATTTATTCATTATTTGTCCAAAATAAACCTACTATTCATAAAGTTAGTCCGAAAGAAGCAGAAATTTCAAAAATAGCATTGAATTGTTTTTTAACAACAAAAATAGCATACGCTAATATGATAGGTGATATTGCTAATCTCGCTGGATGTAATCCTGACGTTATTCTTGGAGTAGTTGGTTCAGATTCACGGATCGGTGAAAAAAATCTTAAATACGGATATGGTTTTGGTGGTCCTTGTCTGCCAAGAGATAATAGAGCACTTAAAATTTATGCAAAGGATATTGGAGTAGATGCTAATATTAGTGCAGCAACTGATAAGGCAAATAAATTACATTTAGAATATCAAATTGAAAATTTTGTAAAAAATAATAATAAAGAAAAACAGATTATATTTTCAGATATTTGCTATAAAACAAATACTAATATTATTGAAGAATCACAAAAACTTGCTTTAGCGGTTAGTTTGGCAAAAAAAGGATACAAAATTTTGATTAAAGATAGAAAAGAAGTTGTTAAAAAAATAAAATATGTTTACGGCGATTTATTTGATTATTAAAATTAAATATTTTGGGTTTTCTTATGGTAAAAAAAATATTATATAGATTAAAAAGAAATTTATTATTAATGCAAAAACATAGTAAAGTATTCTTTTCCCGTGCAGAGTTAGCGAAAGAATATAATTTTCAAAAGGCAAAAGATTATTGGCACAATGTACCTCAAGCACAAGGTGCAACTCCTTGGGATACAAAAAAATTGAAAAATATTTCTGATGATGATTTAATTGAGCAATTTAATAAAGAACAAATAAAATCTAGAAAAAAAGATGAAAGGAAATTAGGATTTAGTTTAGCATTAAAAAGTATAAATGAATTGAAAGATCCTTTAGTTATTGATTATGGAAGTGGTATTGGGTTTTATGGATTTGAGATATTAGATAAGTTTCAATCAGCAAAGGTTACATTTATAGACATTAATAAAGCTAATTTATTAATAATAGATAGAATAGCAAAAATAAAAGGGTATAGCAAACGAGTTAAAACAATTCAAGTTGAAGATGAAAGAGCTGAAAAGCTCAATTTATCAGAACAATATGATTTTATTATTTCTATGGGAGTATTGCATCATACGCCTCATGCAAAAAAAATAGTATCGAACTTAACACTTTTTTTGAAAAAAGATGGGATATTTCAAGTTATGCTATACAATAAACATTTTAAAAAAAGATTATCAATTTACAAAGGCTACAAAATAAGTAATTCTGAATTTGGAGAGTTAACTGATCCTAAAATTAATAATTTAAAGAATCCCTATTCGGAAGATTATGATGATAAAAAAACATTAAGATTATTTGGAGATCGATATAGGATGATTAGTAAAGATTATCCTACTACAGATTATAATACTTATCGGTTTTTAAAAACTAAATAATTTATTTTAGAAATTTTTTGTTTATAAACATTGCATCAATTTCCATTAACCGACCTTTTCTTCTAATCACTTTATATATATCAAATAGTTCAAAGTTGTATTTATATAAATATGAAACGATTTTTGGGAAGCTACCTTGGTTTAGATAAGAATTAAAAATAGAGATTTCTGTATATATAATTTGTATTTTTTTATTTTCAAATAAATTTTTTGCACCTTTTAACGCATCTAATTCTGAACCTTGAATATCTAGCTTTAGAAAATTAATATATTTAATATTATTATCATTGCAAAAATCATCAATCTTTATACAATCAACATTTATTATTTTAACAGTTTTTAATTCGTTGTTTCCCCAATATTTTTTTGCTATGATTTCACTTTTTAATAATGAACTAGTTTTATGATTTTGATTAATATTAAACTTTAATCGTTTGGTTTTATTGCTTATAGCAAGCCTGTAAGTAAAAGTTTTTGGATCAGAAATGGAAAGTTTGCTTAGATCATCATAAGATTTAGGTATTGGTTCGAAAGCGTATATATAGCTTTTAGGAAGTAGTGTTCTATAAATTTTTGTCATCTCACCCTTATTAGCACCAACATCAAAAATAATAATATTTTCATAATCATTTAAAATAGACTTAATGGTATAAAACTGATTTTTTTTTTGATTAAAATTGCTAGTTGATCGTTTAATTTCGTAGCCACAAAATTTAAAAAATTTTGATAAAATAATTTTTAGTATAATTATTACTCCTCTCATCAAGTAGTTTATAATAAATTAAAAATGATAAAAATATAAATAATAGTGTAAATGAGTTAATTAATACCAAATATTAACCTAAATTTATTAGATGATAATATATAAAATAGTTTATTATAAAATTATACAGAGATTATATTAAACTAAGTTTGAATAGCAAATTGATATTTAATAATGAGTATTAGCGCTTACATTACAAGCTATAATAAGGGAAAATATCTTTCTAAAGCAATTGAAAGTATTTTATCTCAATCTTTAAAACCTAATGAGTTAATTATTGTGGATGATTTTTCTAGTGATGAATCAAAATTAATAATTGAATCATTTAAAAATCGTTACCCAAACATTATAAAAACAGTTTTTAATCCCAGCAATTATGGGGTAACTAAATCTAGAAATATTGCTATTACAAAATGCTCCTCAAATATAATTACTTATCTGGATGCAGATGATTATTTCTTACCTAATAAGTTAGAATCAGAGTTTAATCTTATTAGTAAAAATGATAAGGTGAGATGTGTCTTTTCTAATGTTCTTTACTTAGATAAAAACGGAAATGAAAATGGTTTTTTTGCTGATAAAAACGATCAGCCTGCTGAAGGGAATATTTTAGTTGAAAGTTTTGTTAGATCATATAATGTGCAATCTGGTAGGAATATACATTTCGAAATGTTTTATAAAACAGCTGCATCAGAAATTGGATATTATGATGAAAGAATAAAAATTTGGGAAGATTGGGACTTTCGAATAAGAATGTCAAAAAATAATAATTATGCTTATTGCCCAAAAGTAAACAGTGTATATAGAGATATAAAAGATGGCCTTTCTAAATCTGATATAAAACTTCATTATAGAGAACAGGTTAAAATATATAATAATAATAAATTGTTATTAAATGATCTTAGTTCTAAAGAAAAAGATCTTATTAAAAATAGAATTTTTTCACAAATAAAATATTTTTTTGAATTAATATTTTTGAATAGAAGTGAAAAATATGATTTTATAAATAAAATTTATTATAGTTTAGATTTTTTTAGAACATTTAAGACAATAAAAACAATGAAGTATCTGATTAAATTATATTTAGGTAAAATAAAATAGATGATAACGATATTTTCAACACCTAAAAACTTTGAAGGTATATATAAAATAATTCAGATGAATGCGTTACAAAGTTGGAGAAAAATTTCACCAGATATTCAAATAATAATACTTGGCGATTCAAAAGGAAGTCAAGCTGCTGCGAATGAAATTAGTGCAGATTATATACCCAAAGTTTTATCAAGTAAGCAAGGAACTCCTATTTTAAGCGATTTGTTTAGACAATCTGAAAATATAGCAAAATTTTCAATTATGACTTTTATTAATTCAGACATAATTTTACCAGAATCATTTTTAAAAAATGTAAAAAAGGTTGAAAATTATTTTTCAAAGTTTTTATTAATTGGTCATAGATGGGATATAAATATTGAAAGTATTATTAACTTCAATGATGAGAATAAAATAAAAATGTTTTGGAAGGATATATTATTAAAAAGTCAAAAACATGATTGTAGTGGTATAGATTATTTTGTATTTAGAAAAGGTCAAATGAAAAATATACCAGATTTTGTTATTGGTAGATGGGGATATGATAATTGGATAGTTTGGAATGCAAGGCGAAGTTTAATACCTGTAATTGATGGTAGTGAAGAGATTTGTGCTGTCCATCAAAATCATGATTATACATTTCATAAAATTAGAGATAGAGAGCATTCAAAAAATAATTCAGAAGCTTTGAAAAATAAAAAAATATATCAAAATAAAACAATGAATATATTGGATTCTACTTATGAGTTAAAATCTTCTAAAGTTGAAAGAAAAAATAATAAATCTGATAAGATAAGATACTGGAAAAGAATGCGACTTGTTTTTCCAGAGCTATCATTATTATTTAAAGTAATATATAAAATTAGAGCAAAATGGGTTTCAATTGAAATATAAGCCTTTAATCACTTTTGGAATAACAGCATTCCAAGAAGGAGAATTGCTGAAAGATGCAATTGATTCGGTAATAAATCAAAATAATAAATTATGGGAATGTATTTTAGTTTTAGATGGTGGGGCAGATCAGAAAACTACCCAAATTTATAATGATTTTAGCCATCCCTGTTTCATAAAGTACCAATTTTCAAATAATCAAGGTCCATATACAACACGTAGAAAAGCTATTGATTTATCAACAACAAAGTGGTATTGTCATATTGATGGAGATGATATGATAACAAAAAATTGTTTTGAGATTTTAATCAATGCCATTAAGAATAATAAAGACGCTGACATATTGTACGGTGATATAGAATTTATCTATAGTAAAAAACAAAAAATTATATCATATAAAAATATAAATAAAAATAAATTGCCATTTTTTTTATATGGAACTGTCGTAATAAAAAAACAAATATTTTATGAATTAAATGGATTTGAAAAAAAATTAAATTTTGGTTCAGCAGATAGAGACTTTTTAATTAAATGTGCTCAAAAAAATAAGGTTTTTATTTATGTTGGAAATCATGTTATATATAAAGCAAGAAAATTACCAAATAGCAACAGTGCAAAATGGACCAATGATATATCATTAAGAAATTATTTAGTTAGATATTATCATAGTAAATATGCATTGTATTATATAAAAAAGAAGCATTATAAATATTTTTTTTACAAAGATATTAGGCCAATGCTTAAGCATTATTATCAAAAGAAACAATTCTTAAAATTATTATATATAATTTTAATATTGGGGTATGAATCAAATATGATTGTACTAATTTTTATAATTCAATTAATATCTGGAAAAATTAATGATTCTGAATAACTTATATTCATAGAGAATAATTTATTAATACTAATAAAAAATTAATAATAGCATATAGTTTTGGTAATTATTATCAAAATTATATTCCTCCATTTACAGCATCAGCACTAAAATGTTTTGAAGATACTGATGTTTTAGTATTGTCATTGAATAAACTAAAAAAAACTATTCAAAAAAAGTTAAATAAAATCAATAAGAATAAAATTAAGATAATTGATAATTATAATCCAATTCAAGGATATACTTATAAAGATGTTGAATCTTATATAACAAAAAATCAATTTAATAGATTTTTAAGATTTATTATTCCTCATTCATTAATATCTAATTATTTACAAGTATATATTGGAGATATTGATATATTCTATATTAATAAATTAAATATTGGTAAATCTTCATTATTTGATAGGGAAGAAAATATTATTAATAATACACAATTAAGTTTTAATAATATATCTAGAATAAATGAAAAGAGTGAGCCTACATTTAGATTGGGAGGACTTCATTATATATCAGTAGAAAAATATTACAAATTATATCAAAATAAAATTAAAAAAATTCAACAAGATAAGTTAGCTTTCCTTGAATTGGTTAAATATGCAAGATCAAATATTGGAATTGAAGAATATTTGCGTGATGAGCATTTATTATTTTCAATGTTAATAGAAAGAAATAAAATTAAAATTATGACTAAACTTTTAAATAATAATAAAAGAAGAATTTATGGTTTACATTTTAGTGATTTAAGAAATAAAATTAAAAATATTAATAGTTTTAGTTTATTTCAAATGGATTTAAGTAATCAAACTCAAAGAGAATTACTATCTAATATATTCTATTTAATTGTTAAAAATAAATATTTTTACTTCTTCTTTAAACAAGATTTTATTAGCCTAATCTTATACTATTATAAATTAGTATTGAAAAATCATCCTAATGAATAAAAAAAATAAATATATAAAAATAATAAATATTTTACCTTCATTAAATATTGGGGGTGCACAAAAATCATTGCTTGCTATTAGTGATTCTGACCATAATTATAATATTAAAAGGAAAGTAATTACTATTATTTCAAAAGATGGTGCTTTAAAAAATAAATTCATAAAAAAAAATATAAAACATTATAATTGTCCAATTATTTTAAATGATAACAATTGGAGACCATATAGACTTTTCAAAGTATTCAGAAAATTAGGATCATGTACTTTTTCATTAAGGTTATTATTTTATTTATTTAAGGATGATAGTCAAATTGTTTGTTCTAATGATGGCACAAGGATACTCACTCAAATCATTACATCCCTTTTATCAGGAAAAAAATTTATTTGGATTATAAATACAGAAGAAATAATAATAAAAAAAAAATATATGAGTTTAATAAATATATTATTAAAATATAAATTTATAAAAATCATATCAATTTCTAAAGCGATACTCAAAAAAAATTTTAGTGATATAGTAAAGGAAAATAATATTTTAAACAATAATTTACATATTATTCCAAGTGGAAGGAATATAAAGTTATTCTATAATGAAATAAAAAATAGAGAAAAAAATAAAAAATATTTTAAAATAAAAAAAGATGAAATTATCATTGGTACAATTGGGCGTTTGCATTGGTCAAAAGGTTACTCAAAATTATTAAAATCTTTTTTTCAAATAAAAAATGAATTTTCAAAAAATGTGAAATTATTTATTGCTGGAGATGGACCATTAAAAAAAGATCTATCTAAATTAATTAAAGATTTGAATCTTCATAAAGAAGTTGAATTACTTGGATTTATATCGGATATTCCTCAATTTTTGGTTTCATTAGATCTTTATGTGCAACCATCAATTTCTGAAGGTTTGTGTGGTTCAGTAATTGAAGCTATATCAGCTAATGTGCCAGTAGTGGTCTCTAATACAGGGGGGTTAAAAGAACTAATTTCAAATAATAATTCAGGTTTAATTGTAAAATATAATAATGTTGAATCATTAACAGAAACTTTAATAAAAATGATTAATATGTCTAAATTTAAGAAAGATCAAATGATTAAAAATGCATATAGAAAAATTCAGCCATTTGAAATTAATAAGATTGCTGCCCAATATAATATGATTTATAATGATGTTCTTCAAATCAAAGATTAAATGAATACTATTTCTCCTTCAAAATTATTATTAGTTGCTAGGTCGTGGTCTCAGAGAGGTCAAAATACAGATTATGAACAATTTTTTAGTTTTTTCCCAGGTTCAATTAATATAACAAATAATAATAAATCAAAATTTGATAACTTTATTTATAGAAAGTTAAAAAATTTAGCTAATCAGGATGGGTATTCTTCACTAAGTGCTTATTTAGAGTATAGGACCTTTATAAAGTCAATGATTTATAGACCTCAATTAATACATTTTTGGTTTGCTGATCATGATTACCATTTTTCAAGCTATACAGCAAATTTAATTGGTGCAAAAATAGTAGGAAACTTTTTTTTTTCAGTAGAAGAGTTTGAGAGGAGAATCCCTGATAAAAGATTTATAAAAAAATTAGATTTAATCACTGCATCAGGTAAGAAACAGATGGATTATTTATCAAATTATTTTCCAAAAGAAAAAATAATATTTTTACCATTAGGTATTGATACTAACTTTTATTGTCCACCAAAAAAAAATAATAGATTTAATAAATCTACTACTTTATTACATGTAGGCAAAAATAGAAGAGATTTTGAAGTTCTTAAAAAAGTATTTTTATTAATACAGAAAAAAATACCATCAGTGAAGTTAGAGCTAGTTGGGGGAAAAAGTGCAATGACTCTTTTTTCTGATGTAAAAAATGTTACATTTCACCCATTCGTTTCTGATAAGGAATTATTAAAAATATATCAAAATTCAACATTACTTCTTCTACCATTAAAAGAAGGTGGTTCTTCTCAAACTCTAAATGAGGCAATGTCAACAGGCCTACCTGTAGCTACAAATCAGTTGCCTAATTTAGAAGATTATGTATTAGATGATAATAGTTTAATAAGTCCTAAAGGAAATTCAGAGTTAATGGCAAAAAATTGTATTAAAATTTTAAAAAATAAAAACCATTGGGAGTTAATTTCAAAAAAGTCTAGAGAACACTCAGCTCAATTCGATTTTAAGCGAGTTAAAAATCAAATTATTGAAATATATAAAGAACATTTAGATATTAAAGTTATAGGAATATAATAGAAAATGTGCGGAATATTTGGTGAGTTTGGCAATGAACTTCTAAAGAAACAGTCTTTTTTAAAAATAAATGAATTATCTAAGAATAGAGGTCCTGATATGAATGGTTACTCTACAGATAAAACAACTTGGCAATTAGGATTTAATCGATTATCTATTTTAGATCTATCAGATAAGGGCAATCAACCAATGATTAGTAATGATGGTAGATGGATAATGGTTATGAATGGTGAAATTTATAATTATAGAGCACTTAAATCTAAACTCGATCTATCAGAATCAAAATATCAATCAAAGACTGATTCTGAGGTGTTATTAACTTCATTTGAAAAATTTGGTATTGAAAAATCTTTAAAAGAAATTAATGGGATTTTTGCTATTTCATTAATAGATAAAGAAAACAAGTTACTCTATTTAATTAGAGATTATGCTGGAGTAAAACCACTATACTATGCCTTTATTAGGAATAAAATTGTATTTGCATCACAATATGATCAAATATTTAATCATCCTGATTTTAATAAATGTCATAATAATAAAAATTTATATGATTTTATTAGATTTGGATATATATCCGCTCCGAATGCATTTTTTAAGAATTCATATCAAGTTCAACCTGGAGAAATAATTTCAGTTAATTTATCAATGCAAGTTTCAAAAAGGAAGTTCTATGAATTTATAAATATTAATCAAGATTTCAATGAGACTGATTTAGAAACATTAGAATTATTAGATGAAAAGTTGCAAAGTTCTGTTAAAAGTCAATTAATGAGTGATGTCCCTGTTGGCTCTTTTTTATCAGGAGGCATAGACTCGCCAATAATTACTTATTATGCTAACAAAATTAATAAACAACTAGAATCATTTACAATTGGATCAAGGAACAATAATTTAGATGAATCTAGTCAAGCGAAAAAATATGCAGATTTATTACGTATAAAAAATCATATTCATTATCATACTAATCGGACTTTGTTAGATGATATAGATGAACAATTTAAAGCATATTCAGAACCATTTGGAGATTATTCATCATTACCAACATTTAGAGTTTGTAAAATAGCAAAAAAATATTTTAAGGTAATTTTAGGTGGAGATGGTGGAGATGAAATATTTTGGGGTTATCCAAGATTTAAAAAATATGTTTCACACTATCCTTGGTTTAATTATGGAAAATTATTTAGAAGAGTTGGTGGCTATATGGGTAGGCGAATTGGTATTGACGTTAGTTATGGTATAAATTTAGAATGTATGGGTGATTGGATAATGGAAAACCAAAGTCATAATGAAGCAAATGAAATGAAAAAATTAATACCTGATTCAACCAATTCAAATCATATAAAAAAATTATATAGTTTACCATCAACAATTAATAATAAGTCACAATTATTAAATTGGTTGAGATGGAATGAGTTTTATGGTCATCTTCAGCGTGTGTTATTAAAAGTTGATAGAGCATCTATGTATCATGGAATTGAAGTGAGAGTTCCATTTTTAGATAGAAATATTTTAGATTTCGCTTTGAAAATAAATCCTGAACTAGATATTAGACATAAAAAATCTAAATATCTATTAAAAAAAATAATGGAAAAAGCGTATTGTAAATCATTTATTGAAAAAAATAAAATGGGGTTTTCAATTGATATAAATTCTAGTTTAAAAACAATTTTAAAAGATGAACTCTTTGGTTTATTGCTTGATCAGGATCCTTACCCAAATAATACATTTGATAGAAAGTATTTAGAAAAATATTTGCTCAATTATATGAAAGGTGAAAGAGTTAGTGCGTGGGGTGTATGGATACTATTC
>MDTE01068211.1_pt1 | contig 11015 bp, 6 predicted proteins | sample 811231 | NCBI WGS metagenome assembly MDTE01 (sample SAMN05326651, study PRJNA326480) | marine metagenome | isolation source: seawater | place: Indian Ocean: Red Sea | collected 2010 | reverse complement strand
CTTCTTCTTTGCGGGGGCCTTCTTCTTTGCGGAGGCCTTCTTCTTTGCGGGGGCCTTCTTCTTTGTAGCTTTTTTTGCCATATCCAGTAATATTTTGGTATTTACTAAAGACTCAAATAATTCAACAGAAATCCTAGGTTTTATAGGTTCATTAAACCTGAAAATTAAGTCGAAATCATTAATTCCAAAACCCTCAACCCGCAACATAAATTACTGGCCACTGCACATATTATGAATTTTGCGTATAATTATAACCTTATCCACTCCACATCAATGGAATAAGAAATGTTGATAAAATCCATAATATGACTGCTAATGGAATTCCAACTCTTGAAAAATCAGTAAATTTATACCCACCAGCTCCATAAACATAAGTATTCGTCTGATATCCAATCGGAGTAGAAAAACTCGCACTAGCTGCAAACATTACTGCTACAACAAGAGGTCGAGGATCTAAATCTAAAGCAACCCCAATAGTAATTGCAACAGGAGTCAGTAAAGCCGCAACGGCATTATTGCTTATAATTTCAGTTAGAATGGCTGTAATGAGATAAATAACTGCAACTAGCACATGAATGTTATTAAAGATCGTGGCCCAATCAGTAACTTTAACTGCCAACATCTCTACAATTTTAACTTCTTGCAAAGCACTTCCCAGTCCCAACATACCGAAAATCATAAAAACCACTTTCCAATCAATGGAGTCATACGCTTCTGAAGGCTCAATGCACCGCGTGAACAAAGTTAATAATGCAGCTCCAAGAGCTAATACTATAAGCGGCGCCACCTTAAATGAAGCCAAGCCCATAAAAAGCAATAAAGCTCCGACCGCAAAAGGAACCTTTGATCTTCTAATGGATCGCTCCCTAGGTTGCGATAGGTTGATAAAATCGCGCTCCTGAGAGAGACTATTAATACGATCAACACCACCTTGAACAAGGATAGTGTCTCCAAAAGCTAGTTTCACATTTTCAAAACTATCTCTCAAATTCACACCTCGTCTATGAACTGCGAGAATAATCACTCCAAACCGTTGACGAAAATTCAAATCTTTCAGAGAACGACCAACGAGAGAAGAACTCGGACCTATTACCCCTTCAATTAGAACAGCTGAGTCAGTATGTAGCCTCTGAAGTCCCAATTCCCCTTCTATTCCTATTTCAATGCCCGTAGTTTCACCTGCATCCATTACACCTTCGACCCTTGTCTTAACTAATAATTGATCACCTTCTTGAAAAACAATGTCATCAATTGCTCTCACAAGCTTATTGCCAGATCGAACAACCTCAATGACTCTAAAATTCCGAATTTTGCTAAGTCGTGAATCCTTAATCTTCTTACCTATTAGTTCAGACCCCCTACTAATGACGGCAACAGTTAAAAACTCTTTTCCTTCATCCGAATCAAAGAGCGTCGAGAGAGTCACTCTGTCCGGCAACAACTTTCTGCCAATGAACAGCATATAAAAAAATGTCACTACAACAAAAACAATACCCAGCTTCGACACCTCAAACATGCCGAATTCTACGAGCCCTCTCTCCTTAGCTATTCCTGATGCTACTAAATTGGTTGAAGTTCCTATGATAGTGCAAGTCCCCCCAACGATAGCGGCATATGAAAGTGGAATTAAAAATCTGGATGCCACAAGATCATGTTTGCGAGCAAGAGCCAAAAGAATAGGCATAAACACAACAACGACCGGAGTATTATTAACAAAAGCGGAAAGCGGTGCCACAATAAGCATCAACATGATAAGAATCCTCATCTCTTTAGAGCCAGCTAACTTACCAAACCATTCTCCCAAAGCCTCAATCGTTCCCGTCCGTTCTAGGGCCGCACTAAGTACGAACATACATGACACAATGATTGGCGCTGGATTAGAAAATACCGCCAAGGCCTTCCCCTCTGGCAATATTCCCACTCCAACCAGTAGCACAAACGCTCCCATAGCCACCAAGTCGGGAGAAAACCACTCCTTCACAAAAGCGATAAAAACCACTACAAGAAGAATACAGACAAAAATTTGATTGAAATCCATAAAGTTGATAAGTCCAATAGTAATGGGGTCAGATCATTAAAAGAACTCTATCTAATTTGTTATAATATATAATTTAACATCCATCATACATGTCCACTCTTCTCATTGCTGTTGGTGCTTTTTTGCTTTACCTGATAGCCTACCATACATACGGAAAGTTCCTCGGTCGAAAAATCTTCAAATTAAAAGCCAATGCAAAAGTTCCTAGCATTCAACTGAAGGATGACATTGACTTTGTGCCAACAAAAAAAAGTATTATTTTTGGCCACCATTTCACTTCCATTGCAGGAACAGGACCAATTGTGGGCCCTGCACTGGCAGTGGTCTGGGGTTGGTTGCCTGCGCTGCTATGGGTAATCTTCGGTTCAATACTAATTGGCGCAGTGCACGACTTTGGCTCATTAGTCGTCTCAATGCGCAATAGAGGGCAAACTGTTGGAGACATCGCGGGCCGTATCCTAGCTCCCCGCACCCGAATACTTTTCTTATCAATTCTCTTTTTAGCACTGACCATTGTACTGGCAATTTTCGGATTAGTAATAGCTACCGTTTTCAGAATGTACCCAGCAGCTATCTTTCCATGCTTAATCCAAATACCTATAGCAATTTCTATTGGTATTCTTATTCATAGAAAAGGAGCTAACATTTTAATACCCTCTATTATTGCATTGGGCGTCATGTACTTCAGTGTTTATTATGGCAATGACGGAACTCTCGGAGCATTCAACTCAAAACTTGCAAGCTGGTCAGTCATAACTTGGGTAATCGTACTTTTAGGATACTGCTACATTGCATCTGTACTCCCAGTATGGACGCTGTTGCAACCAAGGGACTTCATCAACAGCATGCAATTATTGAGCGCAATTGGCCTTGTTTTGCTTGGATTAATTGTAGCTGGTATATGGGGTGGGGCTTCGATCGGATCTGCAGCTCGTCCACCACTTGAAATCATTGCGCCTGCGACAAGAATTGGAACTGACTCGCCGGAAGGGGCTCCCTGGATTTTTCCATTTTTATTTATTACAATTGCTTGCGGTGCAATCAGTGGCTTCCATTGCCTTGTATCAAGCGGAACCAGCTCAAAGCAACTGAAGTGTGAAACCGACGCACAATTTGTTGGTTACGGATCCATGCTGACTGAAGGATTTCTTGCTGTCCTAGTCATCTTAGCTTGTGTGTCCGGATTAGGACTAGGAACCGAATCAAGCAACGGAACATTTTTGACAGGAAAGGATGCTTACTTTTACCGTTATGAAAGCTGGGGTGGAGCAAAAGGACTAGGTGCAAAGGTAGGGGCTTTTGTTGATGGGTCTGCCAATTTCCTAAAAGCGCTTGGTCTAGCTCCGCAATTTTCAATCGCTCTTATGGGTGTTTTTGTTGCATCCTTCGCCGCTACCACTTTGGACACGGCATGCAGGCTCCAACGCTATGTAATTCAGGAGATTGCATCCACTTTATCTACAAATAAATCCGCCATTGAACCCAATAGAAAAATCAACTTAAGCAAGAACCCTGTCAGCTGGCTCACAAATAAACATGGAGCAACTATACTAGCTGTAATACTAGCCTTTGGTGTCGCCTCTAGCCCCACTACCGGAACAGAATGGTCTTGGGAGAATGCGGGCAAAGGAGGCCTAAACTTATGGCCGCTTTTTGGTGCAACCAATCAGCTTCTGGGGGGACTCGCTTTTCTTGTCATTTTATTTTGGATGCGCCGGCGCAACCTACCCATTTGGTTCATAGCAATTCCTGCAGTTTTCATGCTAATTCTGCCTGCATTTGCAATGTCCATTGAGCTCTTCAAACCAAACGGATGGATCTCAGGACAAAAACCTCTCTTAGCATCAATTGGATTAGCCACTCTCGCTCTTGAAATATGGATGTTAATAGAAGCCTCGATTGCCTGGCCAAAAGTAAAAGGTATTTTGGAGCAATCACTCCCACCAATTAACAGTCATAAGAATACTCAAAATGAAGGCGGAAGGAGTTGCTAGAATTCATTTATTCCCAGCGTAATTCGGATTAGGCTTAGGGACCTTTGCTCCGGTCTTTTCTAACCATTTTGATATTCTTGCATCCAGTTCTTTAATTTTCTCAGGCATTTTTTTTGAAAGATCCTCTGTTTCCCCGATATCCTGAGCCAGATTAAATAATTCATATTCTTTTCCGTCATACCGCTTAATCAATTTCCACGAACCACTACGTATGATTGTGTAAGGCATGATTCTACCTCTGTAATGTGGAAAATGCCAAAATAAGTCTTCACGTATTAGGGAACCCTCACCTACCATTAAAGGTTTCAAGTCCAAACCATCAACAATGTTCTTAGAAGGCAGTGCAACTCCAGACGCAGCACAAATAGTTGGGAAATAATCGATACTACTCACTGGCACATTGCTAATTGCCCCGGCCCTGATAACGCCTGGCCAATACATAATGAGAGGAACTCTTATGCCTCCCTCGTAAGGATAACCCTTACCAGAACGGAGCGGCGCATTATTAGTCGGCCCCAAAAGACCTCCATTATCAGAAGTAAAAATAATGACCGTATTATTACTAAGCTCATACTTAATAAGCTTTTCCATGATCCTTCCAACTGCCTGATCTACACTTTCAACCATAGTCGCATAAGCCGCGTTCTTATGCTTAACACCCGATATTCCATTGATCTTGTTTTTGTATTTATCCAACAAAGACACTTTGGCCTGAATCGGTGTATGAACCGCATAATTTGCAAAATAAATAAAGAACGGCTCTTTCTTATTCCTTGTAATAAATCCTAAGGCCTCATCACATTCCCTATCAGTGAGGTACTGCCCTTTCTTTTTCCCCGGCAGTCCATTTATGCCCTCTAATCTCTTATTGGAAAAAGGATCATAGTAACTAGGAGGTTGTCCATAATCACATCCTCCATAATTTTCATCAAATCCTTGTTTCTCTGGGTACCAGTCATCTGCGCCCAAATGCCATTTTCCAATGTGACAAGTCTTATAGCCAACTTTCCTCAACTGTTCTGCTATCGTAATTTCTTCACTTTCCATCCAAAGCGCATTTTTGGGACACAAAACTTTATTGGCCTTAGAACCTATCCATCCCATTGGATTCTTTTTATCATTTGGAATTCTTCCACCCTGAAATCTCGCCCGTATCCAATCCGTGACTCCGATCCGCGCCGGGTACCTACCAGTCATGATAGCAGCTCTAGTGGGAGAACATACTGCACAGGCTGCGTATGCGTCGGTAAATCGCATACCCTTTTCTGCTAATTCATCAATATTGGGTGTTTCATATATTTTACTCCCGTAGCAACCAAGATCAGTCCAACCAAGATCATCCACATTAATGAGGATAAAATTAGGTTTTTCAGCAGCTTTCAAAATAGGATTTAAAAAACAAATCCCTAAAAAAATAGTAAAATATATTACAAAATATCTCATTTAACTTATTTTAGCTGATAATTGCGTCTGGCGTCAAATTCGAGAATCTCTCTTGTCATCAGCTCAAACTCATCTCATTATCCATTCTTTAGTAAGCAAATACAAACTCTCAAATGTCAGAATCCGAAGACTCTCTAACTGCAGAAAAAGAATTACTAGCCTCTGTGGCCGATAAAGGTACAGGAGCAAAAATCAAAACATACACTAAACTTTGCGGACCAGGATGGTTGCAAAGCGCCATAACACTTGGAGGAGGATCCTTAGTTGGTGCACTTGGTGTTGGCGTTATTGGAGGAGTGAATTTTATGTGGGTCCAGCCCCTCGCAATGATTCTTGGCGTTGTAATGCTAAGTGCAATTGCATACGTAACGCTTTCAACTGGAGAAAGACCATTCAGATCGATAAATAAACACATTTCACCATTTTTGGGGTGGGCATGGTTAGGTGCCACGATAGTGGCAAATTTGGTATGGGTACTACCTCAATTTAATTTAGCATTCGGAGCAATCGCAACTAACCTAGCTCCTAATACCCCTGAAACTATAGGGTCGAAATTACTTATTTCAGCAATCGTATTAGCTATAGCGACAACAATTATTTGGTCTTATGGTGCCGGTAGCAAAGGAGTGGCTCGCTTCGAGCTTCTGCTAAAAATCTTAGTGGGGTTAGTTGTCATTTCATTTATAGGCGTAGTAATCGTTCTTACTTTCGCTCAAAATTCTCCGTTAAATTGGGCCAATGTTTTCAGTGGCCTCATGCCTGATTTCGGCGCGCTATTCAGGCCTTCTGAGACTTTCATGCCATACATTGATCAACTTGATCCAGCTAATCGAGATAAATGGACAGCTGAGATAATTGGACGCCAACGAGATAACATCATTGCCGCCTTTGGTACTACCGTTGGCATCAATATGACTTTTCTTCTTCCCTATTCAATGTTGCGCAGGAAGTGGGGGAAAGAGCATCGAGGATTGGCTATTTTCGACCTCTCAACGGGTCTATTTATTCCATTCGTTATTGCCACAGGTTGCCTCGTGATCGCTGCGGCTAGCCAGTTTCACGGTAATATGGAAAACAATAAATTCGAAAATAGCACTTCACTTGTAAAGCAACTAACCGAAGAAGAAAAATCCACATTAAGTACTCAGGAAAAGTCAGCAAAACTAGAAGCCATCTATATAGCAATGCCGTCTCCAGCAAAAGCAAATGCTACTCTTGAAATGATGACCGCTAAAAGAACTCAGTTTGAATTAGCAAATGCTCTAAAACCATTCACCGGCAACCTCTTCTCTCAGTATGTATTTGGAATCGGAGTATTAGCCATGGCTGTATCCACAATAGTCATACTTATGTTAATTAATGGATTTGCTGTCTGTGAAATGCTTGGAGTTCCTGACGGAGGAACTCCTCACCGAATAGGCTGTTTAATTGTAGGTGGAATTGGCTTCTTTGGGCCCATAGCTTGGGGTGAGCTCGGACCATGGCTGGCTATTCCTGTATCTGTATTTGGAATGACTTTATTGCCAATAGCTTATATAACATTTCTCTTAATGATGAACTCAAAGAGCCTACTAGGAGATAATCGTCCTGAAGGGTCCTCACTCCTAAGATGGAATATCCTTATGATAATTGCCACAACTGTTGCTACTCTAGGAGCAGCATGGGCATCACATGGAAAGATCGGATGGTGGGGCCCGGGCCTCATTCTTACGTTTGGCGCCCTTGCCCTTTTGACTCGTCAAAAAACAACCCCAAAAGCCAGCTAAAAAGAACTTAATTGGAAAACGCGGTATATCTAGATGAGAAATAATCGCGTTCAGGAATTTTCCCACTGCCGACCAAATAGCGATAACGCAGACTCAGAGAATCTCCTTTTTCTATTTTCTTAACAAAATAAGCCCCAAACCTCCCATAATCGCGGTAAGCAGAATAAGTATTTCCTTTTGGGATGGTTGGGTGGCTCATGTGCTGAGCAAAATACATCTTATCACCAATCTGGAAACTTTCAGCTGCCCACGGAAGATCCTTATCCTTCTTTAAATTAAGCCCGTCCTTGTGGAAAATATATTTGGCAGACTTATTCTTTGAAACCTCATTACTTGGCCTGAACTGACATCCAGCGTGTTCAGGATCACCGTTCAACTCCACCTCAGCATTAGTGGCCTTTAAAACAGTATCAAAATCAACCTGCAAATAAGCCCCCTCACCTTCGACTCTTTTGAAGGTCTGGGTTCGGTGCTCTTCAATAAAAACAAGTCCATCTGTTGTTACCCAGTGAATTAGAATCGTCAAAGTCGCATGATCTTTGGCTGAAGTTGATTTGATTATTTTCTTATATATCTGATCACAACCTTTCATATGCCAAGAATCGACCTGCTTGCCGGAGAACTTTGTCTTTGACCACCCTATAAAAATTCCACGGTGATGAGTAAATTGCCCTCCAGCCCCCTTTGTGATCGGCTCCTTCCCCTGTTCATCATAAACATGTGTGTATACCTTATAGGTTTCATGTCGGGATTCAGCAGTAGAGGCATCATAAGCAGTCATAATTCGAGCCACAACCTTTTCCCCGTCCAGGACATCAATATATTTTCCTGCGTTCTCATTAATTTTAAAATCCGCGTGGGCCAATGAAGAGCTCAGCGCGATGATTATTAGTGTGATTTTTTTCATATTTTAAAAGCGTTTGCCTATTCTAGCTGATTACAGAATCTACTGTAATTTCAAATACAATTTACTGTCCCCTGTCGTCCAAACGCGAAGAACACTATCCTCACCACCGGCCACAATTATAGTCCCATCTTTACTCACACTTGACGAATGAATGAACGTCCCCGCATCAGGTAGAGGTTTGTTTGCAATTCTAACTGACTGATCTCCACTACTAGAAATCAACTGTTCTCCTGTACCCATATATGCCACTGAACTGACTCCCTTAGTATGTCCTTTGACCGTTTGTTTTTGGCTTCCTTGTTCAAAATTCCACTCCTTAACAACTTGATCAGCTCCTGCACTTGCCAAAACAAATCCGTCTGCACGCCAAGCAACATCAAGAACATGATTAGTATGCCCTTCAAAACTTCGTTCAAGAACAGCTCCCTCCATATTAAATACCTTAACGAAGCGATCAGTGCCTGCCGTAGCGATATATTTCCCATCAGGGCTAAAAGAAATGCCTGAGATCGTATCACTATGAGATTCCACGTTTCCGCAAACCAATTTTCCTTCAGCCAAATTCCAAACCTTCAGCTCACCACTTCTTGATGGCACTCCTCCACCTGAAGCTAATAATTTTCCATCAGGACTAAACGATAACGAGTTTACCCTATCTACTAAAGTTTTAGAATCTTGCAACCCTCCTATCTTCTTCTGAAATTTCCACTTCGGAGACGAATCCCAAACCCTAACTGACTTATCTGCCGAGACAACCAATATACTTTTCCCTACCGTAGCGATTACTTTTGTTGCGCCCGATTGCGTAGCAATAACATTGCACGGTTTTCCTGCAATTGTTTCCCATGAATAAATTTTTCCATCATCGGAACCTGCAAATACCTGTGACGAATCTTGCGAAAAAGAAACGGTTCTAAGAACCCTATTTTCTTGACTGGTTCTTACTTTCAAATCGTCATTCTCTTTTATTGATAGCCCTAAAACACTCTCCGCTTCAGATAATTTTTGCTTTGATTTAGAATTAGCCTCGTTTGCCCTTTTGAGAAATCTCTCGGCAATTTCTCGGTTGCGAGCTAATTCCATGTGTTTCCTATCAGCATCTTTCACTTCTTTTTCTTTAGCAGTTAAAGCTTCCTGTGCCTTCTTTGCTGCTTCTTTCGACTCATTAAGATCAGGAGCTTTAGCTTCTTCTTTCTGTTTTAGGTCCGTTTCCGTCTTAGACTTGAGATCTTTTGCTGAAACTAGTTCATCTTTCTTTTTAGCTAGTTCTTCCACTGATTTCTTTTCTGCATCTTGGGCCTTCTTTAATGATTCCTGATCCGCTTTTAATTTCTTATCACTTTCAACTAATTGCTTTTTTCTTTCGTCACGAATCTTCGTCAAAACAGAAATTTCTATTTCTCTAGATTTTTGTTCTCCCATTATTTTCCATCCAGCATCTCCAACAGCAATAGGATCCGACTTGCCATCCATACCCCAAATGCGAATTTTAGAATTGCCAGAAACGGCTGCACAACGCTTCCCATCACTCGACACCGCAACCGCTTCAGGAACCTCTTCATTGTTGATTTGTTTGAGTTGATTGACATTCTGCTCCCCAATCTCCCAAATCCTGAGTGTCGAATCAGCACTTCCTGAAACAAAATTCTTCATCTCTTCACCAAAAGAGCACAATGAAACAACTTTGGCAGTGTGCCCCTTAAGCTCATGGACCTCTTTGATCTCCATTCCAATAGACAATATTCTTATCGCCCCATCCTCGCAGCCACAAGCTACTTGCTTTCCCCCATTAACAATCACCATTGTATTAATTGGAGAAGACAATTTGGCGTTCAAAATTTGTGCTTCATTATCAATTTTCCTGGCACTAACAGTCCCATCTATAGATGTCGAAATTATATTTCCATCCGCTCCGAATCCCACTCCTGTTATGGCCGTTGTATGGTCTTTGAAAGTTAGTACTTTCTTAGATTCTCTATTATAAACTTTAACGGAACCACTCTCATCTCCAACCGAAATCAATTTACCGTCACTACTTACCTCTGCGACACTAGGCACATCACTAGTCAGTTCCGCATCAAACAACAGCTCGGGAGCGGCCCGCTCCCATATCTTAATATTTCTAAAACCTCCGGAAGCAAGTACTCCATCAGCATTAAAAGCCAAACTCCCGACAATATCAACATGCGCAGACTTACCCTTATCCTTGAGCTCAGGATCCACTAATTCCCCAAGACTTTCACCCGTTGGTGTGTGGTACATAAATATTCGATTACCTCTACCAGCCGCCACGTATTGATTGTCCGGCGAAACCGCCACAGAGTAAATCGCTTTTACTCTTTCGCTCATAGTCGCAAAATTAACTTTTTTTTCTGCTGCGATCGCATCGTCATCCTTGGCTCCCTGATCAATCCACAGCTTAAGTAAAGCAAGTTCTTTAGGACTCAGGTTGGGTGCGTTGGATTTATTCTTTGGAGGCGGCATGAACTCTTCCTCCTGATGAGCTGCCTGAAGAAAAACCAAACTCTCCTCTGCATTACCAGGAACAATCACCTCTCCACTATCAGAGCCCTTCATCATTACTGATACACTCTCAAGGTTGAGTTTTGCTTTCGCTTTAGTTGCATTATGACAAGCGATACAACTTTTCTTAAAAACAGGTGCAATATCTTTTGCGTAACTTACTGGCAAGGTCTGATCAATAGACTCTAAAGGTAAGGGCTGAGAATACCCCGCACTTTCAAAAACAAAACAAAACAAAAATAAAATAAAATATCTCACGTATATCAATTTGCTGCTGAGGGTTCTTCAGAGGGCACCGCGGGCTCTTCAGGCGGCGCTGGGGGCTCTTCAGGCGGCGCTGGGGG
>MDTE01184135.1_pt1 | contig 11016 bp, 12 predicted proteins | sample 811231 | NCBI WGS metagenome assembly MDTE01 (sample SAMN05326651, study PRJNA326480) | marine metagenome | isolation source: seawater | place: Indian Ocean: Red Sea | collected 2010 | reverse complement strand
GGACCTGTTGGACGAATGAGAGTAGAGGAGGCTATAAACTTGATCAACAACAGGGAAAGGCGAAGGATAAATAATAAATAAAATAAAGAAAAAAGGAGAGGCCGGGATGGCCTCTCCTTTTTGGTCTAGTCTAGATTTAAATTAACCCTGTTTTGACAAACTAAGACCACTAAGAATGAACCAAATGCACCAGATTATGTAGACTATGCCACCAATCATCTGAGCCATTTCTGACTGTGCGGGATCCAATAGCATAATTACACCAAGAACACCTGATATTACAGCAGCGATCGCGACTATATATGACAATATCTTATTGATACCCTCTCTAGAAGATATAGCCAAACTGAGCATTAATACGCCAATACATGAGATAACGCCAGACACGTTACTTAAACCCGCTGAAACCGTGTATGCTGCCATAGCATCACCAGGGCCAGCCGCCACGACGTGCTGAAGTCCAATACTGGCTACCCATCCAATAGTAGCAATAAATATAAACTGTACCCCAAAGCTACCCCAAGCGGTACTATCACCAGCGTCGTTCAACGTTCTGATACCAAAGAGCCACATGATTAAACCAAGAGGTATCAAAAACGCAGAGAGACTGGTTATCATAGCATTGCTCTGCAGAGCTGCCATTGACGCTGCTGCGTCTGCTGTATCTGCCGGACTTATGATCATATTTCCCGGCTGCAGCATGTAAAAAATCAGCGCCAATACAGGCCCGATTATCAAACACATCCCCCCCAACTTGTTCCTAGACATATTTCCCATGTCTTTCCTCCTTTAACCATACGTAAGTATCGGTCGTCCGTATAGACTATTCCCTTGTCAAGTCGATTTACAAGAACATTCGTAACAAGTTTGTACGAATTACGAACTGATTTATCCGGCACACGAACTCTATTCTATTCCTCCCGCGTGAAACGAAGCCCAATAATGGCAGTGTTCACTTTTCGGCTGACAACCTTATAACAAACACCCAATACCGCTTCCAATATGCACGTAACAAAGCTCTATAAACTTTTCAGTCAAGATACGAACCTCACCTATATTACGTTATCTTATCGATAAAACGACAAATACGACGTAATAAGCATCTATATGATGATATATGCTCGCATAACTCGATTTTAGTAATTTGACCACCAATACCAAATAGGGTATGTTAGGGTCAATAAGCACATATGAAGAATATAACAAACAAAACATCATACCCAGGGCATTGAGTGCCCTCTTCACACACTTACGGAATATTCACCCTGTACCGTTAAGTACAGAGTTATTCGTTTCCAATGCTTCATAAAACTAAGAGCTAAGCAAGACATTAGCTCGCCCGCCGATATAGAACGGATGGTGCATAAAACAAAACTACCATATAGTATGTCCCATTCCGATCAGGAATTATTTGGATTCAAGTGTTAAAAAGTAGAGTTTGGCGGGTCTTCTCTGAGGAGATGATCCAAAATGAACCAAGAAAATATCGAATCTCTAGTAACGCTAACTAAAGATTATTATGACGGCCCTGCGGACCAGATTTATAGAACTATCTGGGGCGATAATATACATCTAGGCATACCGCGAGAAGACGGACGTAGTTACGACCACATAGATGCCATGGAGCATACTAATGAGATCATGGCGCAGTCAATCACACTGAACAGTGATACTAAGGTGATTGATTTAGGTTGCGGCTATGGATCCAGCGCAAGATACCTAGCAGCTAATCACGGTTGCCGCGTAACAGGCACCAATATAAGTCAAAAAGAATTAGAACTAGCTACTGACCGTGCCGCGGAAGCAAATCTAAGCTCACTATTATCCTTCGAATATGGCGACTTCCATGATCTAAATTATCCAGACGGATCATTTGATGTCGTATGGAGCCAAGAAGCATTTCTACACGGTATAGATAAAAACAAAATACTATCGGAATGTTACCGAATTCTTTCACCTGGAGGCACCTTAGCCTTCACCGATATACTTGTTAGAAAATCTACTCCTGAATCGGATCGTATTAAGATATACGATCGAGTCAAATCTCCTGACATGTGGGATGTCGATGATTACGAAACATCCCTCACAGAACTCAACTTTTCGATCCAAGAAACCAAGGACTGGTCAGAACATGTGGCTAGTTCGTATGGATGGGTCAGGGATCGCCTAAAAGAAAACCGCTCTGCTCTATTGGACAGGGTAGCCGAAGATACCATAGATAATACTATTAGCGCCCTCTCATTCTGGGTAGAATCAGCGAATGCCGGAAAAATAGGATGGGCTTTCATAATAGCTAAAAAGCCACATTGTGTGGATTCGTAGCCTCAGAATGAGCGCAACTATATCAGTGCATATTACTTGCATAATCAGCAGAACTAATTTAGGAGAAACACATGAATACCCGACAATTAAATGAACTCTCGAACCGATTTAAGCAAGAATATTCAACCACTTTCGTAGATAGGTGGGATGAATTGATAAATTGGGAGAGAAGACATGCAAATGAAGGCGGCTTCTTTGAAAGAGTTCTAACGGAAGTCGGAGCAAAAACTGTCCTTGATATTGCATGCGGTACCGGATTCCACACAATCACATTAAGTATGGCAGGATTTGACGTAACTGGAGCAGACGGTTCTGCCAATATGGTAACAAAATCTAAACAGAATGCCGAACGCATTGGATTAGACAACGTGAACTTCGTTGAAGCCGAATGGACCAATCTTAGGAAAGCTTTTCCTAGCGAAAAATTTGATGCCATAGTTTGCCTCGGAAATGCTTTTACACACTTATTCGACGAGTCAGATAGAATTACAGCCCTAAAAGAGATCTATTCTGTATTAAACGAAGATGGCGTAGCCATCATAGATCAAAGAAACTACGACTCTATCCTCGATAAAGGCTTCAGCAGTAAGCATAGGTACTATTATACTGGCGAGAACGTTGAAGTTACGCCAGAATATGTCACTGATGAAGCTGTCAAATTCCTTTATAAATACGAAGACGGATCGGTACACCACCTGACGTTATGCCCTATCAGACAAGATTATTTGACAGGATTACTTGAAAGCACTGGATTTACTTCAGTGACTAGATATGGAGATTTTGAATCTGACTACGAGTTCTACGAACCTGATTTCATAGTCCAAGTCGCAAAAAAATAGCTATAACAAGTTTGAGAAAACTGGGACATAAAAACATCACCTGAGAATCAGGTGATGTTTTTATGTCCCAGTTTTAGGTTAGAATAGTACTATAGGTATACGAATACTCGGAGAATGACCAAAATGGCATATACAGGAAAAAAAATATTAATAGTCACAATAATACTATCCGTGATCTCTGGAATTATTGCATGCGGGTCTCCAGGGGAAACCACCGATAATACCATCAAAAGCACAGTACCAACTGATACTGTTGTCCTCCCCACCGCCACGGTCATACCTGCCACTCCTACACCGATACCAGCCACGCCCACGTTCGAACCTACACCCACTCCCACTCCTACTCCTACTCCTACTCAAATAGTAGTGACTGTTCCGATAGCTACTGTCCAGCCAGAAGTAATCCAAGCAACAGCTACCCCTGTCCCTACAGAACCCGTTGCTAGTGACGGTGACTCTCTGGAAGAACCATCCATAACATCACCTCTGACAGGACCAACAGGAGCGGCAATAGAACCTCTCAAAGATATCCTGATATATTTAATATATTTTGATAGCCGGTCCAAATCCTGGTCTGTCTATGACCATGCAGGAACATTCACTTTAGAGGATCTCACTCCAATCCTAATGGGAACGATGCCAGATTCAGTCAGCCCGATTACAACCATCGAATCGAACCAGCCTGCTTATGTAAAGATAGACAAGGACACGTCATTTATGGGGAGAAATTTGACAGAGGGATACAACCTGATTGTATGGAAACCCTAGACATAGCATAAATAAATGCAAGTTGATTTAACTCAACTCACTCTATCTAACCATTATTATACAAATGGCATGAAACCAAATGATTTTCCACTGGCGTTTCATATATTGGAATATTAGTAGAACAGTGGTCTAAGACAAATGGGCACCTCGGATGGAAAGTACACCCACTAGGAGGATCAATCGGAGACGGAACCTCTCCAGTTAAAACAATCTCTTCCCTCTGTTGCCTAGGATGCGATGGTAGCGACGCAGATATAAGCGCCTTGGTATATGGATGGAGGGGGTTAGTAAATAACTCGATGGGATCCGCTTCTTCCACTATTTTTCCTAAATACATAACTCCAACACGATGGCTCATATATCTAACGGTAGCAAGGTTATGGGCTATCAATAGATAACTCAGTTGATAAGTTTCTTGTAAATCTTTTAACAGATTTAATATCTGTGCTCTTATGGATACATCAAGTGCCGAAACTGGCTCATCCAACACAATGAGCTTTGGTTGTGTCGATAAAGCACGAGCGATTGCAATACGTTGACGCTGTCCGCCACTAAACTCATGCGGGTATCTAAACGCATGAAACGGGTGGAGTCCAACGACCTGTAAGAGCTCATCCACTCGATCTTTAATTTCATTCTTCGTAGCGTTCTTCTGATGAGTAATAATAGGCTCTGATATTATCGAATCTACTCTCATTCTAGGATTGAGCGAACTCCAGGGGTCCTGAAACACTGCTTGCACAGAAGATCTAAAATTTTGTCTATCAGAATTACTGAAGGAGGTCATTGGATTACCCTGATAGGAAATACTACCGTCAGTAGGCGGTTCTGCCATTAATACCATTCGAGACGTAGTAGTTTTTCCACAACCAGACTCCCCAACTAAACTATAAGTCTCCCCTTCATTCATAGAGAAGCTTATCCCATCAACAGCTTTTACCAAACCATGAACCCTGCGAAGCATTCCCCCCGAGGTCACAGGATAATGTTTTTTTATACCATCCAGTCTGACGAGTTCAGATGCAGTACTAATTGCCATCATGCCTCCAGCAACGAGCAGTGTGGCCTTGTTCAATGTCATATTGACCCGGATACACTGAACACTTTTCAAATGCAACTGGGCACCTAGGCGCAAAAGCACATCCATCCGGCAAATCATCCAATGACGGAGGTTGACCCTCGATAGATGGCAAAGTCTCAACGTCTATATCAAGATCGGGCACAGACCTCAAAAGAGCCTCGGTGTATGGGTGTGCCGGATTATCAAATAACTGCTCAACTTCAGCATATTCAACAATTTTTCCGGCGTACATTACAGCAACCCGATCACACATTCTGGCTACTATGCCAAAATCATGAGTGATGAATATTATTGCTGCCCCAGTTTGGTCCTGAATATCTTTCAGCAATCTGAGATATTGAAGTTGAATGGTTGCGTCTAGAGAAGTAGTAGGCTCATCCGCAATCAGTATATTAGGCGACCGGGCGATTGATATCGCCCCTACGACGCGTTGCCTCATTCCGCCACTCATCTGATGAGGAAAGGCGTCTAGTCTTGTTTCAGGAGCAGGTATCCGAACTTTACTTAGTAGGTCAGCAGCTCTATCCCTTAAAGATTGTTTGGATTCCGAATACTCGAGCCGAAGAGATTCGAGAACCTGGTTACCAACGCTGAATACTGGGTTGAGCGATGTCAGTGGATCCTGCATTACCATACATATCCCACTCCCTCTGATATCCCTCATATCTTCTTCTGATTTCTGTATCAGGTCTTCTCCTTGATAGATTATAGATCCACTGACGATCTGGCCGGATGGTTTAGGGACCATTCCCAGTATCGACCAGGCAGTCATGCTCTTACCCGAACCTGACTCTCCCACAATCCCCAGTGTTTCCCCTTTTCGGAGATCAAAGCTAATTCCATCAACAGCCTTAACAACACCGCTTCTAGTAAAGAAATGTGTCCTCAAATCATTGACGCTTAATATGACTTCATTTTCCATATCAATGTCCTTCGGAATATACCTATCTAGCGAGACCGGCGTAATTTAGGATCTAGATAATCACGTAACCAGTCACCAAAGAAATTACAGGCCATAACAACGATGGTAATCATTATTCCAGGCAACAATGCTAACCACCAAACCGTCAATAGCTGAGCTCTTCCTTCAGCCACCATAATTCCCCACGCTGGCTCACCGGGCTTCATACCTAATCCCAAGAAACTAAGTGAAGCTTCTAGCAAGATAACTTGCCCAATCGTTAAACTAATCATAACCATTAACGTATTAATTACATTAGGAAATAAATGTCTAAGCATAATCATAGTAGGAGACACGCCCAATATTCTTGCCAGCAGCACGAAATCTCGTTCTTTGGTTCCTAAAACTTCCCCTCTAATCATCCTAGCGAATCTCGCCCAAGTAGTAGCGGTAACCGCAAAAACAACACCCCACAAACCAGTTCCAATCAATGTAACTATTAGCATTGCCACCAAGATAGATGGAAATCCCAAAGTGGCGTCAGTAATTCTCATTAAGACTGCATCTAGCCATCTACCTGCGTAGCCAGCCACCAACCCAATGGCAGTCCCCACCAGGACAGCTATAGCCATAGCAGGTACCGTGACTTGAAGTAAAGTACGGGCTCCAAACACTAAGCGGCTAAATATATCCTTACCGAGGATGTCTGTCCCTAGAATATACTCAGCATTAGTGAAAGGAGGAATCACTCGAGCTTTCAGATTGCTTTCTTCAGGATCAAATGGGGCTATCAATTCTGAAAAGATACCAAAAATTAGCACCAGAAGTATTACTACAATCGGAATCCAAGGGAGACGAGCCTCCCTTATCCGTTGTCGCCACGTAGCGGAACTCTTTATCTCCAATACGTTTGATTCCGTAACAGCCACTTTTACCCCTTATCTAATACGTACTCGTGGGTCCACGTACCCATAGAGTATATCTATAATTACCGACGTTATTATGTAAAAGAATCCTGACAAAAGTATCGCACCTTCCGTCATTGGGAAATCTCTATTGCGAACCCCTTCTAGAAGTAATAATCCTACGCCAGGCCATGCAAACACTACTTCTACAACAACAGATCCGTTAAGCAAGCCCGCCAAAGTGATCCCTCCGAACGTAAGTACTGGGATTAACGCATTTCGTGCTGCGTGTTTCCAGATCACAGCTCGATGCGAGATCCCTTTGACTTGAGCGAATTTAACAAAATCACTGTCTAAAATTTCCAACATGGCGGAACGCGTAAGTCTCATGACTGCGGCTATTACAGTAATAGCCAATACAAAGGCCGGCAGCAACAAATGATGAATCATATCCGGCACTTGATGCCATTCAGGCCACCACCCCTCGATATCTCCTCTACCATGAGTCGGCAACCAGCCCATCTGAGCACCCGTAATCATAATGAGCATTATTGCCACCCAAAACTGGGGAGCTGCCAAACCAAAGACTGCGAATGCCTGACCAATTTTATCGAATATTGAGTCTCGCTTAACTGCAGCCAATATACCAAGTGGTATACCTAAAGAGAAGGCCATGATCATACCAGTCAAAGCTAGATGAACAGTAGCTGGCAGTCGATCTAGAATCAGGTCTTTTACGGGAACACTATAGATGAAAGATTTTCCAAATTCGGCTCTCAGTGCACCTTGTAGAAAATCCAAGTACTGAATAATGAATGGCCTGTCTAATCCCATTGCCTTAACTTGAGCTAGATAAACCTCTTCGTCGTGCGCTTCTGTTACTGGTATTAGAAACCGGGCAGGATCCCCCGTAAGATGAATACTGCCGAATACTACGAAACTCAACGCGATCAGTGTAACCAATCCCTCGCCTAACCGCCTAAGTATATATAAAAACATAGTTTATCCTGACTAGTTCTACAAATTGCCCCTAGCGGGGAAAGATGCTTAATACATCTCTCCCCGCTAAATATGACAACTATTGACTAATTACCAAACTTAATTCAGTTCGATAGTCCACGGAGCAGTGAAGTAAGGTACCAGAGTCCAAGGTTCGTAATTTGATATTCGAGGGCCTATTCCCCATGGAACGTTTGAGAAGAACGGTCCCCAGTATAGGGACTCATCCCTTAGGTATTGATATGCTTCTTTGAAACTAGCTTCTCTAGAGCTACTGCTATCATCTAGGGCCTTGCTAGCCTCACCACATATAGTCTTCCAAGGTTCTTCTGCGGGGTCTTTCACAGCACGCCATGCGGTGCCGGAGTTACAAAAGCCTCCGCGCGTAATGCTGGTACCATCATAACGGGCCTCGTTGTCGCGGATCAATACATCACCAGGTATTTCACGGTTGTTCCATATATCCTTGATAGCTCCCTGGTCCCCAATATTTACTTCCACTGTCAGGCCCGGGAGGTTCGCTTCCCAGTCTTTGGCGACCAGTTCGGCCACCTGCGGAAGCATTGGGAAAGAACCCGCTTCCCATGTATGAATCTTTATTGAGACAGGGTTATCAGCCCCTAGACCTGCTGCGGCCCAAAGGTCTCCTGCTTTAGCCGGATCATATGGATAATAATCCAGTTCGGGCGTGTAACCTAGGGCATTTTCAGTAGCCCAAGCCCATCCCTTCATAGTTACTCCTCTTCCGTACAATTCTTCACCGATTGTCCCCATATCAGCAGCGTACTGTACGGCATGTCGAGCTTCTTTAGGATAGCACCACATGTCAGCCTCCCAGCAGTCCACCATAACGAACCAACTATGAGCAGATTCATCCTGCCAAACTACTTGAGCGCCATCTATTTTTTCTAATTGGTCAACGATTTGGATATTTCCTTCCACTAGATCGGCTTCACCCGACTGAAGTGCGGCAACACGTGTAGCAGCTTCGAGTACGACACGGAGGTCTAACGACTCGAATTTTGCTCTGCGATCCTCGTCATATCCATTACCTGGATGATGATAATAATCGTCAAAGCGTTCAACGTTATATTCAACGCCAGCTTGATGCTTTACATACTTAAACGGTCCGGCACCTATAGGATTCTTTTCGTACTCAGCGAAACAGGAACTCATCTGAGGCGCCATATAAGCCTTGGACATTACCAAAGCTTTGGTGTCCTGGTTACTCTGAGAAAAGTTAAATGGGAAGTTGGGAGATGGTCGATTCTGGGTATAAGTGAATTCATTATCTCCTGTCTTCTCTAGGCTATCAGTGTATTTAACATACGCTGCTTCCTTTGGATCGGCACACTGGTTATTTCCGATAGCGTCAGAATTTACATTCTCTCCACCATCTCTCTCTAAGCTCAATGTCCATATTACGTCGTCTACCGTAAGGTCACTACCATCGTGGAACTTAATTCCATCCTGTATCGTAACAGTCCATGCAGTAGCGTCTTCCGACATCTTCCACTCTTTAGCTACGCCCGGTATCAAATCCCCTCTGCCCCTTGTAGCAAAGATATCTTCATGAACCAAGCGACTATATTTCAAGTCAGGCCCACCATTTGACAGTGTGAACCAGTTTTTATCCTGCACGTCAGTTACCAAAACAGTAACTTTCTCTCCAGCACCTACGGCGTCACCAGATTCAGCTGCCTTGGGCGACGCTGATCCAGATGAGTCTTTTGGCTGCGCGGAAGACCCACATGCCACAGCAACTACCAATAAACTGATAACTGCCATGGACAAGAGCAATCTCATTGATGTTGTGGTAAAAAGTTTCATTTGTTTACCTCCTTACTAATTACAAGCGGTCTAATCTGCTCTAGCATCATCTGATCGACCCTAGACCCTGAGACATTCCTTCTCGTTATCACCCAGGCATCCAGACAACCCAGAAACTTAGATATTAAGTATTACAAAGACGCATACTTATAAAGTGACGAGACTATACAAATATTTATGACGCTTGTCAACAGTATTAAATCAAATTTTGCAATAACATCACATCTTATTAATTAATGATACATTCGCATAATCAAGACATATATGCGTTTCGAACTATACTGTACAAATAATTATTATTCCGATACACAGGGTTACGATAATAGTAATACTGAATACTTGGTATCAGAAAACAAAAATGTGATTAAAAAATATCGTTAAAATATCTAGTTAATTAGAATATAATAAGCATCAACCTAACACACATAATGGGATCATCGAATGCGAATACCTTATATTATTGTTGGCTGTGCCTCTTCCATAATTACAACCTCGTATATCATGTACGCCATATGGGCTCGATATCACCGCATAGCTGTCCTAAACGACACAGAGGATATACAGGGCAACTTTCTAGTAGGTCTCACCATATGTGCAGGCTTAATTGCCATACCAATAGGATTTGGCCTAGGCATAGGAATATACTCAATTATTTACCGTTTGTGGGAAATATTGAAATACAGAATACTACCCGGACGTGCTCACATTAGCAAAGATAATAAGTCTTGGATATCACCATTCGTCGAGGACAAGCCTAAGAAAGACTAAATATCACCAACCATCTACCCATGCAGACGCGGTCTTCCTGCGCACAAAATTGCAATAGCCGATAACAATGCCAACAAAGCGAAACCTTGAAAAGCCCACACATAACTGCCAGTTACGTCGTAAACAGCGCCTGATAGCACCGGGCCGGCGGCCTGACCAACAGCTACACAGGGTTCAGTAACGCCTCTAATCACACCAAGGGATTGCCTACCGTAATAATGCGCATACACCACCGGCGGAATCACTAATATCCCACCAACTGAAATACCAAATAAAGCTGAAAATCCCAGAGCACCTAAAGGTCCCGATATTAAAGGAAACACCCCGACAGATCCAGCCATGATCAAAGCAACTGAACAAAATATCCACCGCTCAGAAAACCGATCTACTAACCATCCCCACAATAGACTACTCAGCCCTGAAGTCACACCGCTAAGGCTTACAGCTAGGGCGGCCCACGAAGCAGCTATATCTTTATCTATAAAAAAAGCGACTTGATGAACATTGGTCCCCGATTGGATTAAGAACATAACCCCTGTAGCTACTGCACATATCCAGAGGGCCTTGGTCTCCATAGCCTGCTTTAACGTAAAGTCAAAACCG
>MDTE01173589.1_pt1 | contig 11016 bp, 8 predicted proteins | sample 811231 | NCBI WGS metagenome assembly MDTE01 (sample SAMN05326651, study PRJNA326480) | marine metagenome | isolation source: seawater | place: Indian Ocean: Red Sea | collected 2010 | reverse complement strand
GGACGCCTCGGGTTCGGGGATCGGATCATGGAGCGCGCGCTCGACTCCTCGTCCGAGGGCGCCTACAACGACCGCTACCAGTGGACCATCACCGAGCGGATCCGGGCCGAGGTGGAGCTTCGATGCTATCCGTGCACCGGCCCCCATCTGACCATTGCTGATGCGGCCGGCGAGAAGATCGAGGGCGACGCCGGTCGGAACGGGTTGTCTCGGATCCGACGCGATCTGGATCCGGGGACGTACTACATCTGGGCCGGAACCAACGGGCCTGGGGCCGTGGGCACCTACACCCTGGTGGCGCGGTCACGCGACTGAGACGACGTGATTCAGATACTGCGGCGAGCGGTGACGGTGGGCTGTCTGCTGGCCCTGGCCAGCCCGGCAGCGGGCCAGGTCTCGGTCGGGCTGACGTTCCGGGTCCAGGCGCATCATCCAGACGGCCGACCGGTCCTGGACCTGCAGCCGTACGAGGTCGTCATCGCCCAGGACGGTGTCGGGTGTCCGGTCGTGGACATGGAGCGGGTCGGCTGGCCGCTCAGGGTCGTGCTGCTGATCGACGATTCGACCTGGATGCAGGGCTACCTGGTGCACCTGCGCAACTCGCTGCCCAACTTCGTCGACGCGCTGCCCAGTGGCACCGAGCTGGCAGTGGTGGTGATGTCCAATCGGCCGGACGAGCTCGAGTTCATCACCGATCGCGACCGGATCGGTCAGCGTCTCGGACAGTATCTGGTGAAGAACTACGTCCGGGCGTCATCGGCCCGGGCGCTCCACGAGGTGCTCGAGGCGCTGTATCTGACCGATGCCGAAGGACCGGTCATCGCGGTGGTGGCCGGGGATGCGCCAGCCCCGATCGGTCGGGACGAGCTCGACGAGACCATCGAGCAGATTCTCAACCTCGGCGCCACCGTCGATACGCTGGCGCTCCGCCCACCCCGCGTCCGGCCGGCCGACGGCCTGGCGCTGCGATTCGCCGAGATGACCAACGGGTGGTCCAGACGTCTGGGACGTCCGAGTCCGGCGGTCGGCAACCTGTTGCGTGAGATGGGAGAGACCATCGCGCGACGCGCCGGCGACGGCGCGAACCACTACCTGGTCACCTGTGAGCCGCAGGGCAACGCGCTGGACGCCGAGTCGTTCGGGGTGGGTGTGCTGCGCGAAGGTGTGGACGTGCGCGTCAACGGCCAGGCGATTCCCATGGTCGGCCAGTAGGGGCTGGCTGGCGCCTACTCTTCCTCCGGCAGCGCGAACGCCCAGAACCCCAGGCCCGAGGCGATCGCGACATACTGGCGCCCGCCCACCATGTAGGTCATCGGAGACGCCTTCCAGTCCTGGTTGGCCTGGAAATGCCAGAGCGGGTCGCCGGTCTCGGCGTCAAGAGCGGCGAACGCGCCGCTGTCTTCCCCGAAGAACACGAGGTCTCCGTCGGTCGTGAGGACCCCGGAGTAGGTCTGGGCGTATCCGGTTTGCGCGTAGCTCCACGCGATGTCGCCGGTCTGGATGTCGATCGCGCGGATGAACTTCTGGTTCGGCGAGCCGTCGGCCAGTCTCACCGTGCCGCCGAGCCAGCTCCGACCCCGCTGCCACGGGTCGTCGTTCTTGGTGTAGGTCATGCACGACTCGTGGGCCAGCAGGTAGAAGAGGCCGGTGCCGGGGTGATAGCTGGTCGCCCACCAGTTGGTGGCGCCACGGATGGCGGGGCAGACGTCGACCCCCTCCTCGGTCGGGTCGGTGTTGGGGAGCACGATCGGCCGGCCCGAGTCGTCGAGGCCCTCGGCCCAGGTCTGGGGGACGAACGGTTCACCGAGGAGGAACTGACCATTGGTCCGGTCCAGTACATAGAAGAAGCCGTTCCGGTTGCCCTGGAGCAGGAGCTTCCGCTCCCGACCCCGGAACTCGGTATCGACCAGTAACAGCGGCTCCTGCGCATCCCAGTCGTGGGTGTCGTGTGGGGTGAACTGGAAGTACCACTCGAGGTCGCCCGTTTCTGGTCGCAGGGCCAGGACGGAGTTCGTGTAGAGGTTGTCGCCGGGACGTCGGTCGCCGTTCAGGTCGGGACACGGGTTGCCAGTGGCCCAGTACAGCAGGTCGAGCTCGGGGTCGTAGCTGCCGGTGAGCCAGGTTGCGCCACAGCCCTTGTCGAGAACTTCGGGGTCGCCCCAGGTCTCGGAGCCGGGTTCTCCCGGGGCTGGAATGGTCCAGAAACGCCAGGCGCGCTCGCCCGTCTCGGCGTGATACGCGTCGAGGAAGCCACGCAGCCCGGTGTCGCCGGCGCTGATCCCGGCGATGACCAGGTCGCCGACCACGAGCGGGGCCGCCACCGCTCCGTAGTGGTCGCGGTAGTCGGCCATCTCCGCGTCCCAGACGAGGGCGCCCGTGAAGCGGTTCAGGGCGATGACGTGCGCATGGTCGGTCACGGTGAAGACCAGCTCGTCGCGGACCGCGACCCCCCGGTTCAGGCCGATGGCGGGGTCGCCGACCAGGCCCTCGGTTCGTGGCTGCGAGTACCGCCAGATCTCCCGCCCGGTGGCCGCGTCGAGGGCATAGACCTGGTTCACGCTGGTGACATACATCACCCCGGCGATCACCACCGGCGTGCCTTCCACCATCGGGACGTCGGGAATCGGGAAGAACCACTGCGTGGTGAGCCTGGCGACGTTGTCGCGATTGATCTGGCCGATCGCGCTGTGCCGGTTCGCCGAGTCGTCTCCGTTGTAGGAGCTCCAGTCGACGTAGGGCTCGACGGCCGCGGACCGGAAGCGGTCGCTATCCCGGCGGAGCAGATGGAGCGCGCCGTCGGCCGCCCGGAGCTGGGCGTCGAAGCCGCTCTCGTTCAGGATGGTGCCCGACAGCGACGTGCCGTCGGCCAGCATGATCGAGCCGGCGCGGGGGCGCGGCGCGCGCGGGTCCCGGGCGGCCGGGCCGGCCGCCGCGGCCAGACCCTTGAGGTGGCTGACGAGGGGACCCATCTCGTCGGTGGGCACGCGGACCGCCGGCATGCCACGTTCTGGAACACCCTCTCTGATGATTGCGGCCAGCCGGTCGGTCGACAGCGTCGCCACCCGCGCCAGGATCGACTCGGCCCGGTCACTGCCGCTCCCGTCCGCCCCATGACACAGCGCGCACCGGGACTCGTAGGAGGCCTGGCCCTGCGCCGTGGCCGGGTCGGCCAGGAGGATGGCGGCACAGAGCAGTACCAGCGCGCTGAAGACGACGTTCTGCATCATTCGGGCTCGTTCGGCAGTTGGCCGGGTTTCCGGTAAACGGATTCTATCGCTCTGTCTTCCATTACAATGGGCGGATATCGGTGCGTCGCGTGGTAGAGCGCGGCGGGAGGAAGGACCAGATGACACGGATGAGCAAATTCTTCGGCGGATGCGCGCTTGTGGTGCTCGGGTTGGCGCTGGCCGTTCCGGCCACCTCGTTCGCACAGGCGGAAGCCACGCCCACCTATAGCAAGGATGTGGCGCCGATCTTCCGCGAGAAGTGCGAGAACTGCCACCGGCCCGGTTACATCGCGCCGATGTCGCTCCAGACCTACGCCGAGTCGCGGCCCTGGGCCCGCTCGATCAAGAACCGGGTCGAGACACGTCAGATGCCGCCATGGCACATCGACGCGACGGTTGGTATCCAGGACTTTCAGAACGACCGTGCGCTCACTCGTGCCGAGATCGACACCATCGTCGAGTGGGTCGATGGTGGGGCCCCGCAGGGCAACCCCTCGGACCTGCCTCCGGCCGCGGTGTTCGCCGACGACGATGTCTGGAACTATGCCGACCGGTTTGGCGGCCCGCCCGACCTGATCGTCAAGTCGACCCCCTACACCATGCCGGCGCTGTCGCAGGACCACTGGTGGAAACCGCTCGTGCCGACCGGTCTGACCGAGGACCGCTGGGTGCGCGCCATCGAGATCCGACCCTCGACGGTCGCCGGACGCAAGATCACGCACCACGCCCTTGCCCGCCTGCAGCAGGAAGAGGACGACGCCGACCGGGAGAATCTCCTGCAGGGCGCCGGTCTGCTCATGGAGTGGGCCGTGGGTAAGGAAGGCGAGATCATGCGCGAGAACAGCGGCAAGCTGATGAAGGCCGGCTCGCAGATCCACTGGGACATCCACTACTCGTCGGCCGGCGAGGAGATCACCGACCAGGTCGAGCTGGGGCTGTACTTCTATCCGAAGGACGAGCCGCCCGCCCACCGTCAGGTGCTCTCGATCTGGATGGGCATCGAAGGCGGTCCGAACAACCTGCTGATTCCGCCCAACACCGTGATGGCGACCGAGTCGAACATCGTGCTCCGCGAGAACGGTCGAATCGAGAACTTCCAGCCGCACATGCACCTTCGGGGCGACGGGATGCAGATGACGGCCATCACGCCGAACGGCCGCACTCAGGTGCTCAGCCGGGTGAGCGACTTCAACTTCAACTGGCACAACAACTACGTCTACGCCGACCACGCCGCTCCGCTGCTGCCCAAGGGCACGGTGATCGAGATCAAGTCGTGGTGGGACAACACCTCGGCCAACCGGGCCAACCCCGACCCGAACCAGTGGGTGGGCTGGGGCGACCGGACCGTCGACGAGATGGCCCACGCCTGGGTCAACGTCACCTACATGGATGACGAGGACTTCGAGGCGGCGCAGGCTGAGCGGGAAGAGGTACTCGCTGCGCTCGAGGATGGGGACGGCGAGTAGCCCGAACCGATAGACGGGCACGGGGAATACGGGAGCCGCCCCGGACCACCTGGGGCGGCTCCGTCACGTACGAGGGGAGTGGAAATGCGGTTCCAACGCGCTTGTCTGGTCGGAAGCATCGTCGTGCTACTCGGCGCCACCGCGGCAACGGCCCAGGTGCCGGGCTCGCTCGAGAACTTCGGCGGGCCGGTGGCCCCGATGTTCGAGGGCTGGTACGACAACGGCGACGGCACGGCGACCGTGCTGGTGGGTTTCTTCAACCCGAACCAGGAAGAGGTCATCGACATCCCGGTCGGCGAGCTCAACCGGTGGGAGCCGGGCGATGAGGACCGGGGACAGCCGACCCACTTCCCGCCCGGGCGCGGCTGGGGCGTCATGACCGTGCAGGTGCCGCGTGACTTCAGCGGCGAGCTCCGCTGGGCGTTGTCGGCCAACGACCAACCGACGTCGATCCCCGTGCACCTCGATGCGCCGTACTTCATCGAACCGCTGCGAGACGCCGCTGACGGCAACGAGCCGCCCACGATCCGTTTTGCCGAGAACGGCACCGGCTTCACCGGACCGCCGATCGGTATCGCTCAGGAGCTGACCGCGACCGTTGGAACGCCGCTGGAATTGAGTGTGTGGACGTCAGACGTCAAGCCGGAGCACGAGGAGCCGGGCGGCGGGGGCGGTCGTCGCCGGGCGACGTTGACCCTGAACTGGTCGCTACACCGCGGGCCGGCCCACGTGGAGTTCGACGAGGCTTCGCACCGGTTTACCGACTCGGCGGATCAGAATCCCCGGAGCATGGTCACCTTCAGCGCGCCCGGCGAGTACGTCCTCAGGGCGGAGGCGCTCGACGAAACCGGCTCGGGAGGTGGAGGCTTCCAGTGCTGCTGGACCTCAGCCCTGGTGGCGGTCACCGTCGCGCCCTAGACCTACCTGGAGGCGGCCGGAGGCCGGTCGCCGCACTATTCCACTCTGAACTCGAAGACGATCGGGGAGGCGGTGTCGCCGACCCCGATCTGGTCGCCGTGATGCAGGTCGACGTGGCCCCCGCTGCGACGCCCGCCGATCGTGACGCCGTTGACGGTCGTGCCGAGTGTGCTCCCGCGATCGGTCAGCACATACCGCCCCTGCACGAACGAGATGCGGAAATGCTCGCGTGACACATAGCGGCGAGAACTGTCCTGCTTCAGAAACAGATCGTTGAGGGGGGGGACCACTCCCATCTGGCGCTCGACCGACATGACCTGCTTGGCGCGAGCGGTTCGGCTTTCCCGCCCGACATTGCACGGAAACCGCTCTATACGGACGGACGCATCCCCGTTCAGGGCGCTGCGCGCCTCATCGGTGCACGCCACCAGCAGCGCGCCCTTCGAAGGACCTTCAGCAGAGGTCTCGGTCGGTTCCATGGTCGCCGGTCTGGGGTGGAGCTTGTCCCCATTAGACGCCGAACTGGTGTCGACGCGCAAAGGGTAAGTCGCCAGGGCGCGTGTGTCGTGGCAGGCGAAAGGGTGTATAACGGCAAAGTCGTCGACCCGAGGAGAGATCAGAATGAGCTGCCAAACGATCACGTCGTGTCACGCGTTGACCGCCATGGTGGTGGCGAGCCTTGGATTCGGGGTCCCGGCCGCGGCCCAGGAGGCGCCGCGTACCGGATGGGGCGCGCCGGACCTGCAGGGAGTGTGGGACTTCCGGACGATCACGCCGATGCAGCGTCCCGAACATTACGGGGACAAGGAGTTCCTCACGCCAGAGGAGGCGGCCGAGCTCGACGCGGCTGAGGAGGAGCGGCAGCGGGTGCTGTGGGAGGCGCCGGCCGAGCGCACCACGGCGGGCGAGAACGTCGACCGACGGTCCGAAGTCGGTGAGGTGCGCGGGGCACCCGGTTCATACAATCAGTTCTGGATCGACGTGGGCACCAACACGATCGAGACCCGACGCACCTCCCTCATCATCGATCCTCCGAACGGTCGCTACCCCGCGCAGACCGAGGCGGCGCAGGAGCGCGCCGCAGCGCGACGCGCGTATGCGGCCGAGCATCCCGCCGACACCTGGGAGGACTTCAGCGCCGGGGTGCGCTGCATTCTCGGCTTCAACGCCGGGCCACCGTTCACCCCGAGCGCCTACAACAACAACATTCAGCTGTTCCAGACGCCGGATCACGTGGTGATCATGACCGAGATGGTGCACACCTCGCGGGTGATCCCGCTCGACGGGCGTCCCCATCTGCCCTCGCACGTCCTGCAGTGGTCGGGTGATTCTCGCGGGCGATGGGAGGGTGACACCCTGGTGATCGAAACCCGCAACTTCGATCCAAAGCGCCGCTGGCGGAACACCACCGGCAGCGCGACGCTCATCGAACGACTGACCCGGGTCGACGAGGACACGCTGGAGTACGAGTTCACGGTCGAAGACCCGGAGACCTGGGTGCGACCCTGGACCGCCAGCGTGCCGCTACGGCTGAACCCGGACCCGGTGTTCGAGTTCGCCTGCCACGAGGGCAACTACTCCATGCCGGTCATGCTGGGCGGCGCTCGTGTCGAGGAGCTCGAGGCCGCGGGTCGGTGAGTAGACGGGTGCTCGGCGTCGCCCTCGTGGTGGGGCTCGCGGGGGCCTGGCCAGACCCTGCCGCGGCGCAGCTGGCCGCACCCAATGCGGCGGGCGTGGCGATGGGGCATCTGCATTACTACGTGCGCGACGTCGATGCCAATCGTCGCTTCTGGGAGTCGCTCGGGGGCGTCGCATCGGAGGTTGGCGGGTCGACCGTGCTGTCGTTCCCCGGTGTGCTGGTGTTCCTCACCGAAGGAGAGTCCGAGGGGGGCACCGAGGGGTCGGTGCTCAACCACATGGCGTTCCGGGTGCGGTCGCTGGATCAGGCGGCCGCTGCCGGCCTGGTCTTCGAGGTCTCGGAGAGCTTTCCCGGCGTCACCAACGTCTTCACGCCTGAAGACGAGCGGATCGAGTTGTTTGACGACACCGCCACCAACCTCGGGTTTACCTTGGCCGATGGCGGGCGTGACGCCGTCGCGGACCGACACAATCGACCGCTGCCGGGGACGATCGCGTCACACCACTTTCACCTCTATCTGCTCGACGATGACGTGGCGGAGGCCCAGGCCTGGTACGCCGAGGTGTTCGGTGGCGTGGCCGGCATGCGCTGGCGCTATGACGCGGTCGACCTGCCTGGCATCAACATCAACTTCTCCCACAACCCGGACGGCGGAGGGGCGCCGACTCGGGGACGGATGCTGGACCACATCGGCTTCGAGGTGGACGGACTCGAAGCGTTCGTGGAGAGGCTCGAGGCGCGCGGTGTGGAATTCGACGTGCCCTACACCGTCCATGCAACCGGGATTGGCTACGCGTTCCTCACCGACCCCTGGGGCGTCTACATCGAACTGACTGAAGGCTTGCGGGTGCTCGGACGCTGAGGTGCGCAGATCAGCCGGTCGTGAGCATGCCGGCCGCGATCCCGGTGACCGTTTCGCGGAAGAGCAGCTCTTCGGCTCGGGTCAGCCGGCGGCGTCGGAGCAGGTCGACCTGCAGCAGGTTGAGCGGATGAATCATCGGGGCCCGGTAGTAGATGCTCTCCGCGAGCCATCGACGGTCGGCCAGGAGCTCGCCACCGGTGAGCTCGACCGCGAAGTCGAGTGCGTCGCGCCGTTCCCGCTCCAGCCGTCGAAGCGCCGCTCGTCCCGCCGCCGACGTTTCCCCCGCATACTCCCGCCAGATGGCGGGCGCGGTCTTCGCCAGCGTGAACCGCAGCTGGCGGAGATAGCTCCGCAGAAACGGATCCTGTCGACAGGCCCGTAGCAGCTGGCGTTTCGCCTCGGGGTCATCCTGGATCTCCCGCCAGGCCGTGCCGACCCCCAGCCAGGCGTGCGCCAGGTAGCGGGTCTGGGTCCAGCAGAGCACCCACGGGATGGCGCGAAGCGACTCGAGGCCCGGGCGCGTCGCACCGGCGCGTTTGACCGGGCGGCTTCCGATGTTGAGCGCGCCCAGTCGCGTATACGGCGTCGAGGTCTCGAGCAGTTCGAGCAACCCCGGGGATCCGACGAGGTCGGCGAACGCCTCGGCGCTTCGCGTGGCCAGACGTCGGGCCGCGCGGCTGGCCGACCTGGTCCGCGGCGGTCGGGCCTGGACGGCCGCGATCTGACGGACCTGACTGTCCAGGATCTCGGGTGTGGCGAGCGTGCGCTCCACCATCTCACCCTGCAGGGTCTGTTTCACCACCCGGACGGCCCCGGTCGGCCAGCTGGCGGCCTGGTCGGCGATGGTGCCGCCGCCGCGGCCGACGCTGCCCCCGGACCCGTGGAAGAAGAGCAGCGAGATGCCGTCTCGCTCGGCCCAGCGCTCGATCGCGCGCATCGCATCGTGGATGGCCATCCGGCTCGCCAGCACCCCCATCCGTTTGCTGGTGTCGGAGTAGCCGAGCATCACTTCGAGATGTCCGTGTCGGCTCACCGCCTGGCGCAGCTGGGGGGCGCCGGTGTCGCGCGCGTCCGAGAGGGCTTGTTCGAGAATGTGGGGAGCGCGGGGCAGGACGTCGGGCATCTCGAAGAGCGGTACCACGGGGATGGCCGCGGTGGAGAAGACGTCGTCGACCAGCGCCTGAGCCGCCCACAGATCCTCGGCGGCACTCGCCATGCTGACGACGCAGCCGCGGACATACCACGCGACGTCGCCGCCCCGGGCGACGTCACGACAGAATCGCATCATGTCGGCGATCGGGGTCTGCGCGCCGAACCGACCGCGCTCCTCCCTGAGCTCGAGCGGGATGACCAGGCCCGGGAACTGCTCGAGCAACCGGCCCAGGGCCTCGAGGCTGGGGTGGCACGCGCCCCGGTTCCGACGGTAGGTGTCGGCGGCGCGACGCTGCGCCGCATGCAACGCCGCGACCCGCCGCCCGTCTCCGATGGTGACCGTCTCGAGCGCGTCGACGGCCCGGCGAATACCGAGCCACGCACGCCGTACCTCGGCACCCGGGAGCAGCTCGATGTCTCGCTCCAGGACCGGCAGCAGACGGTGTTCGAGATAGTCGAGCAGCCGTCGACGGGAGAGGGCCAGGCTGCGGCCGGTGGCCTCCGGGCCCACGCCGGGATGGCCGTCCTTGTCGCCGCCGACCCAGGTCCGCAGCCGCACCCGGTGCCCCTCACTCCGGAGGGCGAGCAGCTCGTCGATGACCGGATCGTCGATCAGGCTGAAGAGGTGCGCCGCCTCGTCCTCGACGCTGGGTTTGTGGGCCGGGTGGGTGCCGGCGCGCCAGACCAGATGCAGCAGATGCGCGAGCGACGCCTGGTCGAGCGGGGCGCCACGGTCGAGGGCCCGAACCAGCAGCGCCTGAACGCGCCGGAGCAGCGCGATGTTGGCCGGCGAGCGTGATTCGGTCGGGTGCGCCGTCAGCACCCAGACGATGTGGGCCCGCGCCTCGGGTGGAGTCGCCGGCTCTGTGTGTCGCCGCTGTCTGAGCCGATGGGTGCGGTAGGCGTTCTCGCAGACGTTGATCAACTCGAGATACAGCGTGTAGGCCCGCGCCACCGCCATGCGCTGTTCGAGGTCGAGCGGCGCCAGGCGGCGGCGGGCTCGGGCCAGCGCGCCGCGACGCCCCTCACGCAGCGCCACCATGTCGCGCCGGAGTGCTTCGACCTGACCGAAGGTCGACGCCCCGGCGGTCTCGGCCACGATCCGACCCAGCGCGGCCTCGACCTGACGGACCAGAGCACGCAGGGTGGGCGACAGACCGTTGGGGTTGGTCGAGGAAGCGGGCATCGGCAACTCATCATTGTCTCGCAGTTGGGTCGATCCGGTGTCCTTCGCTCGACCCGCAAGGGCGGTGTATAGCGCAGGGACGCTGCGGCATTCGAGATCCAGTCTGAGATACTGGGACGCTCGGGCGTGACCGGAGGCGGCGGAGGCCGGCGCCGACGCCCGAGCCATGGGGAGCGTAGGGATGATGGAACGAGGTTTGTGGCTGGTCTTTCTTGCGGTTGTCGGAACGGTGCTGGCCGCGACACCCACCCGGGCACAGGACATCGAGGCGCTCTATCGCACCTCGTGCTCGTCCTGTCATGGAGCCCGGCTCCAGGGGGGCGCACATGGTCCGGCCCTGAGCGGAACCAGCTTCACCAGCGTCTGGGGTGAGCGGAGCGACGAAGAGCTGTTCGAGTATCTACGAAGCTCGATGCCCCCGGGCACGGCGGGGTCGCTGAGCGACGGCGCGTATCGCGCGCTCGTCGGCTTCATACGAGGCGACGCGGCGGCGTCCATCGACACCTCGGGAGAACCAGGGGTCCCGGGAGGGCGGGCCCGTCAGTTCGCCGAGGGTCCGCTCGGTG
>MDTE01149117.1_pt1 | contig 11016 bp, 12 predicted proteins | sample 811231 | NCBI WGS metagenome assembly MDTE01 (sample SAMN05326651, study PRJNA326480) | marine metagenome | isolation source: seawater | place: Indian Ocean: Red Sea | collected 2010 | reverse complement strand
TAATTACAAAAAAATCTGTAAAAGAGAAATTATTATAGATACAAAAAACAATATTTTCAAAGGAGAGGACACAATAATTTCAATTAAATCTCCTATAGAAAAAAATGTTTATCACATTAGATTTCACTTGATGCCAGCTATTTCAACTACTATTACAGAAAATAAAAAAAATATTATAATTAGAACAAAAAATAATAAATTTTGGATTTTTAAATCAAATAATGAAATTGTATTAGAAAACAGTATATATGTTCATAATGACATGGCAATAGAAAGCTCCCAAATTGTTATTTCTGGCATTACTTCTAATTTTAAAAATATAGTAAAATGGTCATTAGAAAAAATCTAAATAGTAGCGCTCTTATATCTGTTTATGATAAATCAAATTTAAAAAAATTATGTTTGTCTCTTAAAAAACATAAAATAAATATTATCTCAACTGGCGCTACTGCAAAAAAAATTAGAGCTTTAGGCTTTAAATGTAAAGAAGTTGCAAACATAATCAAAAAAAAAGAAATTCTCGGTGGTAGAGTTAAAACTTTAGATACAAAAATTCACGCTTCAATTCTATTTAAGAGAAATAATAATCATCATATTAAAACTTTTAAAAATCTTAAATTCCCACAAATAGACTATGTAATTGTTAATTTTTATCCATTTAAAAAAACACCTAACAAAGAAAGTCATAATAAAATTGAAATGATAGATATTGGAGGCCCCTCAATGGTAAGGTCAGCTAGTAAGAATTTTGAATATGTAACTACAATTTGTGAAACTAAAAATTATGATTCTCTAATAAAAGAGTTAGATAAAAATGGTGGTAAAACAACATTGAGTTTTAGAAAGCAAATGGCCAGAAGAAACTTTAAATTAACTAGTGATTATGATTTATCAATATTTAAATGGCTTAACAATAAACAAAATTTAACAACAAAAAATAAGGTAAATATAAAATATGGAGAAAACCCAAATCAAAGAGCTTTTTTTCTTAAAAACTCAAATATAAATATATTTAATTCTCAAATAAGCGGAAAAGAATTAGGTTACAATAATATTTTAGATATTAGTGATGGCATGGGCTGTTTAAGAGAGTTTAATGAACCCACATGTCTTATAGTAAAACATAACAATCCATGTGGTGTTGCTTCTTCTAAAAATATAAAAAATGCATATAAAAAAGCCTTACAATCAGATCCTGTAAGTGCTTTTGGAGGAGTTGTTTTATTAAATAAAAAAATAGATATTGGTTTGGCTAGAATAATTAATCATAATTTTTATGAAGTAATAGTTGCTCCCGGATTCAATAAAGGCGCATTAAAAATTTTAATGACAAAAAAGAAACTAATCTTAATAAATTCTTCAGGCTTGAAACAGAAAAAGGGATTTCTATTAAAGTCTGTTAATTCAGGAATATTATATCAGGAAGAAAATTTTTACAATTTAACAAAATCTAAAATTAAATTAGTTTCAAAAAAAAACTCATCACAAAAAACATTAGATGATTTAATTTTTGCTTTTAAGGTAGCTAAGCATGTTAAATCAAATGCTATAGTGCTAGCCAAAAATAAACAAACTATTGGAGTCGGCGCTGGTCAAATGAGCAGGTTAGATTCAACAAGAATAGCGATTTTAAAATATAAAGATTTTTTTAAAGGAGTGAAATTCGTATGTGCTTCTGATGGCTTCTTTCCTTTTACCGATAGCTTAAAACTATTATTAAAATTAAATTGTGATGCATTAATTCAGCCAAGCGGCTCAATAAACGACAGTAAGATAATTAATTTTGCTAAAAAAAATAATGCTTCTTTATATTTTGTTAAAAATAGGATTTTTAAACATTAAAATAAGTGGGCAAAAACTATATTAAAATTCTTCTAAAAATGTTTCCACGTATTGCCAGTGGGAGAAAAAATTTTGGATATTTTGAAAAAAGAATAAATAAAAATATTGAGTTAACAAATAAATATTTAAGAAAAAACAAGAAAAAAAAATAAATATATAAATTAATCAAAAATTATATTAAATTGCTAAATATGCACTTATTTTTCTCCACACCTGTTTGGGCAAATAAAATTGAAAACTACGAAAATATAAACAAAGAGTTATTAAAATACATATTGTCTGCTAAAGAAAAAGATCAAAAAGGCACAATTAAAAGCAATTCTTTAGGATGGCATTCTAAAAACTTTAATTTAAATGACAAGGGTCTAAAAAATTTTATTCAATCTATTAAGCCTGAAATAAACACAGTTTTGAAAGACATGAACTGGGATTTAAATAGGCAAAAAGTTAACATTACAAATATGTGGGCAATAATTAATAATAAAGAGGCTTTTAACCAAAGACATCAACATGGAAATAGCGATATTAGCGCCGCTTACTATGTTACAACTTCAGAAAATTGTGGGGATATAGTATTTTATGATCCAAGACCTGCTCCAGTTTTTAAACACCCAATTGCAGATTCTCCAAATATTCTAAACGCGAGCGTTAATTCAATAAAACCGCTCGATGGACTTCTTGTTTTATTTCCAAGCTACTTAGAGCACTCAGTAAACCCTAATCTAAGTGGCAAAAAAAGGGTGGTTGTTAGTTTTAATATTAGTTTAAGTAATATTTAGTAAACAACTTAAATATTTTTACTTAAATTATTTAATAAAATAATCCCAAAGCGGCTTAAATAAAAAACTTGATATGAATTCAAAGTTTTATTCTTATTGCTTGTATGCTGAAATTTCTACTATTTTATTATTTTTGTTAAACTTAATAATATCAATAACTTTAATAGAATCAGAATTATTAATTAAAATTTGAATTTCACTTATAACAACAAAACCATCTTGATAAATATTTTCTGGTGTAACAATTATTGATTTAACATTTTCAAAAATTTTTTGATTTGCCTCAACCACTTCATCTATTCCTTTTGCATGTAATTGCCAATCTCTTAAAGATATGTTTTCGGCAAATAATTTTTTAAGATTTAGAAGGTCTTTATTTGAAAAAAACTTAAAATAAGACTTTGTTATATCAACTAAATCCATAGAATAAATCATATCCTAATATATTATTTTGTAAACCAAATGAGCTTAAGTTAAAGAATAATACTCTATCTAGATATTTTTTAGCAAAATAATTATTACCAAGCCTCTAAATCGTAAACTATATTTTTATCTTTTAAAAATTGAGTGAATCTTGATAAGCACATTTGTTGATCAAAATTTCTTAAAACTAATACTAATTTATCAAAATTATATCCATTTAAGTTTTCTTTTTTTATCTTTATGTAAGTATCACAATCATCGTTTCCATTTATGTTTAGATTATCTCCCATGACCCATTCCGTATAAATAATTAAATCGCCTTTTTCCTCCAAAGTCTCTTTCCATTGAAGTCTTTCATTAGAACCATCGTTAATTGTTATGACTTTATTCATTTGAAGGGCTGCAAAAGAGCTACTTTTTTAATAATCATTATATAAATTTGGAGCGGGCGAAGGGATTCGAACCCTCGACTTCAACCTTGGCAAGGTTGCGCTCTACCCCTGAGCTACGCCCGCATTGGTTTTTTGTACTAACATGATATATTCTGAAAGTATAATAAAATATATTTGACATATGCTCAATTCAACAAAGCTTATTAAATTTCTGAGGGAAAAAAATTATAATTTTACTGTTCATGAACATAGCCCTCTTTTTACTGTTCAAGACTCTAAAAATCTTAGAGGCAAGATTAAAGGGGCGCATACTAAAAATTTATTTTTAAAGAATAAAAAAAATGATTTTTTTCTTATTACATGTGAAGAAAATGATAAACTAAACTTAAAACAAGTTGCTAAATCTCTTAGTCTTGGAAATATATCTTTTGCAAAAGAAGAATATCTTGATAGCTACCTTGGAATAAAACCAGGCTCTGTCTCGCCTCTGGCTTTGTTAAATGACATAAAAAATGTCGTTAGTTTTTATTTAGAAAAATCTTTATATGATTCAGATTTTGTTAATTTTCACCCTCTTCTAAACACGCTCACTATAACAATGAAAACAAATGATTTTATAGAGTTTATGATTGAAAATAATAAAAAAATACATATTTTCTCATTGGCACAAGGGAATGTTTTAAAAACCTATGAATGATAATAATATAATCGACGTTAGTGAAAGTGATTTTGAAAGCAAGGTGCTTGAGGAAAGCTCTAAGAAATTAATTATTGTAGATTTTTGGGCTCCTTGGTGTGGCCCATGCAAACAACTAACTCCAATTTTAGAAAAGAATATTTCTAAATCTCCAGAAAAAATTATCTTGGCTAAAATTAATATTGATGAAAATCAACAAATTGCATCACAGCTACGAATCCAATCAATACCAGCTGTATATGCGTTTAAAGACAAACAAGTTGTGAATGCTTTTCAAGGGGTAATTCCAGAAAGAGAAGTTATAAAATTTATTGAAAAATCTTTGGGAGATAAACTTGAGAATAACTATGAAGATTTCTATAATGAGACACAAAATCTTATAAATGAAAAACGATTTACTCAAGCAAAAGAAATTCTTGAAAATTTTATTTTTGAAAACTCCAAAGAGATTAAGGCTATATGTATGTATATTGAGGTTTTAATTGGATTAAATGAAATTGACTCTATTTATGAGTTCATAGAATCTATTGAAGATGAATTAAAAAACAGCGATGATATAAAAAATATAATTAAAAGAATAAATTTAATCAAAAAAACAATTGAGGGCCCTTCTATAGAAAAATTATTTCAAGAACTTTCAAATGCTCCTCAAAACATAGACATAGTCTTTAAAATTTCTGAAACATACTTTGCAAATAATGATTTTGATGCTTCTTTTGAAATATTACTAGAACATTATCCAAAAAATAAAGAAAAAATAAAATCAAAAATACTGAGTTTTTTTGAAGTTTTGGGCTTTAAGCACCCCTCAACTATTTTGTATAGAAAAAAACTATCAAGTATTATTTTTTCCTAAAATGAAATTTCCGATTTTTCCTCTTAATGGGGCTTTATTATTTCCAAACACAAACCTGCCTCTTAATATTTTTGAAAAAAAATATATCCAAATGGTCGATTATTCGCTTTCAAACAACCGTTTAATTGGCATGATACAAACAAAAAAAAATAAAGATTTTTTTACAATTGGATGTTTAGGTAAAATTACTAATTTTACTGAGACCTCTGATGGAAGATATCATATAAATTTAGAAGGCTTAAATAGATTTAAAATTATTAGAATCATTAAAAATAATTATAAGTTTATCATCATAGAGGGTGAAAAATTAAATTACACAAGTAATTTTACACAGTCAACAAACTCACTTGGTAAAAATTTATTGTTAAATTTTAAAAAATATCTTAGCATAAAAAAAATTGATTTTAATATTTCTGAATTTGAAAATCTTGATGCTCTAAATCTAGCTAAAATTATTAGTGTTATTGCTCCCTTAGATTATTTAACAAAACAAATGTTATTAGAATTTAATAACTCAGTTGACTTATGTGAAAGCCTAATATCTGTTTTACAAATAGAGATAAATAATAACAAAAGCAGCAACCAAATTAACTAAATCCCCATAGCATATTTTGCTATTTTATTTCTTATCAAATCAGTGTTATCTATAAAGCTAAACCCAATATTACTTAATTTCCTATATAAACGATTATTTATTTTAAAGTGTGAATTAAGCTTGTCTGTAATTTGATATAGTTGAAATGCCTTATTATAGCTTAAATAATTATATTTTTTACAAAAAAGATCGCTTCCAATAGCTTCCTTTGATTTAATACAAATTTCATGTAGATTTTTTACATCGCTGACACCAAGATTCCATCCTTGTCCAGCTATAGGATGAATAGAGTGTGCAGAATCTCCAACATATACAAGTCTTTTGTTTATAAAAGATTCATTTATGTGGGCAGAAAGTGGAAAAATTTGTTTTGTATTAACTTTAATAATTTTCCCGACAATACTTCCAATTTTTTCTTCTATAAAATTTGCTATAAATCTATTGTCTAAATCATTTAATTTTTTTAGAAATTCTGGTTTGTTTGACCATATTAAGGTGCTTTTAAAATATTGTTTGAATGACTTCATTGGTAATATAGCTAATGGGCCTGTGTTTAAAAAAGCTTCATATGCTATATTATTAAGACTTGTTTCATGACTAAAGTTAAGCACTAGAGCATTTTCCGAATATATTTTCTTATAGGTTTTGTTTCCAACCATTTTTTTAACATTGCTGTTTTTGCCATCTGCCGAAACAATTAATTTTGAAGTTATTTTATATTTTTGTAAATAAGCTTTTGCGTTATTTTCATCCAGTTGAATTTTTTTTACATCTTGGTCGAATAAAACATTAGTGTTTTTTTTGTTTTTTAATTTATCTAATAAAATTTTACTAAATATTTTGTTTTCTATAACATACCCAAGATTTGAGTCTTCTTTGTAATTATTAAATAAAATTTTATTTTTTGAAGACCTATCATAAACTTTTATTTGTTTAATAGGTTCACAATAGGGCTCTAGAAAAGACCATAAAGATAGTTTTTCTAAAAAAATTTTAGAGCCTTCCGAAACAGCGGTTGTTCTTGTGTCACTAAAATATTTTTTTGTATCTATAGTTTTTTTCCTATCAACTATTGTTAATTTATAATTTAACGAGGATAGGCTGTGGGCCACAACGAGGCCTACCAGCCCCGAGCCTATTATTAGTATTTCAGTCTCTATTTCTTTCATAATTTCCTTCGAATTACCTTAATCTAAATGTAATACAAATTATATTATTAATTATGTTCAAGTATGGCAGTTTCAAATTATTTTTGCTAAAGACGCTTTGCGGGCTTTTTTTGATTTTTTTGTCAGCCTTTCTTTTAATTAGCATCTTTACCTATGATTATAATGATCCTGGAATTGGGCGACTTAATCAAAATACAGAAATAAAAAATTTTTTTGGATTTTGGGGCGCAATGTGCTCCAGCATACTTTTATTGATTTTTGGAACAATCTCTGCTCTCATTGTTTTTTTTGTTTTTTATATAGGGTTGAAAATAACGCTTGGTTTCAAATTAAAAAGAGAGTTTTTAAAATTTTTACTAACCATCTTTTCTTCAGTGTTAGTTAACTTTGTAATTATCGCTCAAGAAATAAAATTCCTAGAAACCGGCATTTTATCAGCAGTTCTTTTTGATATTTTTTCAAGTTATTTTGGTTATATTTTTGATAGTTTTTTATATAATAATTTAATAAGTTTTTCGCTTTTATTCATTTCTTTTATTATAATTATTTATAATTTTTCTATAAAAATATTTTTTTTAAGAAATTTTTTTATGAAATTTTTTAAATTAAATTTTTTTATATTTTTGCGTTTATCAAATATTATAAAAATACCTTCTCTAAAAACAGTGGCAAGGCCTAAATTTAGATCAAATAAAAAAAACGAACCAACATTTACAAAAAAAACAAATTTTTTTGAAAAACCTAAAGGCAAAAATGACAAAATATTGGAAAATGAATTTATTTTCAAACTACCCGAATCTGATTTTCTTATAAAGTCTGCAACAAAAAACTCATACAAAAAAGAAATTGAAAACTTAAATAAAGCAAATGCAATAAAATTAGAAAAAATTTTAGAGGAATATGGTGTTTTGGGACAAATTATAGGTTTTAAAACTGGTCCGATAGTAACTTTATATGAGTTTATCCCAAATGCAGGAATAAAAGCAAGCAAGGTAATCGGATTATCTGATGATATAGCAAGGGCAATGTCTTCTGTTTCTGCAAGAATTTCTTCTCAGCCAGGAAAAACAAGTTTAGGAATAGAAATTCCAAACCTTAAAAGAGAAGATGTAATGTTTGGAGATCTCATTCAAAATCAAAGATTTAATAATTTAAACAATAACTTAACCCTTGCTCTTGGAAAAGATATATCTGGTCATGTTGTTTGTGCAGATTTAGAAAAAATGCCACATATTTTAATAGCAGGAACAACAGGCTCAGGTAAATCTGTTGGGATTAATACCATTATTATGAGCATTCTTTATAGGTTTAAACCCGATGAATGTAAGCTTATACTTATTGATCCAAAAATGCTTGAACTAAGTATTTATGAAGATATTCCTCACTTACTAACGCCGGTAGTTACAAATCCTAATAAAGCAGTTTTTGCTTTAAAGTGGGTAGTTAGAGAAATGGAAAACAGGTACAAGTTAATGAGTTCTATTAACGTGAAAAACATAAATACTTACAATGAAAAATCTAAAAAAATTCTTTCTACTGGAAAAAAATTATTTAAAAAAGTTCAAACAGGAATTGATAATGATACGAGACAGCCAATTTTTGAAAGAAGAGAAATTCCTCTTGAAAAAATGCCTTTTATAGTTGTTGTTATAGATGAGATGGCTGACCTTATGATGGTTGCTGGAAAAGAAGTAGAAAATCTAGTACAAAGGTTAGCTCAAATGGCCAGAGCGTCTGGGATACATTTGGTAACAGCCACGCAAAGGCCAAGTGTAGATGTTATAACAGGAACTATAAAAGCAAATTTTCCAAGCAGATTAAGCTATAAGGTTGCAAGTAAATTTGATAGCAGAACAATATTAAATGAGATGGGCGCTGAACAACTTTTGGGGAGAGGCGATATGTTGTTTTTAGAAAACGGTGCAAACTTAAAAAGATTACATGGTGGTTATATTTCAGAAACTGAAATTGAAAAGGTTGTTAAATCAATAAAAGACCAAGCTGTATTTGATCAAAAAAATGAAATTCAGCTGAATGAACAAATTGGAGATCAGTCTTTGCCTCTCGAATTTGGCGATGGTGAAGTTGATGCACTATATAGTAAAGCTGTTGATATTGTAATAACCCAACAAAAAGTTTCTACCAGCTATATTCAAAGATATTTACAAATTGGCTACAATAGGGCAGCCAGAATAATTGAAAAAATGGAAGATGAGGGAATAATTTCAGAGGCAAACAATGCTGGAAAAAGACAAGTTCTTAAAAAAAATTAATTATTTAGTAGTATTTTTAATTATATGCTTATCTAAAAATTTATTTGCTGAAAATATAATTAGTAAGTTAAAAAATTATAATATTAAACTAAATAATAGCTCAGCACATTTTATCCAAACAAATGGGAAAACTATAGAGGAAGGTTTAATTTATTTTGGCAATAAAAGAATCAGAATTGATTACAATAAACCAGTAAAACTTACTTTAGTTATGTCTGAATCAAAGGGCATGTATACAAACCATGAATTAAAAGAGTCTCAATTTTTTAATACCAACAAAAGTTATGTTAAGTTTTTTTTTAAAATATTTGATAAAAAAAATGATTTAAATTCTGTTAATATTGATTCAAAAGCGGACAAAATTATCATTAGCGAAAACCTGACTCTTAACAACGCTAATTATAAAATAAAAATAATTTATGAAAACAACCCAGTCACATTAAGAAGGATTCGGATAGAAAGTGATGGGGAAAGTTTAAGTATAGGATTTTTTAACCACAATTTAGAAAAAAGTTTTGAAAAAAAATTTTTTTCCATGATAGACCCTTATCTTCTTTAGTTGTTAAAAAATATTTTGTTATCTCTTGATAAAATTTCTAATTGACTACCAACTATTAAAAGTTTTTTTCTAATTCTTGTAAGATGACTTTCTATAGTTTTTGTTTCAGTGTCTTTTTTCAAAAGAAGTATTTTTTCTAAAATATAATCTTTTGATATTTGTTTTTGATCAATTAGCTCAGTTAAAATTTTACTTTCTATCTGTGTAAGAGAATAAATTTTTTTTGTATTAATATTTATTATTTTTTCATTCAAAACCTTTATGTCTTTAAAGATTTTTGTATTAAAAAGAAAAAAATTATTTGCTTCATCAATAAATTTTTTTGCAGCTATTGGGGCGTATATTATTTTTGTTTTTTCTAAAATTTTATTTTCTAAAAATTTATTTTTGTTTAAAAAAAAAATAATCACATTATTTTTCAAAAAAAAAGAGCTGTCTAAATTATTTTTTATTTTGTTTTTAAAAAAAAATAATATGTTTTTGTTATTAAGTTTGTTTTCAAAAAAAATATCTTCATCTAAATTAATTAATTCGAAATCACTAAAAGCATTTTCTAAAAATGTTTTAGTAAAAATTTCAGAATACAAGTATATTTTTTTTTTCATTTTCTTTCACCAAAAAGTATAGTTCCTAACCTGATATATGTCGGATTGAACTCTAGTGCATCTAAATAATCTGAGCTCATTCCGATACTTAAGCCGCCCAAACCAAGATCAGTGGAAATATTTTTGATTAAATTAAAGTGTTTTTTAGGATCATCATTTATAGGGGGTATACACATGAGCCCCTCAACTTTTTTAATTCCATATCTTTCGCATAAAGATAAAAAATTTTTGACGTTTTCAGGAAATATTCCACTCTTGCTCTCTTCTTTTCCAGTGTTTACTTGTATAAAAAATTTTTTATTTTGAATTTTTTCAGGATATTTACAAAGCTCTTTTAAAAGTTTTTCTCTGTCTAAAGTGTGAAAAACATCAAATATATCTAGCGCTTGTTTGGCCTTGTTTGTTTGAAGTGGGCCAGTAAGGTGAAGTTCGATAGTTTTTTCCTTTGTCAAAAAATCAGCAAATTTTTCTGAGGCTTCTTGAACTCGATTTTCTCCAAAAATATTGACTTTTTTAATTATTGCTTGCATAATCTTTTCTTTTGAATGATTTTTAGAAATTGCAACAATTTCTGTTTTTTTGCCAGATTTTTTGATTTTTTCCTGGATTTCTTGATATTTTGCAAAATTAAACATTTTATACTTGTTGCAAAAATACAACACATAATTAAAAAATATATTTTTTTTTATGCTTTTTTTGCACATTTTACAAATTTTAAATAATAACACCTCTAATGAAAGAATGTCTTTCATTAATTAATGAATATTCATTAACTCAAAAGGAGTAATTATGAAAAAAGAACTATTAATGGCTTCTGCTCTAGTAT
>MDTE01068863.1_pt1 | contig 11016 bp, 10 predicted proteins | sample 811231 | NCBI WGS metagenome assembly MDTE01 (sample SAMN05326651, study PRJNA326480) | marine metagenome | isolation source: seawater | place: Indian Ocean: Red Sea | collected 2010 | reverse complement strand
CAGGTTTATTTCTTTCTATAGCCTCGCTTAAGCTTTCATAATAAATTTTGCTCATTAGTTATCCTTCCTATAATTTTTTTATTCTATACCCATATCTTCAGGATCAATCCCTGGTACATGCGTAAGTCCAGCTTTCTTTTTCCAATCATGAGGATAAGCTGCGTAGAAAATTACACATGTTTCATCACATTCATATGCTATATGATTGTCTTTTGGTATATACAAAACATCTCCCGGATTACAGACATATGATTCTCCATCACAAGTAAGTCTAAATGAACCTTTCATACAGTAGATAATTTCATCGCATGTCAAATCCCATGGTACTGATATTTTATTTAGAAAATTTAAACCACCACACATAGTGTCACTTACTTTTGAAGTTACAAATGGTTTAATATAAGTTTGACCTGGCTCGAGCGTATGTAAGCGGTGCTCGATATCTGAAAATTTATATAATTGCGGTTTATTACCCATGATTTACCTTTCTTTATGATGTTTGTATTTTTTCATTTAGTTCTACTTTGTAACCATCTGGATCTTCACAAAAAGCTATTACCCTGGTCCCGTGTTTCATCGGTCCTGGAGGTCTAGTAATTTTTATTCCTGCCGCTGATAAACTTTCACACGCCTTATATACATCCGGTGTCTCAACACAAATGTGACCCCAACCATTACCCTTATCATAAGGTTCTGATTGATCCCAATTATAAGTTAATTCTAATGTTGGGAATTCTGTTTCTGGGCCATACCCAATAAAAGTATTAGTAAATTTTCCGTCAGGATAATCAGTTTTACGTAAAACTTTCATGCCTAGTATGTCACAATAAAAATTTAATGATAATTCAAGATTTTTAACGCGCATCATAGTATGCGCTAGTCTAAAACCAGAAGAAATTTCATTATTTGTCATAACTAACCTTTTTTTTTATTTTTTTTGATTTGTTAATAGATTTAATCACAATTTGTTGGAATGCGCGAACACTATTTTCCCAATGAGGTGATAATAATCCACCATTTTTAGATACCGGAGAAGATCTACCTAATTGAAGTCTCTCACATATTTCATGATCTTCTTTATGAACTTTCTGCCAAAGATCCTTAACACCTTTAATTTGCTTTTTTGTAAGATTGTTACCTTCAGTTGTATAAATAATTCTTTTTTGATAAGTAACACCAGGCTCGACTGGCAGATTAAGGTGCACACCTATTTGCCCAGGAAAATATGTTCCAATTATAAAATTTGGAAACAAAGATAAATATTTAGAACTTACTGCTAAGCTGTCTGAAGAAGTATTTTCATTTTTTAAATCAACGGCACTTCCATAACACCTGCCATCAACTAAAGTATAATGATCTTTAAGTGGCTGACTTGTAGTCGTTCTATGCACAAATTGTACATGATAAGGTTCTACAAAGTTTTCAATTAAAAATTTCCAATTTGTATAAATTTTTCCAAAGTCTAATGTTGCTACTGGTTTGATTTTTTTTAAATTAAATTCTTTAAGCTGCTTTATTAATGGTGAAGCATATTTTTCAAATGGTAATGCATTGTTGTTTAAATTGATAAAAATCCAATCATTCCAAATTTGAATTCTTATAGATTTTAATCCATTATCTTTATTTTTAAAACCTATAGGAGTATGATTATTAGTTCCTCCAAAATGAGGTGCTCTAATCAAATTACCACTTAAATCATATACCCAAGCATGGTACGGGCAACTTATATATTTTCCAAGATTCTTATTTTTATCGACTAATTTTAAGCATCTATGACTACATACATTATGAAAGGCTACAATTTTATTTTTACTATTTTTTAAAATTAGAATTGGTTGATTGGCTATAGTTAGGGTTATAGCGTCTCCAACAGACTTTAGTTCATGAGCAAGACCAACAAACATCCAATTATCAGCAAATACTGTATTACCTTCTTTTATCCAAAAATCATTATCAGTATAAGATTCTGATGGAAGCCCTTTAAAAATCCTACTCAATTTCCCCTCAAAAATAAAAAAATTTGATATTATTAATTATGAAAATCTTATCATCATCAACAAAAAAAAACTATAAAATTAGAAGTTTTAAATTTTTTGTTTTTTATTAATGTTATAAATACTCACTATGAAAAACACCTATGATAAAGGAAGACTTAATTTACCTTTTGTAGGTATAAGTACTTTTGGTAAATATCCCTATCAAGAGAATTGGGATAATATACAAGCTGATGTTGCTATATTAGGCGCCCCATTTGATTTTGGTAGTCAGTTTAGATCTGGCTCAAGAATGGGACCTCGCGGAATTAGAGAAGCTTCTACATTATTTTCATTTGGTCACGCTGGAGCTTATGACCACGAGGATGATATAATATATCTACCATCTGAGAGTACGAGAATTGTAGATTTAGGTGACGCAGATATTATTCATACAGATACTATTAAAAGTCATCAAAATATTAAACATGGAGTAAAAAAAATTCTAAAAGCTAAAGCAATACCAATTGTTTTGGGAGGTGATCATTCTGTTAACATACCTTGTATTGATGCTTTTGAAAATGAAGCAGAATTTCATCTTATACAAATAGATGCACATTTAGATTTTGTTGATGAGCGTCATGGAGTTAGATTTGGTCATGGAAATCCTATGCGAAGAGCTTCTGAAAAAAATTATGTAACAGGCATGACTCAAATTGGAATACGCAATGTTTCTTCAACTGCTAAAGATGGCTATATTGATGCCAGATCAAAAGGATCTTCCATTTTTTCTGTTAGACAATATAGAAAAATGGGTATTGATAAAATTATAGATAATATTCCAAAAAATAAAAATTATTACATTACAATTGATATCGATGCTTTTGACCCATCTATTGCTCCAGGTACTGGCACACCAAGTCATGGAGGATTTTACTATTACGAAATTCTTGAATTATTGGACATGATAATTCAACGAGGAGAAGTTGTAGGTATGGATTTAGTAGAAGTAGCTCCAGATTATGATTTAACTTTCTCCACATCTACCCTTGCAGCACAATTATTAATGAATGCTATAGGAAGGATTTTACACTATAAAAAAAAATAAAATGACTAGAGCCGCAATAGATAAGAATAATTGCTTAGTTATTTATGAAGATCAATTTAAAAATTATTTATTACATCCTTTGTGGCTTCGCGAGAGATTAACTGAGCCTGAGTTTTTGGATAGTAATAATTATCAAAGGTTGTATGAACCATCTTTAATAGCCCAAAATATAACAATCAAAAATTTTTCTTTAGACAAAGATATATTAAACATAAAGTTCTCTGATGATGTAGAAGGTTCATTCTTATTGAATTCATTATTAGATGAATTAAAGCAAAAGGATATAATTCCTGAAAAAAAACCTTGGAAAAATGAATTTAAAAAATTGCCAGTTTATGATTTTAAATCTTTAAATGAGGCTAAATATTTTTCTAAGGTACTTTCTGATTTTCAAGAATTAGGTTTTGTAATAGTGGAAAATACATCAGCAGAAGAGGGGACAGTTATCAAATTTGCTGAAATGTTTGGTCCGGTAAGAACAACAAATTTTGGCAAACTTTTTGATGTGGTATCAAAACCAAAAGCTAATGATTTAGCATATACAAGTTTAGGTATTAAAGCTCATACAGATAATCCCTATAGAAAACCAATGCCAGGGATTCAAATATTACATTGCTTATCTAATGAAGCGAAAGGTGGTGATTCCTCCTTAGTTGATGGGTATGCAGTTGCTGAACATTTGAAGACAAACGAACCAGAAATGTTTGAAATTCTAACAACTACAAATGTATTATTTAAATTTGTTGATAAGGATATTATTCTTGAAAATTATGGTAAATTAATTGAGCTAGATCATAATGGAAATTATTTGCAAAGCAGATTTAATGGTAGGCTTGATTATGTTCCATATTCAGATCCATTTAAATTAGAAAAATTTTATGCATCTAGAAAAAAACTATATCATTTATATGAGTCTGAAGAGTTTGAATTAAATTTTAGACTTGATAGCGGTATGTTAATGATGTTTGATAACATTAGAGTCTTGCACGGTAGAACTGAATATGATGCAAATACCGGTTTTAGACATTTGCAGGGTTGTTATATTGATCACGATTCAACTGAAGGCAAATTAAGAAAATTAAAATCAAATTTATAAACTGTTTGTTTTTTTATTTAATTATTGGAATTTCTCTAGGGGTTCTTTTGGTAATTAATTCTGCCCCATCCTTATGAACTATAATATTTTCTTCATGAACAATCATTTTCCCTTCCGCATATTCCATTCCGGGTTCAATTGTTAATACCATATTTTCTTTTATAATCGTTTTTTCTTCGGGTCTATGCGAGGGAGGTTCAGTTAGTTGTAAACCAAGCCCATGGCCTAACCTTCCTAAGTTATTTCCTAATGCACCACCATCCTCTAAAATACTATTCATTGCATTAAATATATCAATAGTTGAAGAACCAGGCATTGTTGCTTTAATTCCTGCTTCAGTTGCTTGCCACAATACTTCATTAACTCTTTCAACTTCACTACTAACTGATCCAAAAGCAAAATTTCTATCAAAATCACAATAATATCCATCAAAAGTTGAGCCAGTATCTATAAAAAGAATATCGCCATTATTCAGTACACGATCAGAGGGTCCGCATACTATTTGTGATACACCTCCCACACCTGATATTCCTGGCATGAATGGCACATTATCAGCTCCTCTATTTAGTACATCAATTTTCAATTTATTTATTACCTCTCTTTCAGTATCTCCAATCGCTAATTTTGATGGAAGGTCATTATAAGCATCACTTGTAATCGAGCATATAAATTTAATACGCTCTATTTCGGCATCTGTTTTTATCATTCTCATATCCCAAATAGCATCAGTGCCATCTACTAAAGTTGTATTAACAATTTCTTTTAATTTAAACAGATCTCTAACAGGCATTCTGATTGCCATTTCTTTTCCAAACTCAGCTCCAATTTTACTATATTTTTTTTTAATATTTTCTAAAGTTGATTTTAATAAAGAGACACCCTCATCTTTTGGCCTTGGAGAAGGCCAAGATATTATTTCATCTAACCAAGTTTTTTTAAATTCAGATTCCCCAATTTCTGGAACAATTGCAATTGGTTTACCTGATGCGGGAACAACCACAAACCATGGGCGAGTTGGGCTTTCCCAAAACTGAGAGTCATATCCTGTAAAGTAACGGATGTTCTGAGGAGTAGTTACTAAAATTCCATCTAAACTATAACTCTCCATAATTTTTTGAGCTTTAATTAAGCGCTTTTCAAACTCTTGTTTTGAAAAACCTCTGCCAAGATTAAAATGATTATTCATTTTTATCGAATATTAAATGGATCATTTAGTGGTTCTGTTGATGTACTAACCCATGTAGTTTTTGTATTAGAATAATCTTTCATAACCTCTAAACCTGATTCTCTTCCATAACCGCTATTTTTAAATCCACCAAAAGGAGCTACAGGAGAAATTAATCGATATGTATTAACAAATACAATTCCAGCCTGAACAGCTTTAGAAACTCTCATTGCTATACCATTATTTTCTGTAAAGATACCCGCCGCTAATCCAAAACTATTATCGTTCATTAAATTAATTGCATCCTCTTCATCTTTAAACTTCATTACAGATAAGACAGGACCAAATAATTCATTTTCAGCAGTAGGTAATTTGTGATTATCGCATTCAATAATTGTAGGTTCAAAATAGTATCCCTTTGTAAATTCACTAACTTTATTGCCTCCAGTAATTATTCGACCTCCTTGTTCAATTGTTTTTTTAATTTTTTCTTCAATATTTTGTAATTGATTTAATGTAGCAAGAGGTCCTAATTGAGTAGTATTGGATAAAGGATCACCTATTTTAATATTCTCAGCTCTATTTTTTAACTCCTCTAGATATTCTTGATAAATATCTTCCTGCAAATAAAGCCTTGAACCAGCAATACAACTTTGTCCACTTGCTCCAAATATACTTGCCATAATTCCATTTATAGCATTATCTTTTCTAGCATCATTAAATACAACCACTGGGCTTTTTCCCCCGAGTTCAAGAGATAATTGAGACAAATTTTCTGCAGAGTTTCTTACTATATGTTTTGCTGTGTTAACTCCTCCTGTAAATGCAATTTTATTAATTTTATGATGCGAAGTCAGTATTTTACTGCAAGTATCTGCAAATCCAGTGATTATATTGACAACACCTTTAGGCAAATCTGCTTTGTCAATTATTTTTGCAAACTCTAATAACGGTGTGGGTGCAATTTCTGATGCTTTAATAATTACTGTATTACCCATAGCTAATGCTGGTGCAAGCTTAACTGCTGTAAGAAACATTTGTGAATTCCAAGGAATTATTGCCGCCACTACGCCCACTGGCACTCTGTTGGTAAAAACAAGCATATCTTCTTTATCTATAGGAAGTGTAGATCCTTCAATTTTATCAACTAATCCAGCATAATAATAATAATACTCAGCTATATAGTTTGCTTGAAATTTTGTTTCTTTATATAATTTTCCTGTATCTTTTGTTTCAATTGTTCCAAGTAATTCAGCTTTGTCTTTAAGTTGATCGCCTATAGCTCTTAAATACTGACCTCTCTTATAAGGTAGAATTTTTGACCATTCTCCATGAAAAGCATTGTATGCTGAATCTACAGCTAAGTTTACTTCAAATTCTTCTGCTAAAGAAATTTCTGCAAACTCCTTTTCAGTAGAAGGATCAATAGTTGTAAAAGAATTTCCAGATTTTGACTCAACAAACTCTCCATTAATATAATTTTTAAATTTTTGCATTAAACCTCAAATATATTTTTGCTATCATAAAACTTATTAATATTTTTTTTCCAATCTTCGTATTTATTTTTATTAATGAGTGAAACAGTAAATCCGCCAAATCCTCCACCTGTTAGTCTTGCGCCCTCTGCACCTGATAAAATTGATCTTTCAATTATTTTATCAACATCTTCTGTCGATGCTTCAAAATCTTTTGCGTATGATTTATGACTTTCATTCATTAACTTTCCAAATAATTTTATATCTTCATTTATAATAGATTGCTTAGCCGCAAGGACTCTAGCATTTTCTGTAATTACATGTCTTGCTCTTTTTAATATTAATTCATCATTTATTTTATTCTCATCAAATTGATTAGGTTTAATTGAACCTAAGTAATCTACCTTTAAAAATTCTTCTGCTTTCTTGAGTTGATTATATCTTTCGTTATATGCACTATCTCTAAGATTTCTTTGAACAGCAGAGTCAACTAAACAAAAAACCCAATCATTTGGCAGGTCTATCAATTCAAACTTTAAACTTAAACAATCTAAGAAAAAAGCTTTTCTATGAATACCAATTGATGAAACCATTTGGTCCATTATTCCTCCAGAGACACCAATATAGTTTCGTTCAACCTTTTGAGCTAATATTGCAATGTGTTTCTCAGGATAGTTAGTTTCAAAGTAATCATTTAGTGTTTTTAGGATAGCAACACAAAGAGCAGATGATGATGAAATGCCTCTACCCATTGGAATAGTTGAAGATATAAAAATATTTAGATGAGTATTAGGAATATGTTTGTTTTCATCATAAAAAACAAATAGGCAGCCTTTAACATAATCTATCCAATCATTATTTTTTGATTTAAGAAAGTCAGTAAAGTTTTTATGTTCATCAAAATTTTCAGAGTAGACTTGATATTCTTCCATTTTGTTTTTGGAAATTTGAATAGTTGTTTTAAAGTTTAGTAAAGATGGCATAACATAGCCACCAGTATAATCAGTGTGCTCACCTATTAAATTTACTCTTGCATGAGCACTGTTAGTAAATAAATAATCTTCTTGAAAAATATCTTTAAAACTCATGATAAACTAAATATATAAATTATTGATAATGGAAATACACTTAATTTTTACTAAAAATAATAAATTAAAATTATCTATTTCAAACAATTCACATCAGCATGGTAATTTTAAAATTTGCTTTTCTCTTGTATATTCAATTCAAGATATTGAAGGGGGGAAAATTTCCAAAAAAGTTGGTAGATATTATGAAATTTTTTCTGAACAAGATGAATTAATTTTTACATTACAAAAACCAAGAATAGGCTCTTATAATCTTTCATGCGGACCTGAAGGATTATTTATTATTGGAAAAAATGATGAAAAATTAGAATGTAAAATAAATGTTCTGAAATTTGAGGACCCAATACCTGAGATCATTTATTCTAATGATCAGGAGAAAATATTTGATCCAGTTATTCCTGTCCCGTTTTTATCAAATTTAAAACAAGAAACTATTCAAATTACAAATTTAGAATTTAAAATACCATCAAGTGAAAAAATTTTTTTTAAAAATTTTAATAATTTTGTAAAAGTATCGGATATTAAATTTAGTACATCAATAGGTCATCCAATTGTTTTTATTAAAAAAAATTTAGAAACTGATGAATACAAAATTGTGATTGATAAAAAACTAATTACGATTCATTATTCTGATTATGGTGGAAAATTTTATTCAATTATCACGTTGATGCAGTTTATAAATTTTTATAAATCAAAATTACCCCTAGGTTCAATAGAAGATAAACCTAGTTTAAGCTGGAGAGGGATGCATTTAGATTGTGCAAGGCAGTTTTATTCCATCGATGAAATAAAAAGACTAATGGATTATATGTGTTTTTTTAAATTAAATCGTTTCCATTGGCATTTAACTGACAACGAAGCATGGAGAGTTGAATTAGCAAGTTATCCAAAATTAACTAAGATCGGTTCTTTCAGGGGCTATAATGAAAGTATACCACCTTTCTATGGTACTGGATATAATAAGACTGGAGGTTATTATTCACGAAATCAAATTAAAGAATTAACTGAGTACGCAAATCAACGTAATATTCAAATTATGCCAGAGATTGATTTACCAGCGCACTCCTGGACATTGTTGCAAGTGATGCCAGAGTTAAGAGATTCATCATCTAATATTATTTCAGAGGATGTGGGTAATTATCCGAATAATACGATTAATCCTGCAATTGAGGAGACGCATGTTTTTTTAAAAAATATTTTACAAGAATTAAGTGAAATTTTTTCATTTAACATCATTCATGTTGGAGTTGATGAAAGACCTAAAGAGTCCTGGGAAGGTTCGCCCAAAGTCATTGAGTACATGAAAAAAAATAACATTACTTCGTTTGATGAACTACAAGATGACTACATGAATATTATTATTAATATTTTAAAAAATTCAAATAAATTAACAGCAGCTTGGAATGAGGCAGCTCTACCTCCACATAATGAAATAGGATCTGCTGGCAGTGCAGGCAAAATCGATAAATCATGTATTATTTTTGCATGGGAGCATCCAGATGTCGGTTTGATGTCTGCCAAAAAAGGATTTAAAACTGTCCTTTGTCCCGGACATAAAACATATTTTGATATGGCTTATAATAATTCTACATATGAAAGGGGAATTTGTTGGGCAGCTACAATAGAAGTAAGAGAAGTTTTTGAATGGAAACCTATTCAAGATTACGAAAATAATGATCTGGTTAATATCTTAGGTATCCAAGGTCAGCTTTGGTCAGAAACAATTACAAATAAAGATTATTTTGACCAAATGATTAATCCACGTCTTGCTGCTCTTGCTGAAATAGCCTGGTGTTCAAAAGCAAAAAGATCATGGAGTCAATTTAGATCATCATTAATAAATAATTTAGAATTTTTGTCAAAATTAGGCTGGAAGTTTCATAATTTTTAGTATTATGATTAATGTATTAGGGAGATAAAATGAAAATTGGGGCGGTAGGATTTGGAAACAGAATTGCGCATATATACCACGAATTATCTCAAATAAATAAAGATTCAGAATTGATTGCCTATGTAGACCCTAAACCTATAGGTAAACATTACGCAGAAAAGCATAATTTTTTTCCATCTAAAGAATATTCTAACCTAAATGATATGCTATCTAATGAAAAATTAGATCTTTTGATGATTGGCTCTCCAAATCATTTGCATCTAGAACATATTACTATTGGGCTTCATGCTGGAATTAAAATTTTTGCAGAAAAACCAATAGTTGTTGATGAAAAACAATCTTTTGAGTTAGCAAAACTATTGGGTGAATTTGGGCAAGACAAAGTTTTGGTAGGACTTGTTCTTAGATATTCTCAACATGCAAGATCAGTGAGGGACTTAATAGGTAAAAATGTTTTAGGCAATGTTGTATCTATTGAAGCTTCAGAGCATATTATGCCATGGCACGGAGGATTTTTTATGCGAAATTGGCGTCGAAAAGAAAAATTTTCAGGTGGCTTTATGTTAGAGAAATGTTGTCATGATTTAGATTTTTATAATATGATAGTTGGTTGCAGACCAAAAAGGGTTGCGAGTTTTGGTGGAAGAAATTCATTTATTCCTCAAAATACTCCAAATGAAAATTTAGATGAATACTCAAAATATAATTTATTTGGATGGGAAGCAAAAGAGAATGTATTCGATAGTGATGCTGATATTGTTGATCATCAGGTAGCAATAATTGAATATGAAAACGGAGCTACTTTAGCATTTCATACAAATATGCGAGTTCCAGATGAATTTAGACGTTTTGCTGTTATAGGTACTAACGGTATGGTCGAAGGAGATTTTGTTAGAGGTTTTCTTAAAGCTCACGATCAACAAAATAATATAGTATTAGATGAAGATTATGGTGCAGCTTTTGGAGCTTCAAAGGGGCACTATGGAGCTGATAATCTTATGCTACAAGATATAAATCATCACTTAACTAATTCTGAAAAAATAAATCTACCTGTTGGTGTAAAAGACTGTATTGAGGCCGGTATAGTGGCTATGAAAATAGATGAATCAAGAAAAACTGGAAAAATAATAGATTTAACAAATAGCTGGAATAGGCTAGATGAAGAAATTAAAAATTAAAAATGAATAAAAAATTGAAATCTTTTAACTCACCAACATTTT
>MDTE01098547.1_pt1 | contig 11018 bp, 11 predicted proteins | sample 811231 | NCBI WGS metagenome assembly MDTE01 (sample SAMN05326651, study PRJNA326480) | marine metagenome | isolation source: seawater | place: Indian Ocean: Red Sea | collected 2010 | reverse complement strand
TGTGTCCAAGTTTTATATCTTTCTGACCAATTTTAAAATGTTTTTTTATTAAATTTATGATATTTGTGTCGGAGTCGATATTAAAATCATATTTACCACAAGTAAAGAAGTCTATTGCGGCTATTAGTATAACTAGTAAAATAATTACTTTGGCATACATCAGAGATTAACTACTAATAATTTATATTTTAATAAAAAAAAATTTAACTTGCTTACTTTGTCTGTAAACTAAATATACAATTTAAGATTATTAGCTGCTCGTGTAATAGCAGTATATAAGCATTTAGTTTTTTGTGAATCATCAATTTTAACTGTTAAAATATTATTAATATCAACATAAACATTATCAACGTGCAATTAAACAAGGAAACCATTACAGAACTAAAAATCCTTTATGTGATAAATGTTGTTGGCGAGATGTTTCTTAATTTAATTGTAAATAATAATTGTATCTGTTAAACTTTTTTTCTGTTATTAATTTATAAAATGATAGAAAAACTTTTTTTAGGATTAATAAGTTTAGTTTTAAATTTCACTTTTTTAAATTATGTTGATAAATTAGAAAGAGTAAAATGTGGTTGTTCTAAAAATTGGAAAAGAGACTATATCAAAGTATATTCTATAATTGTTATAATGATGGTAAGTGCTATGATGTTTTTAGATCTTAAAGAAGCATTGAAAAATAAAGTATTACTCAATATTTTATCAATTGTTCAATTAGGAGGATTCTTATATATTTATTGTTTATATACTTTTACAAAAGAACTAAAAGAAGATAATTGTGAATGCTCTGGTGGATGGGAACGTGATTTTATGTATAATTACAGTATGATTATTATCTGTTTATACCTACTTACAATAATAATGAATATTGGCGTAATTATGTTTGTTGCATCTCCAAGATTTGAAAAAGTTTGCAGACGTGTTTTATCTGGTAAAAAATCTTCGTCTAAAAATTTAAAGTAAAATATTTTATTATAAATATTATTCTTTTTTATGAAAACTCTTATTTATTCTTGTATATTTTTTAATCAAGACTATATAAAATTATTTAATTTACTTTTAAAAAGCTTGAAACTTTTTGGTAATCCTACAAAAACAATAGATTATCTAGTAATATGTCATCCTAATTTTCGAAAAAAAATTACAGAAATATTTAATACATTAGAGATTAATGGAAAAATCTGGTGCATCGAATTAAAAACTAAATTTGATGCTTGTTGCTCAAGACTTAAAATTTTTGATTATGCACAAATAGATTTATATAGTAAAATACTTTATTTGGACTGTGATATATTAATAACAAATAGCTTAAATAAATTATTTGATTTTGATCTCGAGGATAAATTATATGCCGTTTTTGAACCTTGTGACAGATTCCACCACGGTCATTTATTAAATGATGATGAGTTTAAACTTTTTAGTAAGGATAAAAGTTTTTCATCTGGAATTTTATTATTTAATAACAATATAATTTTAAAAAAATTTTTTCTGGATATAATTTCTCATATTAATGAAACACTATCTTATTATAATTATGATACATTATTTAAACAAAAAAAAGAAGTAGATTTTTCTATTATTTTTGGTGATCAACCTTTTATTATTTACCAAAATTTTAAAAAAAATATATGTGATAATAAAAAATTAATAAATAAAGTTATTAATAATCCAACCTACTTTAAAGGTCAGATTATAAGTCACTTTTGCGGCACTCCGGGTAATTATAAAAGTAAAATAATTAAGATGAATAATTATATAAATTTTAATATGTTTTTTAATGAGATACCAAAAATACAATTTTTAAATAATTTACTTGTTCCTCCTAAAGAAAATAAATGTTTTCCTCTTATAGGAATATGTGTAAGTTATAATTATATGGATGTTTTAAAATTTACTCTACCTATTAATTATAGACATTTCAATAAAATTTATTTAGTAACTCAAAAAGATGACTACAATACTATAAATTTTTGTAAAAATTTTAAAAATGTAGAAATTCTTTATTGCAATTTCAAAACAGATAATGCTTTATTTGATAAAGGAGCTGGTTTAATAATCGCTCAAAAAAAAGCTTATAAATATTTCCCTGATCACTGGTATTTAATAATTGATAGTGACATAATACTTCCCAATAATTTTATTTCTATTTTAAAAGAAGAAAAACTAAATAAACACTGTATTTATGGTGGAATAAGAAACAATTTTGAAAAGTCATGTGAATTAATGAATTATGTTGAACCAAGTCACCATTATCAATACAACAATATTCTTAATGACTGCCATGATTTTTACTATAACTTTAAAACACCACCATCAATACTAGGTTGTTTCCAGCTATATAAAAAGAAAAATATTTTTTATCAAAACAGTCATGATAATTTTTTAAATGGAGCTGATTTTGATTATAGCTTTGGATACAAAAATTTTGATTTATTTTGTAATATGGAAAACCTAAATTATTATCATTTAGGATATGGGGGAGAAAATTGGAAAGGGAAAACTGTAGAGTTTGAAGATGATTTTATGATAAAACTTGAACATATTTATTTCAATTGTAATGTAAAATGTAATAATTTTTATTATAATTCAAAAAAAACTCTGTTAGGTATAAATAAAAAAGCTAATCATAAAAATTTAGATATTTATGATGATGTATATACAAATTCATTTGAATTTAGAGATGATATTAATAACTTTTTTAAAGATGAAAAGAGTTATAAAATTGCAGAAATAGGGTGTTATAGGGGGTATACTACACGTTTTTTATCTAACTGTTTTGAGAAAGTATACGCAGTTGATAACTCAGTTGAATATATTAATTTTAATATTAACTATAATAGGGATAAATCAAAAAATATAGAATTTATTCAATTGGAAAAAAAAAATTATTGGGAAAATTTGCCTGATGTTGATGTAATTCTATTTAATTTTTATAATAATTTTGAATATTATAAACCAGATTTAATAAATTTAATAAAATATACACCCAAACTAAAATACATTATTTTTAATGACTATGGGGTCGTTAAAGAAGTAAGTAAATTAGTAGATAGTGCATTAACAGATCATATATTAGAATTTAAAAAGTATATTGGTTTAAATAATGTTTCTAATTATGATTATGATATAGTTAAAAATACGTCAGAAGGAATAATATGTAAAGTAGTTAAACAGCACAATGATATTATTGGTAAAAATTATAAATGGAATAATTTAAAATTATCATTTTTAGAAGATGGTAAGTTAAATCCATTTGAAAATGGAAAATATATTAATATAGATAAATATTTGCTTAGATGTGAGTTTAATAATGAAGTATATCTATTTAAATTTAGTAAAGACTTTTCTAAATTTATTTCTGTTAAAAAAGGAAATTTAGATTTATTATCCGGCATATTAATTACAGAGCCTGTAATGAAAAAAAAAAATAAAAATGTAGAAGGTGTTGGTTTTGGATTTGGTTTTGGTGAATGTTAAAAGTTTTAAATTACAAAAATGAAATGAACTATAAATGAAATGAACTATAAATGAAATAAACTTTAAATGAAATGAACTATAGGGAAAACATTCTTGATATAGAAATACCAACATTTTCTGGTTCTAAAATAGTCATAACTGGAACTTTACTTGGCATTTGTAAAGTTGAATGAATATTTACCATCATATCATCTTTATCTTTAAAGGGTGGACAAGCTATAACAGGAAATTGTGTATTACAAGCCACAACACCACTTAGAGCATTAGACCTTCCAGCAACCGTAACATAAACTATTCTTCTATTACTATTTTCATAAGAGTTAAGTATATTTAATACACCAGTTGTATTTTTATGTGCAGAGCAAAAATGATTCATTGTATAATACCCTTTTTTATTAATATGATTATTTAGTTTTTGAACGTGAGGTTCATCACTTACACTTCCGGCTAAAATAACTACTAATTCATTATGAAAATTTTCAAAATAATAGTATGGGTGCTGCTGGAGTAAATCATCATTACTTGTTAATGTTAATTCTTTATTTGTAAGCATAAGATTATAAGTTGAATAAACATTTTCTATTTTATTTACAATTTCATCTGGAACAGAAGGAATTTCATCTTTATATGGGTCGCATTGTTGTTTAATATAATCACGAGCACAATCTTTATCCAGCTTCTCGGGTTCAACATTATTTGAAAATCTTTCATTATACGACTCTTTTAACCAATATCTACTACTATCACAAGTATGTAATTCATCAATAAGTATAATTTTATTGTTCAATCTTCCAAATTCATATTTAGTGTCTACCAAAATGAGTCCTTTTTCATCTGCCACCTTTTGACCAAATCTAAAAAGTTCAAGTGCTTTGCTACTTACAAAATCATATTCTTCTTCAGTTAAATAATTTTGTTCTATAATTTCATCTCTTGTAATTGGCACATCTTTAATTCCTTTTGTAGTTGGAGTGATAACTATAGAATCTAATTTTTCATTTTTTCTGTAATTATCTCTAAAATTTATACCATAAATATTTCTATGTCCATTTTTATACATTGTCCAAATACTTGTTGCGCTTGAACCCGTCATATAACCTCGAATGATAATTTCTAACTTTATTGGTACAGTCTTTTTAACAATCATATGTCTACCTTCACTATACAAGTAGTGATTATCAATAATATGACTTGTATTTTCAAACCACCATCTACTAAGATTATTTAAAATATGTCCTTTGTTTGGAACATTACACACATGTTTATCAAATGCACTTAATCTATCGCTTGCAGATAAAAGTAAACAACCATAACCAATATCTTCAACACATCTTACTTTTCCAACATAAGGAGTTTTTTGTAAACAATCAATTAAATTCTCATTAAATTTATTAATTAAAATTTGTATTGCTTGAATTAAAATACCCTTTTCCATTTGTTTTTGTCTTTGTTCAAGGTCTTCATAACTATCTGTTTTAAAAATAGGAACTTTTATACTTGTTAATACTTCTCCTTTATCTACTTCTGGAATTACATAGTGAACCATACTTCCAGTATGTTTTATTTCTCCATTTTGAAAAGCATTATATGCTTTTTGTATACAATTTTGACCTACAAAAGTATTTGGAAGTGCAGGATGAAGATTAATTATAGAACAAGACAATCTTCTGAATTGAGATATAAAATTACTACTTAAAACATAATTCCATCCAGCACAAATTATTAAATCAATATCCAATTGTTTTAAATGATTAATTAAATCTGATTCATATTGATCTCTAGATTGTGATTCTTTATTCCATACAAAATGATATAAAATATTTTGCAATTGAGGATATTTATTAGAGTAATTATATATATTACATTCAGTTTTTGGTTTACTTGAAATCACATTTACTAAATTAATATTTAATGCAGACGCATCAATTGCTTCATTTATACTTTTAAATGTTGTTCCTTCTCCAGAAATTAATACTACACAATTCATTTGTTTTCTATACTCCATTTTATAAAATAAATAAAAAAATTGTCTTTATATATTTTTAATAAATCCTACATCTATATAATTTAAACTACTTTTTTCTAATTTATCTTTTATACTTTTATTTGTAATTATTACATAACCAATACCACAATTAAATACTTTTTTCATTTCATTTAAAGATATATTTCCTTTGTCCATTAAAAAATTACACCTTTCCGGTAATTTAAGTTCATTTAACTCATAAGTTAAGTTTTGTGGTAATACTCTTGAAATATTGTCATCAAAACCGCCTCCTGTTATATGACACATACCATTTACATTTTCATAACCAAATAATTTTACAAATTGTTTAACTTCATTTAAATAACATTTTTGTGGATTAAACAGTGTTTGTAAAATTTCTTTATTATCATTTTCATCAATTATTTTATTAATTAGTGAATATCCATTAGTATGTGGACCACTTGATTCAAAACCTATTAAAATATTGTCTTGTTCTATTTTACTATTATTAAAAAAGTTTTCGTTTTTTAATCCAACTATACATTCAATCTTGTTTCATAAATAAAGCTTTTTGTATTGTTTTTTTTTGATTTCATATTAAAATATATAGTTACAAAAGTATGAAAAAATATATTTATTAATGGAATGAATATATGGTTGTAAAGTTTATTAGCGTTCATATAAATATATAAAACGGAAATCAATAATATATTAAATAATGTTTTTAGGTGTATATAATGTATGTTAGTTCTTACTTTATAAAGGTAGTATATTTCAGCAGATAAAAAAAAAGGGATCAAGCAGCAAATATAATAGAATGCATTCATTATTTATAATAAATAAAGATAGTCTTATGTAATTATTTTTAGATTTTAATTTATCTTTAATTATTATTTTTTTTTGAGTTTATTTATATGAGGTTAAAATTGAAAAAATGTTTAATCAAGACAATGAATGTGGTAATAAACATTGTAGTAAAGTTATTAATACTAAAAATTAAATTAAATGAAAGAACATTAATAGAAGTTTTAAGAAAATGTTTACAAAAAAAAAACACCTTCAAAATCAATTGTTAAAAAAAGTATTAAATAAAAATAAGAAGAAATCAAATTAATCGCTATCAGAACTATAACTTTCATAAGGACCTTTATCCATTAAAATATGATATTCCTTTTGAAGATCAAAAAGTTTAATCTCAATTAAACTAAGTAATTTATTTGTATTATCTTTTACTCCAAAATCTTTTATATTATTATCAGTATTATCAACAATTTTCCTTATCTTTGAATATTTTATAAATAATACTAATTGTTTTCCTAATTTACTATTAGGTTCTGCAATTGATATATTATTCTCTATTATATTTAATAAATCATCATGACTTTTATTAACTATTTTTTTTAATTTATCAACTATATTTTTATCTGTAGTCATATTTATTGTAGATAATGTTTTAACTGTTCCAATATCACATCCTGTTAAAGATATATCATTATCAACATTAATATCAACCGGCATACTAATCTTTATACTCTGATTTATTATATTTGATTCTATATTATCTTTATTTTGATCACATTTTTCATTATTTACTTTTGGGGTTCTCCATTTACATTTTCTACACAGTTGTATTGAATTATTTGGAACATACTTCTTACATCTAACATAATCGTTATTTTTATTTGTGTAGTATCCATTACAGCGTTTCATTTTTTTTTTAGTATATTTTATAAATGGTTCACTATCTGAATCTTCATCTGATGAACTATTAGAAGAACTACTTGAATTATAATTTTTTGTATTTTTATCATTTTGAATAGGTATATTAAAATTAAATTGATATATATATAAAAGTTGTAAATAGACTGGCCAATAAAAATCTTTTAATTTATTTCTAATTCTATCCAATAAATCATTGTATTTATTAATTTTTCTTTCATCCTTCTTTAAATTAAATCTATCATATAAATTTTTAAAAAATATAAAAATAGGTCCAATTAAGAGTGGGATTATTATTGAAACCCAAATAGTTTCAGTTTCCATAAAGAAATTATTTTTATTTAGTCTTAAACAAAAATAATTTAATATTATATTAAATATACATAATTAGTTTGCAGCTACTGGAACAGCATTAGGTTGCTTTGTAGTCCTGCTTCTGTTTTTTGGATTGCGATTACGAACTTGTGTAAATCTTTGTTGTTGTGGAGCATCACATCTAAGAGGACCTCCATTTACACCAGTAACAAGTAATGCTTGAGGACGTTCTTCATCACTAATGTTAAATGAAACATATTCACCGGCATAAAGTGCACGGTATTCACTAGTTAAAGGAGTTACATTTGTTTGATGAACAAAAATATCTTCTCCTTTACGGTTTTCAGAAACTACCTTTAGGAAACCATAACCCCTTTTGTTATTAAACCATTTTACCTCACCGATAAACTCTCCAAATTCGCGTTGTGTATTTTCTTGATCAGTCATTATTTTCTTTCTGTTATGTAATACAAAATTAATTTATCTTTAAATACATTTTAAAAGGCGTTATTATTTTATTATAAAAAAATAAACGATATACATAATGAAGATATTAATATTTATTGCTGTCTTGGTAATTATTTTTTTACAATACAGAGAAATTAATAATAAAAGTAATACCTATGATATTTTGCAATCTGAAAATCCTAAAAAAGATAAATTTGAAGATATTATAAATAGAAAATGTATTACCGTATTTTTAGGGATAGTTAAAGATTTAGAAGAAATTAAAAAAATAAATTATTATGAGATAAAAAGAATGGATAAAAATAATAAAAACAAGTTGGAAAAAATACTTTGTGACCATTTCAAGTATTACTTGGTTCCAATGTGCTTATCTTTTAATTTTACATTAAGTATAGAGAATAGAGGTTTTAAGAGTCCTATAATAAAATCAGATAGTTACAGATATTTATTTGCACAAATAGATGGTAAAAAAAAACTGATTTTATTTAATAATTTACAAACTAAATATTTGTATATAAAAAATAATAAATCACAAGTTGACTTTTGGAATCAAGATTTAAAAAAGTATCCTGAATTTTCAAAATCTAAATATATAGAAATTTTAGTAAGTAATGGACAAATGATTTATATACCTCCAGGGTGGTGGTTTTGTTATGAAAATATTGATAATAGTATCTATGTAAATTGTAAATCAGAATCATTTTTTAGTTATTTTCTTCTTAGTCATAATTAAAAATAGTATTTAAGAGAATAGATATTATAAAATTAAATGAATTTAATTGTAGCAATATGTAAAAAAAATGGTATTGGTAAAGACGGTAGTATACCTTGGTATATTAAAGAAGACCTAAAATACTTTAAGGATGTTACTAGTTTTGCAAGTCATCAGCCTGGAAAAAATGTTGTTATTATGGGAAGAAAAACGTGGGAATCTATACCAGAAAAATACAAACCATTGAGTAATAGGATAAATATAATACTTTCAAATACTATGAATGAATCACAAGTTGAAAATTATAATGATACTTATATTTTTACTTCACTTGATTCAGCAATAAATAATACTATTAGAAATGCAAACAAAACAATATATGTAATAGGTGGTGAATCTATTTACCAAGAAGCAATAAATCGTCATGATTGCGACCATTTATATATAACTGAAATCTACAAAGATTATGATTGTGATACTTTTTTCCCTAAAATTGATAGTAATAAATACTTATTAAAAAATGTTAGAAGTTTTAGATATAATAAAACAGAGGATGTATATTTTAGAAATTTAATATATATTAGTAATAGTCTAAATAATAGATTAAAAGAAATTCTTTATGTTAATAGCGAAGAAAAGCAATATCTAAATTTATTAGATAAAATTCTAAAAAATGGTGTTAAAAATATTGATAGAACAGGTGTTGGGACTTTATCGGTATTTGGTGAACAATTAAAATATAATCTCAGAGAGACTTTTCCACTTTTAACAACTAAAAGAATGTTTATAAGAGGTATTTTTGAAGAATTACTTTTATATATAAGTGGAAAAACAGATAATAAAATTATGCAAGAGAAAAATATACATATTTGGGATGGAAATACATCAAGAGAATTTTTAGATAATAGAGGTTTAAGTGACTATCAAGAAGGAGATATGGGAGAAACATATGGTTTCAATTTTCGTCATTATGGTGCTGAATATAAGGGTTGTCATCATGATTATAGTGGACAAGGGTTTGATCAATTAAAGAATGTTATAGATTTAATAAAAAATACACCCTCGAGTAGAAGAATGATAATCAATCTATTTAATCCAGCAACACAACATAAGGCGGCACTTCCTGCTTGCTTGTGTCAGTATCAATTTTATGTAAATAGTGAAGAAAAAACATTAAACTTACAAATATATATAAGAAGTTCTGATTTCTTTCTTGCAAACAATTGGAATGCTTGCACAGGAGGTTTTTTAGTTCACCTAATATGTAACTTAAATGGAATAGATCTGACACCGGGAGATTTAACTGTTGTAACGGGAGACACACATATATACCTTAATCATATTGAAGGTGTGAAAGAAAATTTAAAACGTATACCAAAACCGCCACCAATGTTAAAGATAAAGAATCAATATGATAATATAGAAGATTTTACATATGACGATATTGAAGTAATAGGTTATTCTCCTTATCCATCAATTAAAGTAGATATGGCCATTTAAAATATTTAAATATTATATATGCTTAAATATTTATGTAATGTATTAAATATTGTTACAGAGTTTCTTTATGAATTGATTTATAAAGATAACAGATTTTATTATTTGTCTTTGTTAAAAAATGAAAAAAATGGATCTTTCAGTATACACGGTTTATGGCCACAAACTGATGTAAATAATTATCCTAGTTATTGTAAGAAAGTTAATTTTTCCCTGGAAGAGTTACAACCTATAATAAATGATTTAAATACTTATTGGTATTCAACAGAAGAAAAAAATAGTGATTTCTGGCAGCATGAATATGAGAAACACGGCAGTTGTATGTTTAAAAATATGAGCGAATATGATTATTTTAATACTGCACTAAAATTATACTATAATGTAATGAAATTAAGTTTAGCTAAAAAATATTATAATCCAACTACAAAAAAATGTTTAATTCCAATAACATTAGATTTTCAAATAAAAAAATAATATTGCTATAGATATAAATGGGTTTATTTAGATCATTATCTGTTGTAGCAGTAAGTATTTTTGTTCTATCTATAGTAAACGATAATAAAAAAATTCATTCGATACCTTTTATTGGTGAATCAATAAATCATAATCTAAAAGAAATGAGACATATAATTATAATTATAGTAATAGCATTACTTGAGTTGGTTTTATAAATTATATTTTCGTATAAACAGTTATAATTCTATAAACCGAATCATCTTTATAATAAATGCAACTAGGGTATTTGTTAAAATTTGTTTCAAAACCTAGTTTTAGATAATTAATTAATAATTTATTAAAATTATCCATATTTTCAAATAGCAAAAAAAATAAAAGATTATA
>MDTE01176576.1_pt1 | contig 11019 bp, 15 predicted proteins | sample 811231 | NCBI WGS metagenome assembly MDTE01 (sample SAMN05326651, study PRJNA326480) | marine metagenome | isolation source: seawater | place: Indian Ocean: Red Sea | collected 2010 | reverse complement strand
GTAAAGCCTCACCCTGACTTAGAGTCTATTAAAAAGCAGTCAATACTGACCGAACTTTCCTGTTCATTTTAAAATAAATACATTGTATGGAATATGTATATGAAATGATAGCAAGAATGGCCTCTGATAGACTGTGGATTTACACAGCATTAACAGGGTCTTTGTTTGGTGCCGCATTTTTGTTTTGGTTTAAAGATACAAGAATGGCTACATGGGCAGTTTCTAAATTTGACCGTACCTTAGAATATCTAGTTAATCGATGGGGCTGGACTTGGTTACAAAATGATCCAGATGCTTGGCGTAAAAAATATCCTAAGATAACTTCAAAGATAGACGAACTAGAGAAAAGAATTAAAGAACTGGAAAAGTAAATGGACATGTTTGACACTTTAGGAATGAGTCTCACAGATTTATTAGCACCGTGGATTGCAATATTAATTTCATTGTCAGCGGTATTTTGGTTTAAAGATTTTGCTGTAAATTTAATGAGTGGATTAAAATTAAAATTCAACCCTGCATTTAATGAGGGTGACCATATCATCTTAGATGATTCAGATGCTATTATTGTAAAGATTGGTTTGAGAGAATCGGTATTTGGAGTGTATAGTGAAAAAGGATACGTGTGGAGATATATTTCTAACGATAGAATTAAGTTGCACAAACTTGAAAAAATAATTAACAAGAATCTACATTTGGATAGTGAAGCTGAAAAGGGTAGACGATTACAAGCAATGATAGATAAAGCACAGAATGAAGATATACACCACAATAGAAATGATATAGAAAAAAATAAAAAAGAAATTGAAAACATAAAAAGAGGGAGAAATTAATGCCAAGAAAGAAACTTGAAGACTTAGAGCCTGTCGCAGTTGAAAAACCAAAAGCAGATGCAGAAGTTACAGTTCCTGCAAGTAAAGATGGTGTAAGTAAAAAGGTAAAACTTGATCTTGAAGTAGATACAAGTGTTAAGGATCTTGGACCAAATCCATTTGCATGGGTAATACATTTAGCACGAGCCGTTGATGCTTGGAGAATATTTCCAAGGATCTTTATAACAACTTACATTATACTTTTATATAAATGTGTAATATGGTTTATGGCACTTGATAATCCAACACTTGAACAATCCGGTTTGATTTCAGTTGTAGTTGGCGCCGGTGCGGCGTGGTTTGGTCTATATACCAGCTCTCGTAAATAACCTTAAATTAGTGAATAAGTAGTTGTATGGACTACTACAACGTACTAGGAGTATCAAAATCTGCGTCGGAAAAGGATTTAAAAAATGCTTTCAAAAAGAAAGCTATGCAATATCATCCTGACAAAGGTGGAGACCCTGAAAAATTTAAACAAATAAATGAAGCTTATCAAAATCTAAGCGACCCTCAAAAAAGACAAATGTACGATCAGTTTGGTACTACTGATCCTCAACAAGCAGGTCCACAAGGCTTCCAAAATTTTCATTTTAACAGCAACGGTTTTCAAGGTGGTATTGATATTAACGATTTGATGAATCAATTTGGTTTTGGAATGAGACAGCAACAAATGAAAAATCAAGATATTACAATAGGTTGTAATATAGGAGTGGCAGAAGTCTATACAGGAAAAAATTTAATTGCAACATATAGAATGAATAATGGTAAAGAACAAACAGTTGATATTCAAGTACCTATAGGTGTTAATCACGGTGATAGAATAAGATATGGTGGAATGGGACAACAAGATATTCAAGGTTTACCTCCCGGAGATTTATTTGTTATAATTAATATTACAAATGATGTTAATTTTGAAATAAATGGAAATGATGTGCTAACAACAAAAAAGGTTGATGTTTTGGATTTGATTACAGGAGTGAAGCTTGATATTGATTTGCCAGATAAAAGATCTGTGTTATTAAATATTCCTAAAGGAACACAACCTAATACTGTTTTCAGCATTAACGGAAAAGGTCTACCAAACAGAAGAACCGGAAGAACAGGAAACGTTTTAGTAAAGATACTAGGAACAGTTCCTAAATTAAATGAAAATGAAATAGAAAGAATTGAACAAATACGTGCAAAAAATAGTTGACATTTACATGTTAAAACGTTATAATAAATGCGTAAATACTAAGGAGAAATATAAACATGGTTGAACCTTCAGAAGAATTACAGGTTGTTTTTGAAAAAGCGATACAGGACGCAAAAAAGCTTCGTCACGAATATGTGACTTTAGAGCATTTATTTTTTGCAATGCTTTGTAGTGAGAACTTTACAAAGGTTCTTGACGGTTATGGCTGTAAACTTGCTGAATTGAAAGAAGAACTACAGGATCATCTTCAAACCAAATTAGATGATATAAAAGTAAAAGACGAAACAAAAAATTACAAGCCTAAAAAAACACAAACAGTTGAAAGGGTAATGAATCGTGCATTCACTCAAACACTATTCAGTGGAAGAGCAAATATTGATACTACCGATGTGTTTTTATCTCTTATGAATGAAACAAAATCTTTTTCATGTTACAGTGCTACAAAGGCTGGATTGGACAAAGAAAAATTTAGTGAATACATTAACCACGAATATGTCAGCACATTAGAGGACGAAGAACTTGCCGGACATGCTCAACGAGCCTTAAAGGCATTTACTACAAATCTTAATGCTCAAGTAGAAAGTGGAAAGATCGACCCTGTAATAGGAAGAATGGAAGAACTGGAAAGTATCTGTTTATCACTAGGTAGAAGGAGTAAAAATAATGTTTTGCTTGTAGGTGACCCAGGGGTAGGTAAAACTGCTATTGCAGAAGGATTAGCCTTTAGGATTGTCAACAAAGATGTACCGAAGTTTTTAGAAGAATATAGTGTTTACAATTTAGATATTGGTGCCATGTTAGCAGGATCTAAATACAGAGGAGACTTTGAAGAAAGATTTAAACTTGTAATGGCGGCAATAAAGAAACAAGGTAAAACTATTGTTTTCATAGATGAAGCACATATGATTAACGGTGCAGGAGCCGGTGGAGCAAACAGTTCAAATGATCTAGCAAATATGCTTAAACCTGCATTAGGCAAAGGTGATATAAAAGTAGTGGCTTCTACTACATGGGAAGAATTTAGGAAATACTTTGAAAAAGATCGTGCTTTGATGCGAAGGTTCCAAAGAGTGACTATTGACGAACCTGATAAGAAAACTTCAAAGGAAATATTGCAAGGTATAAGAAAATACTATGAAGAATTTCATAAAACTAAAATTACGGATGACGCTATTGAAGAAGCAGTCAAATTAAGTATAAAATATATGACAGATAAAAAATTGCCGGATAAAGCAATTGATTTAATAGATTTAGCTTGTTCAAGATTCAAAGTAAGAAATCAGGAAGACAACAAGGTAGTTACGCCTGAAGAAATTAAGTTTGAACTTGCAAAATTTGTAAATTTACCACCTGAGCAGATACAACAAAAAGAAACAAATAATCTTGCTCAGTTAAATAAAAATCTTAAACTTAATGTTTACGGTCAAGACAATGCTATTGACGAGATAGTAGATAAGATACTTGTTGCCCAGGCAGGACTTAAATCCGAAGATAAACCAATTGGCTCATTTGTGTTTATGGGTCCAACAGGTGTTGGTAAAACAGAACTTGCAAAACAATTAGCTAAAAATTTAAGTATTGAACTTGCAAGGTTTGATATGAGCGAATATCAAGAGAAACATAGCATTAGTAAACTTATAGGTTCACCTCCTGGATATGTTGGACATGACGAACATTCAGGACAACTTATTAATAAATTACAAGAATATCCAAACTGTGTGCTACTATTAGACGAGATTGAAAAAGCACATCCTGATATCTCGCAAATATTACTACAACTGATGGATAATGGAAAGGTTACTGGCTCTGACGGTAAAGAAGCAGATGCTAGAAATTGTATTCTTATTTTAACAACAAACTTAGGCGCCGAACAGGCAGAGAAAAATACTATTGGCTTTAATCATGATGCTGATGGTAATTATGGAGACGAAGAATTTAAACGTTTCTTTGCACCAGAATTTAGAAACAGGCTCGACGGTGTTGTAACATTTGGTAAATTAGACAATAATATTATGTTGAAAATTGTCGGTAAGTTTTTAGTAGAACTAAGAACAATGTTAGATGACAAAAATGTTGTTTGTGAAATAACAGACCCTGCTTTAGACCATTTAGTAGAAAATGGCTTTGATAGTAAGATGGGTGCTAGACCTATGCAAAGATACATAGACAAACACATTAAACGTCCATTGAGTAAACTGTTACTATTTGGTGATTTAAGAGACGGAGGCACATTGACAATCGATGTAGCTGACGAAAAAATTATTCTTAACACAAAAAAAATAAAGGTAACAGATGAAAAAACTGCAGAGGTTACAAACAACTAATTTATTCTACAATCGATACGTTTATAGATTAAGAATAAAAAATGATGTAGGTCCTATTTTCCGAGGAATGAATCTTGGCAATGCCAAAGCAAAAATAGATGAAATGCAAAGTTTTGCTGAAGCAGGACAACGTATTCCTTTTCCATTTAGATATTTTAGAGATAAAGATAAGTTTTTATCCCTAGAAACCTTTATGGATGCATATACAATTTATTCTGCATTGGAAAAAAATGTAGACAAATGCATGGTGAGAGTTGAAAACTTTACTCTAGATCTTTATTCAAACGATAACGAATGGTTAGAAGATTTAGGACAAAAAATAGATGCAGTTAGTATCACAGAACCTGCAGATGATGAATCATTAAACTTTTTACTTGAAAATAAAAACACTGTAATACAAAATACCGAAGTTATTTGGCCTTATAAAGCTATTCTAGGTAAGACTGTTGACCCCAACTTTGCAACTTATTGTAAAAATAATGCTAATATTAAGATAGGTAAACGTGCTTTAGAATGCATTCAAAAAAGGCACAATACAGAAGGTTATTACTTTTTCACAAAAAATGAAAAGCATTTGATGTTGGCTAAAATAGCACTTGGTGGTTCTATAAGTAAAATCATCAAATATGTAAGTGATAAAGAATTGCATAAATAGTATTATGCCGAGTAGTAGTCAAATAATATTATCACAGAATACACACCCAGGAGACAGTACCAGTGAGACTGTGACCGGAAGTAACTTCAAGGGCGATGGTTATTATGGTAGAGCAGACGGTGTGCATACAGTTCAATACGATTATACGGGCTTTACAGGCACGATAACAATACAAGCAACGTTGGCTACGACTCCAACTGATGCAGATTGGTTTGATGTTGATACAATTACAGTAGCAAACCAAACAGAAGTTAAGTATGCAAATTTCACAGGAAATTTTGTATACATTAGAGCTAAAGTTGTTTATACCGACGGTACTGTTAACAGTATTAGAATGAATCATTAGGACTTATTATGGAAAATTTTATTAACATCGTATTTGACCAAAAACAAGAAGTAGATGACATAGTTGTCTCTGAAGTAGCAACATCAGCCTCAACAGCCTTAATGGAAGAAGAAACTGGCTACGAGCTGTATGATACCGAAGATGGTAAAACAATTCTTACAGTTGAAACACATGTTCAACTAGATGAATCAGAGTCTAACGATGTTGCAGAAAAAATTGCTAATAAATTATTTGATTTGGGTTATAACAACTTTGATATTGAGGTAAGTGTTTAATGCGATATAATGCATTTAGAAAAAACTTATTAGAAAATGAACAGGATGAAATCCTGTCAATTAACGATAAGGTAAAGGATCTAGCACAAAAAGATCCTAAAGCACTAGACTATGCCATAGATGCTATCAAAAAAGTAAGACAATATGCACAAAAAATAATAGCAAATGCAAAAAAATCGCCTGCTCCTAAACCAGAGGTCGGAGAAGCCGCAGAAGGAACAGCAGGAAAATTATCCATTCTAAGTCAAGAGATTGATGCCGCGGAAAAAGAAATTGCGGAAATATGTCAATTACTGGGCGAAAAGTGTGAAGGCGCAATCATAAACATCAAAAAGTTTTTATCAGGACTTTATGATAAAATGGAGGACTTGGTTGCTTCTAGTAAGCAGGAAGGTGCCGAAGAAGAAAGACAAGAATTTAAAAAATGGTACAATGGATTAGGTGCAAAATTACTAAAGCTAGGACAAAAAGCAATTAGCCACGTTGAAGTTACTGCTGAAGAATTAAAAGCCCTTTCATCAACTGAAAGATCTAAAGTGAAATCATCACAGATCAATGCTAATAAATTTGCAGAAGAATTAGGAAACTCTTTAGAAACTTTGTTTTTGAAAGTTTTATTTACTGATGCAGGAAAAGATTTCAATATAACAATCAAAGATGTAGATGACTTTTTAGATGAAGCATACAAAGGCACTGTGATTAATAATCAACAGCTTGTAGCACGAGACTCGGGACTAATAGATGATTTTGTAAATGAGCGTAGCAAAAAGGTATATGATGCTATAGCAGGTCCAGTTGTAAAACTAAAACCACCTGCTTCAGGCGGAGCAAACATTGGTCCAGGAGAGTTGGCTTTGGCCATGCTTGGTAACCCTGCCGCAAAAGCAGACAAAGGTGATATACAAGTAGGCGATGATATGTATGAAGTAAAAGCTGGTGCTGGATCAGTAGGTGGTAGATTTAACAGTGATAAGGTTACTACAGCACTTAACGGTTGGAAAGCATGGGATAGAGGATTAGAAGAAATAGCAGGCGAAGGTGTAATACTTAGAGATAAAAATGCCAAAGGTAAAGATAGATCTTTATACAATTTTAACAAGACTGGAATAGAAAAAGTAAATGCAGAAATATTAAAACAGTATAGTGATAAGGACAAAACTATAAAATGGCTGACAGGAACTTTTAAAAAATTAATAACTAATCACTCTGAACTTCCTAACATGGACGGATACATAGCATCTATGGTCAGAGACGATGGTACTATTGACGAAGATACTTTTATGAATCTTTATGCTAGAATATTATATGAAAGTTATAATAAAGCAGATGGTGTAACCAATATAATTATTATTGATACCAAAACACGAACATATAGAATAATAAGAGATTCCGAAGACTTAGGTGCAAAACTAGGTCAAAAGGGTGGTGTAAGAACTTCAGGTGGATTTAACTGGAATGATAACCATCAAAAGGCAAGTCCGCAGTTTGTTATAAATTAAATTCTCTATCTAAGTATTTGTAATCAGTTTTCACAGGATCAAACTGTTTTATAGAATCAAAAACCACTTCTTTATCTAAATCACTACAAGTATAAACGTCCAGTTGTAAAAGTGCAGGACTTTGTTCGTCCCAAACGTGTATTGCTACATGACTGGTTTCAATTATTGTAACACAGGTGATTCCTTTATTTCCCTCCATTTCGCAATACTTTGCGTATGGTCCCATCATTATTTTCATTCCGATTTTTTCTATAAGTGTTTTGGCCCAGTTTACTATATCAGCTTCTTTGTTAGGTGGATTGTTGACTTCTGACCTTACTATAAGGTGCTTGTGTTGTAACATAAGTGGATCCTTTTTAGATTTTACTTATCTCAAACTAACTTTTGTATTTACATATATTGATAAATACTTTATAATACAACTTATAGGTGGGATCATGTCTAAAACATTTAAAGATTATCTAAAAGAGAGTGGTTTACAGTATTACACCGGTGTAAAAAAACACGGCAAAGAATACATGAAAAAAGCGGCCAAGGCAGGTAGAGAAGGTGCTAGCCAAGAAGAATTAGGACGTTTAAAGGACAAATACAGTAAAGCAGAAAAAAATAAAAAAACTCCTGAAGCAACATTAGAAGATACTGATAAAGTAATTTTTAAGGGCAAAGAAATTGATCTTACTAAAATAGATTACACCATGAGAGATTTTAGCGATGGAATGATTGAATTAAATTCTCCGGTATTTTATATAGACGGTACAGAAGTTGCTGATGAAGATTTAGCAGATTTAAATGATAATCAAGACATGATAGATTGGATGATGAACGATTATGTAGACAATCAGGCACCACAAGCTGAAGATGTTGATAGAATTAGAGAACTCGCTGGTGTACAAACACAAGAAGAAACATATGATGGAGATGATTTCTACAATAATTATGGCGACATGTGGTACAACGAAGACGAGATCATGGACGAAGCAGAATACCAAGGACGTAAGGTAAAACTTGGAAAGCCTATGAGAGGCGATGTTAAAAAATTTAAAGTTTACGTCAGAGATCCTAAAACCAAAAATATCAAAAAAGTTAACTTTGGTGATCCTAATATGAAAATCAAAAAATCAAATCCAGCACGTAGAAGAAGTTTCCGTGCTAGACATAACTGTGACAACCCCGGTCCTAGAACAAAAGCTAGATACTGGTCGTGTAGGAAATGGTAAATGAGAATAGACGAATTCACAAAACCTGTTAAAGATACAACACCATATGATGTACCGAGTGATGTGCATTTTCATATGTTAAATGATGATAGTTTTTATAGACAGCATTATCTACCCTGCATGGAAAAAATAAGAAGTGAAAGAAATGAAGACATAATGCAAGGACACTTGATGCCAATGATAGACAAGTGCCTAAACCATTATTGTATTAAATATGATATTCCGAAAAATCCAAATGAATTGATGACAGCAGGTGAAAAATCAGAGCTGGCAAGTAAGGTAATGGATTTTGAAAGAAATCCAAAGGAGAAATTAGATGCACCTACGCCAGTTGATAGAATCACCTGATACGGCAGTTTTTGCATTTGGTAGAATGAATCCTCCTACCATAGGACATAAAAAACTTGCAGATACAGTAAAAGGTATAGACGGTACTCCTTTTTTATTCTTAACACATTCACAAAAGCCTAAAACAGATCCTCTATCTTTTGCAGAAAAAGTTTTTTTTGCACAGCAGAGTTTTGGTGATGGAATACGCATAGGTGATAAAGACGTAAGAACTATAATACAAGCGATGCAAAAACTTGAAAGTATTGGTTTTAAAAATGTAATTTATGTAGCAGGAAGCGACAGAGTCAATTCATTTACAAAATTACTAAATGACTACAACGGCAAAGATTATAAATTTGATAGTATCAAAGTAGTAAGTGCAGGAGAACGTGATCCAGATGCCGAAGGTGCTGAAGGTATGAGTGCATCAAAAATGAGATCAGCCGCACAAGAAGGAAACTTTGATGAATTCGAAAGCGGTGTTGCTGTACAAAATCCTAAACTTGCGAAAATGATGTATACAAAAGTACGTCAAGGTATGGGTATGGCAGAGTCACAGGAGTTAGAAGAAGCATTTATGTTTGCTCCACTTTTAATACCTGCATTGTCTATAGGTGGAAGGTTTGCTTGGCGATTTGGAGGTAAGAGTCTTAAATGGATAGGCAAGTGGATGAAACGCAATCCAAAATCAAGTATTGGTATAGGATCACTTCCTATAACAGGCCCTATCATTGCGTTTTTTATGAAAGCATTGGCATGGTTATCTAGATACAGTATTCCTATTGCTGTTGGAATTGTGGCATTATATGGAGGTAAAAAACTATATGATGCTCTTAAAGATAAGGATCCTGATAAAGTATCAAAAGAAGAACTTGAAGAAATACTTAAAAATTACAAACCGCAAGATGAAGAAGATTTAAAACCACTTATTAAGAAAAAAAAGTTAACTCAAGAAACTATTGATTACGAACTTGCTGAACTTATAAGAAGAAAAGAATTAAAAGTTCAACAACAAAAACCAAAGATAGATGTTCTTAATAATATAGCAATGAGAAGTGACGGGAAGCCTTTTCCATTAAGTTGGAATGCAGGAAAAGGAGAAATTGCAGTTGGTGGTAAAGTATATGTTGCTCCCAAAGCCGCAAAACAATTTATAAGTTTCTTTGACAGAAACGAAGACAAACAAGAGGCCATGTTAAAAGCACTACAAAGTGCGTCAACTACGGCAAAACTTTTTGATGTTTTAGGATTGAAATACAAACTTGACATGGAGCGGTAATGGACATTAAAACATTACAAAGACTAGCTGGTATTCATGAATTTAAAGGTTACAAACCCGTGAGTTTGGAAAACATGAGTTTTACAGCAGATGCTCTAAAACAAAAAGAAAAACGTTTGGGTATCAAACCAGGAGATGCTGATTGGTTCAAACTTTGGTTTTCAAAACCTTACCTTAATGGACCTATACAATTTAGAGGACGCAAGAAATGAAAATAAGGCATCTATTTGAAGCAATTCAAAACAAGTTAGAACTAGCAAAACTTCCGTATAAGACAGGTGATCTTTCTCCGGTGCTTTCTAAGGACAACGTTGAATATCATTATAATGTGCTATCAAAAGGATATGTAAATAGATACAATAATCAAGAAGGTGATCCAAAATTTAATTACGGCGGTGCTATGTTACATAATTTATTTTGGTCTCAACTTAAGAAACCTTCAGGATCTAACTTGCCTACAGGAGCAATTAAAAATTTAATTGAAGAAAAGCATGAAACATATAATAAATTTAAAGACAGTGTTGTATCGTTAGCAATGGGTATTCAAGGCAGTGGTTGGGTTTATCTATCAAAGAATGGAGATTTAAAAACAACTCCTAATCAAAGTTATAAAACTGATATACTGATGCCTATAGATATGTGGGAACACAGTTTTACAGATTACATTCCGGCAAAAGATGCTAAAAAAAAGTATTTACAAAACATATTAAAGATTGTAAACTGGGACGTAATAAACAATAGGATTGATGGCAAATGAAGTTTCGTGATTTCAAAGAAGCCGCTGGCGTTGGCATAATAACAAAACAAAACGCAACCAAGGATGTTCCTGTTGGCGGAGAGTATATGAATGTAAAAAAACTTGGATTAGGCAAAGGCAAGCCTAAACAACATTCAAAGAAAACAAAAGGTTCCAAGACAAATGTACTGTTTAATCTTGGTATGGCAGAAAATGAAGACATAAAAGAACATCCATTAATAGGTTTAGGACTAAGAGCGGCTCCTAAGGTTGCACAACTTATGAGAAATC
>MDTE01130749.1_pt1 | contig 11020 bp, 8 predicted proteins | sample 811231 | NCBI WGS metagenome assembly MDTE01 (sample SAMN05326651, study PRJNA326480) | marine metagenome | isolation source: seawater | place: Indian Ocean: Red Sea | collected 2010 | reverse complement strand
CAAAGCTGTAGGTTGCAGGTTCAAGTCCTGTCTCTCCTGCATTGGTACTATATCCATATTCTTTTTATCTTTTGTTAAAATTCGCTTTTAAATATGATTGGAAAACTGCAAAAATTTTTACTTGATGTCAGGATTGAAATGAGCAAAGTTTCTTGGCCCACTTGGGAAGAATTGAAAAGTTCTACATACGTAGTTTTAACTCTTTCATTAATTTTGATTTTATTCTTATTCGTGGTTGACTTTCTTCTCGCTGAAATATTAAAAGTGGTGCTTTAGTTATGCATTGGTATACTTTAAGAGTAATTTCTGGAAAAGAAAAAAAAATAAAGGAATCTATCCTATATGATGTTTCAATGTCTGGTTTAGATAATATGATTGGAGATATACTGGTGCCATCAGAAAATATTGTTGAAATGCGAGATGGTAAAAAGAAAGTTAAAGAAAAGGTTTTTTTCCCAGGATACCTGTTAGTTCGTCTTGATATGAATAAAGAGACAAAGTATTTGCTAGAAAACATTAATGGGGTAATTTCTTTTGTTGGTCCTAAGGGACAACCTCAAGCTCTTAGACTAGAAGAAGTTCAGAGGTTTCTAAGTGATGATGGTACTGACGGTCCATTAAGAACAACCGAAGCCGCGCCTTATGTTGTTGGTGATGCTGTTAAAGTAATTGATGGTCCATTTATGGACTTTTCAGGTCTTGTTCAAGAAGTTAATCATGATAAGCAAAAGCTGAAGGTTCTTGTAAGTATTTTCGGAAGGCAAACACCTGTTGAACTAGACTATTTACAAGTAGAAATGGAGGGGTAATAAATGGCTAAAAAGGTTTCAGGTTTTATAAAATTACAAATACAGGCTGGTCAGGCGAACCCTGCTCCTCCTGTTGGTCCTGCACTTGGGCAACATGGCGTCAACATCATGGATTTTTGCAAAGCATTCAACGCTGAAACCCAAGAAAAATCTGGCGATTTAATACCAGTCGAAATTACTGTTTACGAAGACAGGAGTTTTTCGTTTGTTACAAAAACTCCCCCTGCTTCAAGGCTAATTCTTAAAGCAGCTAAATTGAAAAAGGGATCGGGTGAGCCTAATAAGGATAAAGTTGGTTCGCTTTCTCTTAAAGATTTGGAAGAAATTGCCTCTATTAAGATGGATGATTTAAACGCTAATTCGATTGAACAAGCTGTCGAGATGATAAGGGGTACATGTGTTTCAATGGGAGTAGAAATTAAAGGGTAAATTAGAATATGAAAATGACAAAAAATTTATCTGCTATCGCAGAAACTCATAATAAAAACATTCCCCATTCATTGGAAGATGCAATCGATCTGGTCAAGAAGTATAAATTTGTAAGGTTTGATGAAAGTGTTGACTTAGCTATAAATCTTGATGTCGATCCAAGGCACGCAGAGCAAAATATCAGGGTGACTACACCTCTGCCTCATGGCACTGGCAACAAGGTAACAATTTTGGTGCTAGCATCAGGTCCAAAAGAAAAAGAAGCGCATGATGCAGGTGCTGATTTTGTTGGAAATAAAGATTATCTAGCCAAAATAAAAAATGGTTGGACTGATGTAGACAAAATTGTCGCCACCCCAGATATGATGGGCGAATTGGGTAAGTTGGGTAAGATTCTTGGGCCTAAAGGATTAATGCCAAATCCAAAAAGTGGAACAGTAACAATGGATGTGGTCAAAGCTGTCAAAGAGTTGAAAGCTGGGAAGGTGGAGTTAAGGGTAGAAAGCAACGGAATTATCCACGTTGCATGTGGTAAAACTTCATTTAAGAGCGAGCATTTGGTTGAAAATATAAAAACCGTTTATGAAGCAGTGCTAAAGGCTCGACCTTCTTCTGTAAAAGGGCAGTACTTGAAAAAAATAACAATTTCATCAACAATGGGGCCAAGTGTGTTGATAGATCACTTAACTATTTAATAGAAATTATGCCAAGTTTAAAAAACATAGAACAAGTTAAAGAACTTTCTAGTTCATTTGAGAAAGCAAAAGCAATTTATTTTACAGAATTTCAGGGTTTAAATGTTGAGCAGGTAACTAAGCTGCGGAGCATGTTTTACAAAGAAAATATTGATTTTAAGGTTGCTAAGAACACCTTAATGAGAATCGTTTTAAAAGATACTGGAATCAACGATTTAGAAAGTCTTTTAAGTGGTTCGACAGCTGTCGCTATTTCCTACGATGAGCCTGTAGCGCCTGCTAAAGTTATAAAGGAATTTCTCAAGGATTCGGAGCTTCCTCGCGTTAAGGGGATCCTTTTTGACGGGGAATATTTTGAAGGCAATCAATATGAAAAATTCGCCGATTTACCTAGTAAAGATGAGCTAATTACAAAATTTGCAGTTATGCTGAATAGTCCCATGAGTAGATTTGCATCTACAATTAAATCGCCAATGCAAAATCTTGCCTGTGCGCTAAATAATTTAAAACAAACAAAATCATAATTAACTAAGGAGTCTTGAAAATGGCTGTAACTAGAAAGGATGTTCTAACCTACTTGGAAGAATCAAACATGGTTGAAATTTCCGAGCTTATAAGTGAAATTGAAGAGAAATTCGGTGTTTCCGCAGCTGCTCCGGTTGCTGTTGCTGCTGCATCATCAGGTGTTTCTGATGAGGGCGAAGATAAGAAAACCGAGTTTGATGTTGTACTAAAATCACCTGGTCAGGCTAAAATAAATGTTATTAAAGCAGTTAGAGGTATTACAGATTTGGGTCTTAAAGAGGCAAAAGAGCTTGTAGATTCTGCGCCCAAGGCTATAAAGGAATCTGTTCCAGAAGCAGAGGCCAATGAAATTAAGGCTAAGCTTGAAGAGGCTGGTGCAGAAGTAGAGTTAACTTAAATTCTATTTCTTTTTAATAAAAATTTTCAACTTTTAATAATGAGGAGGCTTAATTGGAAGCAAAATTCGATTTAGCTAACAAAAGAAAGACTTTTTCTAAAATTTCATCCTTTGTCGATGTTCCAGATTTACTTTCTATTCAAACAAAAGCTTATCAACATTTTTTGCAAGAGTGGATCCCTTATGAGGCAAGGAAGCCTATAGGTTTAGAGGGTGTTTTTAAAGATGTTTTTCCAATAGAGGATTCTCATAAAAACTATATTTTAGAATATAAGAATTATTATCTTGGTCAGCCTAAGTACAATGCTGATGAGTGTGTGGATAGGGGTGTAACATTTTCAGCACCTTTACGTGTTCGCCTTGCTTTGCACATTACTGATGAGAACAACAAAAATGAATATGCCCAGAGTATTGAGCAAGATGTATACTTTGGTAATATCCCTTACATGACTGAAAAAGGAACCTTCATAATCAATGGTGCTGAAAGAGTTATAGTTTCTCAATTGCAAAGGTCTCCTGGTGTGTTTTTTGATGAATCTACCCATCCTAATGGTACAAAGCTTTTTCAGGCTAGAATAATACCTGCTCGTGGTTCTTGGGTTGATTTCACCACTGATATTAATGATTGTTTGTTTGTGATAATAGATAGAAGAAGAAAGTTCCCAGTAACAATGCTCTTGCGAGCGTTAGGATATTCCACTAATACCGATATTTTTGATGCTTTCGGTGCCACTAAATATTTAAATCCCAAAAAGGATGATTTATCAAGCTACATTGGAGCAACTGTCACTGAAGATATTGTTGATACTTCAACTGGGGAAATATTTTTAGAGAGCGGAGCAGAGCTTAGTACTGAAAATGTTGAATCTTTAAATAGCTCTAGTTTCGAGCCATTTGGTGTGGTAGATGGTAATAAGAATTTTTACTCAATGCTCTTGCTTAACACCATTGAAAAAGATCCTACTAGAAGTACTGAAGAAGCCTTAGCCGTTGTTTATCAACTTATTAGGTCTAGCGAACCTCCGAATCTAGAAACTGCGCAAAAATTTATAGAGCGGATCTTTTTTAGCCCGAAAAAATATGATTTAGGTCAAGTTGGAAGATATAGATTGAATCAACAATTTAACCTTAATGTCCCTGTGGAGGAGACTGTCCTTACAATGGATGATATGATTCAGGTTATAAATTTTCTGATTGATATGCGTAAAGGTGATAGAGGTATGGATGACATTGATCATCTGGGCAATCGTAGAGTAAAAACAATAGGTGAGCAACTTACTAACCAGTTTAGTGTTGCTCTTAGTAGAATGATTCGAACAATTCATGAAAGAATGAACCTTAGAGAGTCAGAGAGTATTACACCTCAAGACTTAATCAACTCTAGAGTAGTTACAACAGTAATAAATACATTTTTTGGCACATCTCAGCTTAGTCAATTTGGCGATCAGACAAATCCTTTAGCTGAAATAACTCATAAGAGACGAATTTCTGCATTAGGTCCAGGTGGATTGACCAGGGAAAGAGCTGGTTTTGAAGTTCGAGATGTTCATTATACTCATTACGGCAGGCTTTGTCCTATCGAAACTCCTGAGGGGCCAAATATTGGATTGATTTCCTCATTGGCGATGTATGCTGAAGTTAATAGTCACGGTTTCATTGAGTCTCCTTACAGGAGAGTGGAAAAGAATGGATTGGGTTCCATCGTTACTGACAAAACTGAGTATCTTTCTGCCGATGATGAGGATCGTGTATTAGTTGCTCAAGCTTCCACCCAAATTAATGAGAAAGGTGCTATCTCTGAAAGTTTGATTCGTGCCAGAGTAAAAGGAGACTTTCCAATAGTATCTCCATCGGAGGTTGACTATGTTGAGGTTTCACCAAATCAAATATTGAGTGTTGCAGCTGCTCTCATTCCCTTTCTAGAGCATGATGATGCAAATAGAGCTTTGATGGGTTCAAATATGCAACGGCAATCAGTTCCTTTGATGAAGCCTCAGGCACCAATTGTTGGGACTGGCATAGAGAAAAAGGTTGCTGCCGATTCAAGGTCTGCAGTCGTGAGTCCTGTTGATGGCAAAGTGATTTATGTTGATTCCAAGAAGTGTTTAATCAAAAGAAAAGATGTTGTGGATTCTTTGGCTCTATTCGAAGGTGAAAATATAGTTGAGGTAAATTTTAAAAAGTTTCACAGAACCAATCAAAATACTGTTCACAATCAGCGTCCTCTTGTATCTGAGGGGCATATTTTGAAAGCTGGTGATGTTATCGCTGATGGTGCATCCACTGATAATGGTGAGTTAGCTCTAGGATCTAATGTTAGAGTTGCCTTTATGCCATGGAGAGGATATAACTTTGAGGATGCTATTGTCCTTAGCGAAAGGTTAGTAAAAGACGATGTATATAGCTCTGTTCATTGTAATGAGGTTGAGCTTGAGGTGAGGGATACAAAAAGAGGTCAAGAAGAGTTAACTCCAGAAATACCTAATGTTGGAGAAGATGCAACTAGGGATCTTGATGAAAATGGTATTGTTAGAATTGGTGCTAGAGTTTCAGAAGGAGATATTCTTATTGGAAAAGTAACTCCCAAGGGTGAAACTGATCCTACGCCTGAAGAAAAATTGTTGCGTGCTATTTTTGGTGAAAAAGCAGGTGAAGTCAAGGATGCTTCGCGGAGAGCTGAGCCTGGAATAAAAGGTGTAGTTATTAAAACTCAGCTTTTTGCTAAGCAGGCAAAGCGAACAAAAAAGGAAGAGCGCGAACAAATTTTGACTTTCCAAAAGGAAGCTTCAGAAAAGAAATCTCAATTAAAATCATCTAGAGATGAAAAATTAACTAACCTATTGAAAGATCAAGTGTCTAATGGTATTCGAGACCTGTCTACAGGAAGAACCCTTATTAAAAAATCAACCAAGTTAACATTAAAAAGAGTTAAGAGTTTTGATCTTGAGAGGTTTGCGCAGGATGAGGCTTGGGTTGAGAATAAATTAATATGGAAGAAAGTGCAAATGATATGGAGATCTTTTCGGGAGGAATGGTCTAATATTGAGACAAAGCTTGAGAGACGTATCTTTAAGTTAAGAGTAGGAGATGAGTTGCAACCAGGTATTTTAAAATTAGCTAAAGTTTTTGTAGCTCAAAAGCGGAGGGTTTCTGTTGGTGATAAAATGGCCGGTAGGCATGGAAATAAAGGTATTGTTGCTACTATTGTCCCTGAAGAGGATATGCCTTTTATGGAAGATGGAACGCCTGTTGACATTGTTCTTAATCCGTTAGGTGTTCCTTCTAGAATGAATTTAGGACAACTATATGAAACAATGTTAGGATGGGCAGGTGATATTTTGAATAAGAAATACGCGACTCCTGTTTTTGACGGCGCAAGTCCTCTTGAAGTTCAAAATGAGCTTGCGCTTGCTAATCTTCCTTCTTCAGGAAAAACAAAATTAATCGATGGGAAAACCGGTCAGTTTTTTGATAATCCAGTAACTGTTGGTAATATTTATATGATGAAACTTAGTCATATGGTTGATGACAAAATGCATGCGCGCTCAACTGGGCCATATTCTCTTATTACCCAGCAGCCTCTGGGAGGGAAAGCTCAATTTGGTGGGCAAAGACTTGGTGAAATGGAGGTCTGGGCTCTTCAAGCTTACGGTGCTGCCCATACGTTACATGAGCTCTTGACAGTAAAATCTGATGACGTTGAAGGACGTTCAAAGGTCTACAATTCAATTGTAAGGGGTGAACAAATGCCGGAATTTTCTACTCCGGAGTCATTTAATGTCATGATTAAAGAGTTGCAGGGCTTATGCATCGATGTTGAACTAGATTAAATTTTAAGGAGGATTATTCTTGTCTTACATACAAACAAATTCATTAGATACCGCTAAAAAGTACAATTCAATTACCATTGGTTTGTCCTCGCCGGAAAAAATTCTTCAACGTTCTTATGGAGAAGTTTTAAAGCCTGAGACAATCAATTATAGATCCTACAAGCCTGAAAAGGACGGCTTATTCTGTGAAAAAATCTTTGGTCCCGTAAAGGATTATGAGTGTCATTGTGGTAAGTATAAAGGGATTAGATATAGAGGTATAATATGTGATCGCTGCGGTGTTGAGGTAACAAGGAAAAAAGTTAGGCGAGAGAGAATGGGGCACATCACATTAGCTGTCCCAGTTGTTCATATATGGTATCTGAGATCTATCCCTAGTAAGTTAAGTTACTTAGCAGGAAAAAGTACTAAGGAGCTTGAGCGTGTTATTTATTATGAAATGTTTATGGTCATAGAACCAGGAGCAAGTGGACTTGAAAAATTCGCACTCTTAGAGGAAGACGAGTACCTTGAGTATGAAAATCAGTTTGGTTACATGGCTGTTACAGAAGATGATAGAGATAATGACAATTATTTCTATGCAATTATGGGTGGTGAAGCAATGAAAGAGATGCTCTCGCGAATTAGTATTTCTGAACTAAAAAATGAGTTAGTAGACATCGTCAAAACATCTAAGTCTAAGCAAAAAAGAAATGATGCTCTAAAACGTCTAAAGGTTGTTCAGTCTTTCGTTCCAGATCCATTAAAGAAACGGTTAAATAAACCCGAATGGATGATAGTTTCTATCCTGCCAGTCATTCCTCCCGAGTTAAGGCCTTTAGTCCCCTTAGAAGGTGGTAGGTTTGCTGCATCTGACTTAAATGATTTGTACCGTCGTATTATCATACGAAACAACCGATTAAAGCAGTTAATGGAAATTAAAGCCCCGGATGTTATTCTTCGAAACGAGAAAAGAATGCTCCAGGAGGCCGTTGATGCTCTTTTTGACAACAACAGAAGAAAAACTGCTATCCGTAGTGGCTCAAGGCGCCCACTTAAATCTCTTTCAGATATGTTAAGAGGCAAAACCGGTCGATTTAGACAAAATCTGCTCGGTAAGAGAGTTGATTACTCAGGAAGGTCAGTCATTGTAGTTGGTCCGCAATTAAATTTGCATGAATGTGGTATGCCAAAGAACATGGCCTTGGAATTATTTAAACCTCACATGATTCATGAGCTAATGGCACGTGGCTATGCTCAGACACCAAGAAGCGCCAAATTAATGGTTGAAAATGGCGATTCTGTTGTTTACAAAGTTCTTGAATATGTTGTTCAGGATCACCCCGTTTTGCTTAATAGAGCTCCCACTTTGCACAGATTAGGTATTCAGGCTTTTCAGCCTGTTTTAGTAGACGGTAAGGCTATTCAACTTCATCCACTTGTCTGCTCTGCTTTCAACGCCGATTTTGATGGCGATCAAATGGCCGTGCATGTGCCTTTAGCGCTCGAGTCCCAAATGGAGGCTAGAATGTTAATGTTGTCAAGTCACAATATCCTCCATCCTGCAAACGGACAGCCAATAGCTGTGCCATCCCAGGATATGGTTTTAGGATGCTATTATTTGACTTTATCTAAAGTTGATGGAAGAGGCGAGGGTAAAATGTTCAGTTCGATTGACGAAGGCTTGCTTGCATACGAAAATAAATCAGTTGATCTTCATTCTGTTGTTCATTTGCTTCATGAAGGCACGTGGATAAAAAACACTACTGTTGGTCGTGTAATTTTCAATTCAATTCTTCCAAAGGGTGTTAAATATGTTAATAAAATTGTTGATAAAAAAATCTTAACAAAAGTCATTAACGATGCATATTTAATTTCAGGAAATTATCAAACTGTATTATTTCTTGATCGTCTTAAAGACCTAGGATTTGGAATGGCAACAGAAAGTGGTGCATCTATCGCAATTAGCGATGTGCTTATTCCTGATGAAAAGTCGAATATTCTTAAAAAAGCTCAAAGTGAAGTTGATGATATACAAAAAAAGTTTGACAATCACATTCTGACTGATGGTGAAAGGTATAATAAGGTTATTGATGTTTGGACCCACGCAACAACTGTTATGGCTATGACAATGATGGGGACTTTGAAAAAAGATCGAGAGGGTTTTAATCCAGTTTATATGATGGCTGATTCTGGAGCTAGAGGCTCTCAAGACCAGATAAAGCAGTTAGCTGGCATGAGGGGTTTAATGGCTAAACCGCAAAAATCAATGAAGGGTGGTGTTGGTGAAATTATTGAGTCTCCTATTACTTCAAACTTTAAAGAAGGGTTGTCTGTTTTTGAATATTTTATTTCTACCCATGGTGCCAGAAAAGGCCTTGCCGATACCGCTCTAAAGACTGCAGATGCAGGTTATCTTACAAGAAGACTGGTAGATGTAGCTCAAGATATAGTTGTTTATGAAGAAGATTGTGGTACAATTAACGGAATTATGATTTCGGATTTGAAAGAGGGTGAGGAAATTATTGAGCCTCTGGCAGATAGAATCCTAGGCAGAACTATTTTAGATGACTTTATTGTAAAAGGAAAAGTGGCTGTGAAAGCTGGTTCCTTGATATCAGAAAACGAGGCCGATCTAATTGGTGATATTGGTGCTGAACAAATTAGGATTCGTTCAATATTAACTTGCGAATCTAAGCGAGGCGTCTGTGCATATTGTTACGGATGGGATCTTTCAACGCACAAACTTGTTGATATTGGCACTGCTGTTGGAATTAGGGCAGCTCAGAGCATTGGAGAGCCTGGTACTCAGTTGACTCTTAGGACATTTCATATTGGTGGGACAGCTACCAGGATCATTGAGCAATCTGAGATGGTGTCAAAGCGTCCTGGGACTGTGTCTTTTTCAGATGATTATGATTTCGCTGATACAATTGATGAATCCGGAACTAAAGTTACTAGGTGTATGGTTCGACATTCAAAACTATCAATCCTAGATAAAGATGGTGTTGAAAACAGCTCCTTTAATGTTCCATATGGTGCAACAGTTTTTGTTAAAGACGGAGAAAAAATACCTGCTAAAACAACTTTAATAAAATGGGATCCCTACACAGATATAATTTTAGCAAGAGAGACTGGAATTGTGTCATTAAAGGATTTTATCGAGGGCGAAACTTATGCAGTTGAAGCTGTCGAGGGAGGTAAAAAGCAGATGGTTGTAGTTGAGGCTAGGGATAGAAAACTTAGTCCTCATATAGAAATTGTAGAAGAGGGTGGAAAAATACTTTCAGGGGGAACTATTTTACCTGTCAAGGCCACTTTAGTTGTTAATGATAAACAAAAGGTTTTAAGAGGTCAAACATTAGTTAAAATTGCTAAAGATATTGGAAAAACCAGAGACATTACAGGGGGGCTTCCAAGGGTAGCTGAATTATTTGAGGCTCGAAAACCTTCAAACCCCGCAGTTATGTCTGAAATTAGCGGTTCTGTTAAATTTGGCGAAACCAAGCGTGGAGTCAGAAAAATTCATATTACTGGAGTTGATGGAGAAGAAAGATCTTACTCTGTGCCTTATGGAAAGCATGTCATAGTACATGAGGGCGACCATATAAAAGCAGGCACTAATCTTTGTGAAGGTGCAATTTCTCCTACAGATATACTTCATGTTTTAGGTCCAGTTGCGGTAAGAGATTACCTGGTTAACGAAATTCAAGAAGTTTACAGACTTCAGGGTGTAAAAATTAATGATAAGCATATTGAAGTAATTGTAAATCAAATGATGCAGAAGGTCAGTGTTGTTAATCCTGGTGATTCTCGGTTTCTTGAGGAAGATAGGGTTGCTAAGCGAGAGTTCTTCGCTGAAAATGAAAGAATCTCAAGAATGGTTATTGTAAACGACCCTGCTGATTCATCTTTGGAAGAGGGAAGTATGATTGACAGAGAAGAGTTCCTTGAGATTAACAAAGAATTGAAAGCAGATGGAAAGCAAGTGGCAACTTACAGGAAAACTGTTCCTGCTACATTTGAGCCGATCTTAATGGGCATTACTAGGGCATCTTTAAATACTGAAAGTTTCATTTCTGCAGCTTCTTTCCAAGAAACTACAAGAGTTCTGACAGATGCTTCAACTGCAGGTAAAAAAGATGAATTGCTTGGGCTAAAAGAAAATGTTGCGGTGGGGAGGTTGATTCCTGCAGGTACTGGCACCCCTAAATTTGCGGATATGCTTGTAGGTCTACAGCGAGATGAAGAAGTTTTAGATTCTAACGAAACTGTTGCATAAGCAAAAAAAGGATTTTAAATATAATATGTTTTTTTTAAAAATTATTTAGTAAATTTCCGGGCTTTAGAGGAAAT
>MDTE01095142.1_pt1 | contig 11020 bp, 12 predicted proteins | sample 811231 | NCBI WGS metagenome assembly MDTE01 (sample SAMN05326651, study PRJNA326480) | marine metagenome | isolation source: seawater | place: Indian Ocean: Red Sea | collected 2010 | reverse complement strand
GCTTTTTTCATATAATGGTCGGGGCGGCAGGATTTGAACCTGCGACCCTCTGGTCCCAAACCAGATGCGCTACCAGGCTGCGCTACGCCCCGAATGACAGTACTATTACATTAGAAATATTAAATTTAAAAGTATATAAAGTATATTTAGATGTAAAATAAAAGCTTTTTTAGGAGAATCTGCTATATATTTGATAGATGATTGTTACATGCGAAAAATGCTCAAAAACATTTAACATTCAAGATAAATTAATTCCAGAAGGCGGAAGATTGTTACAATGTGGTAGCTGTAATTATAAATGGTTCTTTAAAATTCCTATAGAGCTAACAAAAAGGGAAAGCGAAAGCGAAATCTCAAATAATACAAAAATAAAAATATCTAAACCAATAAAAGCTAAAGAGCAGGAAACAAAGACTAAAATTAATGATAATCAAGTTATTCTTGATAGTCCAAAAAAATCAAAAAAAAAACCTAAATTAATTAAAAATAGTTTAGTTTTTGTAATTTCAGTAATTGCATTCATTATTTTTATCGATACATTTAAAATTCAACTGGATCATTATATGCCGGGGACAATTATAGTCTTGAATAATCTTTATGAAACATTAAAAGACATTCTTTTATTTTTTAATGATCTTATTTACTAATGATTAGACATATAACTAATTCCTTTAAATGGTTTTTTAAACTTGAAGCAGCTAGTGGTTTAGTTTTACTATTTGCGGCAATAGTGGCTTTAATAGTAAGTAATTCAAATTACTCAGAAATTTATTTTAATACTTTAAATAAATATTTATTTATAGGAATTAATAATTTTGGATTAAAGCTAAGTATTTTGCATTGGATTAATGATGCATTAATGGCAATATTTTTCTTTTTTGTGACTTTAGAAATCAAAAGAGAATTTATTCAAGGTGAGTTGTCAAATATTAAGCAAGCAATGTTGCCTATAATTGGCGCTGTTGGTGGAATGTTGGTACCAGCTTTAATGTATGTTGCGATTAACTTCGATGATCCTAATACTATCAATGGTTGGGCTATACCCTCAGCTACAGATATAGCCTTCTCTTTAGGCGTATTATCTCTTTTGGGATCAAGAGTTCCTTTATCTTTAAAAGTTTTTCTTACTGCTTTAGCTATAATTGATGATTTAGGAGCTATATTAATAATAGCTATATTTTATTCTGGTGACTTAAATATAACCTACCTTTCATTAATGCTTGTCGCTTTTTTAATACTTTTACTTTTAAATAAATTTAATTTTAAAAAATTTATTCCTTATCTAATAGTTGGAATATTTCTATGGGATTTTACACATAATTCAGGAATACATGCTACCATTGCCGGTGTTTTATTAGCGTTGACTATACCTCATAGAAAAAAAGAAAAAGATTTTTCACTTTTAATTAAGTTAGAACATGGAATAAGTCCTTATGTTGCATTCTTTATAATGCCATTATTTGCATTTGCTAATGCTGGTGTTTCGTTAGAAGGATTATCATTTGGATCATTATTAAATAAAGTACCTTTAGGAATTGTATTGGGATTATTTTTAGGAAAACAATTAGGAGTTTTCTTATTCTCATATATTTCAATAAAATTAAAAGTTGCACAAATGCCATCAAACTCGAACTGGTATAATTTTTATGGTGTTGGTGTATTAACTGGAATTGGTTTTACTATGAGTTTATTTGTAGGAAACTTAGCATTTGTTGATAATTTTGAATACATAGATGGTGTTAAAATCGGCGTACTGACTGGGTCACTATTATCCACTTTATTTGGTTACTTCTTGATATTACTTACACCAAATAAATAATGAAATTAAAAATATATTTTTTTACAATAATTATGATTTTTTTTTTTAAAACTAATTCTACTGCAAATTATGAAAAATTATTTTATGATTTTACAATAAAAGATATTGCTGGAAATGAAATATTTTTAGAAAAATTTAAAAATAAGATAGTATTATTGGTAAATACAGCAAGCTACTGTGGTTTTACAAAACAATATGATGATTTGCAAAAAATATGGGATAAATATAAAGATAATAATTTTGTGGTATTGGCAGTACCTTCAAATTCATTTAATCAAGAAAAGTCTTCAAACAAAGAAGTTCAAGAATTTTGTGAATATAATTTCAATATTACATTTCCGATTACAGAGATAACTAATGTAAAAGGTGATAATGCACATCCTATTTTCAAATGGGCTAGCAAAAACTATGGTTCTTCAGCTATACCAAAATGGAATTTTCATAAAATTTTAATTAACAAAAATGGCAAGGTTGAAGATACATTTTCATCGCTTACAAATCCAAATTCAAAAAAAATAACTAATAAAATTGATAAACTAATTAACAATTAATTTCATCCCATCATAAGCAGGATAAACATATTTGGGTAATTTTTTTTTTAGCATATCATAATCTAGTGAACCACTTAAATTAGTAAGAATTGTTTTTTTAGGTTTAATTTCTTTAATTAAATTTAAAACACTTTCTAAATTATAGTGTGATGGATGGCTGTTTTCTCTTAAACAATCAATTATGAAATATTTAAGATTATAAAGCTTTGGGTAATCTTTTTTACTTATAAAACTTACATCACTGGCATAAGCAAGTTTTTTGTTAAATACATAGCATATACTTTTAATATTTCCGTGCAAAACATCAAAAGATTTAACATTGATTGAATTTTTTAAAAAAGAATGATTATCATTTAATTTATGTAGTTTCATTATCGGTGGATAAAAATTATTTGTTTTTTTAAAACAATATTTAAATGATGCTAATAGATATTTGCTAGTTTTTTGATTTGCATAAACTGGGATTTTTATTTTATTCTTTAAATAAAAATATCTTAAATCATTTATACCATGAGTTTGATCTGCATGTTGATGAGTATAAAATATACAATTCAAATCCTTTACTTTATTTTTTATAAATTGCTCCTTAATATCTGGCGATGAATCTATTAATAGATTGAAATTTTTAGCGCTTAACAGTGCAGAACATCTAGTTCTGAAATTTTTTTTATTTTTTGGATTACAATTGCCAAAATTTCCATCAATTCTAGGTACACCTAGAGAACTACCACTTCCTAGTATTATAAATTTAAATTTCATCTAAATTGAGAAAAGAGTATTAAAATTGCTACTGGTAATTTGATCCATCTTTTCTATATTTGTTTTTTTTAACTCTGCTAATTTTTCTAAAGTATATTTAATGAAACTTGGTTCATTTTTTTTCCCTCTCATTGGTATGGGCGCAAGAAAAGGACTATCTGTCTCAATAATTAGCTTTTCATTTGGTATAGATGCAAAAGTATTTCTTAAGTCTGATGAATTTTTAAAAGTTATAATACCACTAGCAGAGAAATATGAATTTAGTTTTAATAATTTTTTTGAAAATTCATAAGATCCTGTAAAACAATGCATTAAAATTTTTAGTTTAGAATCGCTATAATTATTTAGAATTTCAAAAGTTTCTTTCTCTGCGTTTCTTGAATGTACTATTAATGGTAGATCTAAATCTAAACTAGCTTCTATATGATTTTCAAAACTTTTAATTTGGTTGCTTTTGTCACTATTATTGTAATAAAAATCCAAACCTGTTTCCCCTACTCCTATGATTTTTTTTGAGTATTTTACATGTTCAATTATTTTTTCAATACTTACTAAATTTTTATCAGCATCATGAGGATGAATGCCAAATGTTCCATAAATCATTGGATCTAAATTAATAATTTTTTTAATATTTTCAAAACTATTGAGATTTGTAGAAATCGTTAATAGCTTTGTGATACCAACTTTTTTTGATCTTAATATAACATCATTAATGTTTTTGAATAAATCATCGTGATCTAAGTGACAATGTGAATCAATCATCTGTAGAAATTTTATTAAATAATATTTTAATTTTATTAATTTTCATATCTACTAACAGATAATTATCATTTTTAATAGTTTCAATATTTATCATTTCTTCATTAATATTAAATATTTTAAGCGCTTTCAAAGAACTATCTGGAATAACAGGATATAATAATATAGATATTTTTCTAATAAGCTCCAAGGAAGTATAGATTATAGTGTTTAATCTTTTAATATCATTCTTTTTTTTCCAAGGTTCTTGATCATTGAAATATTTATTAGCCATAAACATCTGATCAACAATAAAATTCATATATCCATTAATATTTTGATTATTTATAAAACTAATTAAATTATTATAATTATCTGAAAAATTACTTAATATACTTATGTCCTCATCATTAAAATTATCAGGTTTAGGTATTTTTAATAAAAGATTTTTTTCTGTAAAGGCTAAAACTCTTTGACATAAATTGCCAAAATTATTTGCTAAATCACTATTTATACATGAAATAAGCTTTTCTTTTGAAATATTGCCATCGTTCCCAAAAGATACTTCTTTTAGTAAATAATATCTTAATGGGTCCAACCCAAATTCATTTATAATTTCGAGTGGTTCTAAAATATTTCCTTTTGATTTTGACATTTTTTCATCTCCAGAAAGTATCCATCCATGACCGTATATTCTTTTTGGTGTAGGTAAATCAGCTGCTAATAAAAAAGCAGGCCAATAAACCGCATGAAATCTTAGAATATCTTTTCCTATCATATGAAGATCTGCTGGCCAGAAATTATTATATAATTTATCTTCTATATCAGGGTAGTTTAAAGCACTGATATAATTTGTAAGTGCATCAAGCCATACATAAATAACATGTTTATCATTAGATGGAACCTTAATTCCCCATGAAAAGGATTTTCTACTTACAGATAAATCTTTTAGTCCTGATTTAACAAAACTTACAACTTCGTTTCTTCTAGATTTTGGTAATATAAAATCTTGGTTTTTATTATAAAAATCAATTAGCTTATCTTGCCATTTAGATAATTTAAAAAAATAAGACTCCTCCTCTACCCACTCAACAGGTGATCCCGAGGTTTTTGAAAATTTTATGCCCTCTTTCTCTTCAATTTCATTTTCTAAATAAAAAGCTTCATCAGAAACAGAATACCACCCTGAATATTTGGAAAGATAAATTTCCCCTTTTTTTTCTAATCTACTCCATAAGTTTTGTACCGATTTATGATGTCTAGCTTCAGTCGTTCTAATAAAATCATTATTAGATAAATTCAGTGTTTTAGATAAATCTTTAAATGTTTTGCTAATCTCGTTACAAAATTCAAGAGGTTTTTTATTATTACTTTCAGCTGCTCTTTGTATCTTTAATCCATGTTCATCAGTTCCGGTAAGAAAGAATACATTGTAACCTTCAATTCTTTTAAATCTTGCAAAAAAATCTGCAACAATACTTGAATAAGCATGTCCCATATGTGGTTTTGCTGATGGATAATAAATTGGTGTTGTAATATAATAATTTTTATTCATACCTATTTAGATTTAAATGTTTAGATATTTATTCTCAAATTTAATAAAAAAGCTATCTAAATCTAAATTAAATTTATCAATTTGGTTATTTTCTGTTACAGTTTCTAAAAAGTTATCATAATATTTATAATCTTTTGTTTTTGAATACTTCTTTGAAAAATAAATTTCAATATAAAGTTGAAAATTATTACTAATAAAATTGTCCTTCTTATAAGATTTATTTTTAATTACAAATTTAATTACCTCTTCAATGTTTAAAGAATTTATATTTAATGAACTATTTTTAGCAAAATTAATATGATTAATTAAAAAACTAGGTGAAATAATTAGAGATTTGAAATCATCATGAAGGTCATCAAACACTTCGGTACCTAAATTTTCATTAACTACATTTTTAATTTCAGAATAATTAAAATTTAGTTTAAATGTAATACATCTAGACTTTATCGTATCTAATAGATTTTTATTTATATTTTGTGTGAGAATAAATAAATTTTGATTACTTGATTCTTCTAAACTTTTTAATAAAGCATTTGAGGAATTTATATTTAAATTTTCAGCACCATCTATTAGAATTATTTTTTTTTGATTGTCAAAAGAAGATTTATTTAAAAAATTGATCATCCTACGTATTTGATCAATATCTATATTTTTTTTTGTATCATCTTTTGCAACAAGAAATAGATTAGGATGTGAAAGATTATTAATTAAAGTAAAGGAATTACTCTCATTATTAACAATGTTTAAATCTTTGTTATATTTTTTGACTTCGTTTTTCGATAATAAATAATTAATTAAATGGAATGCAAAAGTGGTTTTTCCTATTCCTTCTTGACCTGTTAATAAAATTCTAGAGGGTAAATTATTTTTAATTTCTAAATTTACGAAATGATTAAATAATTCATTATATGAGAATAATTTTAAGCAATAATTTATCATTTATTTAACAATTGAACTACATGATGTAGAACATTCTTTTTGTTATCTATCAGTTTTTTATTTGAGTCGATTATAATATAATTATGCTTATTTTTCGCTAATTTTAAAAATCCCTTTTGTACTGTTCTGTAAAAATTAAGTTTAAAATTATCATATCTATTTTTATTTTTTCTTAAATTAAGTCTTTTCTTTAAATTTTTTTCATTAACAATATTTAGGAAAACTTTATTAGGTTTAATATTTTTAAGTAAAATTTTATTAATTTTATTTATTAAAGTCTTGTTTAGGCCCATACCATAATGTTGATATGCTACAGTTGAATCGGTAAAACGATCTAAAAGAATTATTTTTTTTTGATAATTTATTTTAATTACCTTTTCTATATTTTCACTTCTAGCTGCCATATAAAGCATTAAATCAGTAAATGAGTTGAATTTATTTTTTTTATTTAAAATAACCTGACGTATCAATTCAGAATTTTTATTTCCGCCTGGCTCTCTTATTTTAATAAAATTTATCTTCTTTTTTTTTAAATATTTTGAAATATGGTTAATTAAAGTTGTTTTGCCTGAGCTCTCTATTCCCTCAAATACAATTAGAGGTTTTTTTTTAAACATCGCCCCATATTAAAAAATTAATTGATCTAATCAATTTAGTAAATTTATTTACTTCCTGAATATTTTCAGACGACAATAAATCTAAAGTATCGATTAAATTATCTTTATAATAAATTTTTACATCACCAAGTTTTTGATCCTTTATTATAGGAGCTTTTATAGGTCCCTGATAATTAAGAACAACTTTTAAATTTCTTAAACGTGCTTTTTGTATTGTTTTATATACATTTGTTTTAAAGTGTGTTTTAACGGTATTCTTTTTTCCTAACCAAACATCTAAATCTTGGAATGAATTTTCTTTGTTATATATTTCAATTGTATCAAAATTAGTTAATCCATATGTTAATAATCTTGCGGATTGTTTGGATCTCGAATTTTTAGAATTAAAACCACTACCTACAGCAATTAATCTTCTTCCTTTTCTATTAATTGATGAAGCTAATGAATATTTTTCAACAGCTAGATATCCAGTTTTAATACCATCTACACCCATATTTTTATATAAAAGTGGATTTCTATTTCCCTGTGTAATTGGATCTCCCCCAGTTCTATCCCACGTAAATTCTTTTTCAGCAAAATATTCATAGTACTTTGGATAATTTCTAATTAGATAATCTGACATAATTAAAATATCTCGAACAGTTGAATAGTTATCAGGATCATTAATACCAGAAGCATTCGAAAAGTTAGTATTATCCATGCCTATTTCTTTAGCTTTAGATGTCATCATCACGGCAAATTCCTCTTCAGATCCAGCTATTCCTTCAGCTAATGTTACACATGCATCATTTCCAGATGCAACAATTATTCCTTTTAATAAATTTTCTACTGATACTTCATCGCCAACCATTATGAACATTGATGAATAACCAGCATTTGCTAATCTCCATGCGTTTTCTGAAACAATAAATTTTTCATCTAAATCTAATTGTCCCTTTTTAATTAAATCAAATGCTATAATAGAAGTCATTATTTTTGTCATTGAAGCAGGATAAATAGACATATCAGCATCTTTTTCATAAAGAATTTCTCCAGACAAATAATCTTGTAAAATTGCAGTTTTAGCATCGATATTAAAATCAGCTGAATTTGAAGTATTTATAAATACGAATGTAAAAAATATTATAATTATTTTTTTCATTGTTTAATCAATTCTAAGTTTTCAAAATATAAACTTTCAATTATATCAAAATCTTTTCTTAAATTTTTGAGCGATTTATAAGGTCCGGTATATAGAAGATAATTATTTACCGAAGTTTTATTGATATTTACAGTTTTAATATTTGTTTCAGACATAATTCTTTCTTTTACCAGTTTTGCTGAGTCTTCATAATAAAAATTAGCAATTTTTATTATATAATTGAATTTTTTTGGTAATATTGTGACTTTTTTAATATTTTTATCTGTGGAGGAAATATTAATTATATTTACTCCTTCTACAGGAGCTTTGTCTGCAACATTTTTTTCCTCCTCAAATGTCTTTGCTTTACCTGCATAAAACACAGAATTTTGTTCAACAGACTCAATTAAAATAAATGGTTCGACAGGATCTAATTCGATTTCATCAGCAATTCTCTTGGTAATAATTGAATTATAAAAATTTGGATATTTTGATTTATGTTTAACAGTAGCAATAACTGATTTATTGTTTAGTTGGTTTGTTATTTTAACTATAGTATTTTTTTTAAGATTTTTTTGTAAAACAAATAATTCTCTATCGTTTAATTTTTTATTTACTGTTTTATTTTTATATAATTCATCAGTATAAACTAAGGTGAAACCCTTATTAGAATAATTTTGATGTATTATTGGATCAGAAATTTTTTTATTCAAATTTTGATTTGCGCAAGAAACAATTAATAAGAATATAAAAATTAAAAAAATTCTATAACTCATCATTAAATTTATCTTTCAATGTACAGACAGCTAGTGCGAAACGAAGAGATCTATTCCATTTAAGTATTATTTCATAATTATCATAAATTATGTATGCTGGTGAAAATAAATTTGAATTTTCAACAATTTCTTTATCTGGTGTGATTATAGCAACAATTTCTTCATCTTTACCAAATCCATTATTGTAATTTTTAATATATTTTTTATAAAAAGATAACTTTTTTTTATATTTTATTTTTCTTGCTGAATAATTTAAAAATTTTAAAGGTATTTTTTCATCAAGTTCTATTTCTTTATAACATTTTCCATTCTTATCCCAACCCATTTTAGAAAGATAATTAGCTGCAGATGCAAACGAATCATCCGGTGATTTAAGATCAATCAAATTATCATTATTATAATCAATAGCATTATTCTCTATTGTAGAAGGCATAAATTGAAAATTACCAAATGCTCCTGCCCAAGATCCATACAATTCGTCTGGTCTAATTTTTTTTTTGTCTATTAACTTTAAAGCTATTATTAACTCTTTTGTAAAAAATTTACTTCTTCTTTTATCATAACTAAGCGTTGCTAAAGATGAAAGGATATCCATTTTGCCTAAATATTTTCCGAAATTTGTTTCTATACCCATTAATGAGAGCAAAAGTGCTTTTTCTACTTTAAATTTTTTCTCAACTTTATTAATTAGTTCAGAGTTTTTATTATAAGTTTGCAACCCTATATTTACTTTTTTTCTATTTGTCCTTTTATTTACATAAGTTAATGTATCCTCATAAAATTCAGGTTGATATCTATCATATTCAATTACTTTAGGTAAAAATTTTAAATCCTTAATTACTAGAGATAAAGTTTCTTCACTCACACCTTCAGAAATTGCACGATTTGAAAACTTTATTTTCCATTCATCAAAACTTTCTGAATATGCATTTATAGAAATTAATACAAAAAATAGAATAAATGTAGATAACTTAATTTTTTTCATATAGGTCGTATATATATACTATTACAGCAACCCAAATTAAAATAAAACCAATTAGCCTATTTAAATCAAAGGACTCGTTATACAAAAACAATCCCAATATAAACTGAAATGTTGGTGTAATAAAAAATAACATTCCTGAGGGGCCTAGTCCTGATAAATGAACTCCTTTTACAAAGAAAAATAAGGGAATCACCGTCATTGGACCTGCCAAAATTAAGAAAATTGATAATTCCAAAGAATTTATACCAAAATCTAAATTTCCAGAATCATAAACAAAATAAAAAGCAATTAAAACAAAAGGTAAAATTATTAATGATTCAATAAATAAGCCTAAGTCAACATCAATATCTATTTTTTTTCTAAAAACATTATACATAGACCAAGAAAGACCTACTATTATTCCAATCCATGGAAAATTTTTATAAAAGTAAAAAAGATATATAACGGATATAACTGTTAAGATTATTGAAATGAGTCTTCGTTTATTTAAATACTCACTAAAGAATAAGTATCCAAAAAAAACACTTAGTATTGGCATTATAAAATATCCAAAGCTAGCATCAACTATTTGATCTGTTGATACAGCATAAATCCATACTGACCAATTAATAAAAATTAATAAACTTGTTATAATCAGATAAATTATATTTTTTTTGAATTGTAAAATTTTTAAAAATTTATTCCACTTTGAAAGATATAATGTACTAACAAGCAGTATTAATGTAGTCCATAAAGCTCTATGTAAGACTAGTTCAATACTTCCTATAAATGATACTGATTTAAAATATATTACACCTAATACACCCCACCAGAATGATCCAATTATTATATAGATAATACCTTTGTTAAATGACGACATAAAAGAAAATAAGATTATTTATACAGATTGATTTTCTGCTTGCATATTAATTTTTTAACAATAAAAGGTAATCATCATGGAGAGATGGCTGAGTGGTTGAAAGCACCGGTCTTGAAATTCGAAGTAACCCCCACCCCCTTTAAGACGATTAACATACTTATCAAGTCATTACTTGCTTTTTGAAATTTTGCTTTTACGAAAAACGCATCATTTTTGGCTTGCCTAAGCTACAAAACTAGAGACAAACTAGAGACAAAATTGAGTTATTAGTTTTTATTTTTAGATACCTTTTGTCTAATTTG
>MDTE01027360.1_pt1 | contig 11021 bp, 15 predicted proteins | sample 811231 | NCBI WGS metagenome assembly MDTE01 (sample SAMN05326651, study PRJNA326480) | marine metagenome | isolation source: seawater | place: Indian Ocean: Red Sea | collected 2010 | reverse complement strand
TTAATATCAATTTTTGCAAGATTGGGTGGAGGTATTTTCACAAAAGGTGCAGATGTTGGTGCTGATTTAGTTGGTAAAGTTGAAGCTGGAATACCGGAGGATGATCCAAGAAACCCAGCAGTAATAGCAGATAATGTTGGAGATAATGTTGGAGATTGCGCTGGAATGGCTGCAGATTTATTTGAAACATACGCGGTTACAATTGTTGCTACTATGGTTTTATCCTCAATTTTTTTTCCAGGTGATATGTCTATGATGATATATCCACTTACAATTGGAGGAGCTTGTATTCTAACATCAATTATTGGAACTTTTTTTGTTAAACTTGGTAGAAGTAAAAATGTAATGGGAGCTTTATATAAAGGCTTTGTTGTGTCTGCTCTTAGTTCATTAGTAATATTATACCCTGTAACAGATTTTGTTTTAGGTTTAGAAAATAGTTATAATTTAGGTGATAAATCTTTTTCCGGAATGAGCTTATATTATTGTGGAATAATTGGACTAATTATAACTGGTTTATTGATATGGGTTACTGAATATTATACTGGAACTAATTATAGACCTGTAAGAAGTGTAGCTAGTTCATCAACTACTGGTCATGGAACTAATGTAATTCAAGGTTTAGCTATTTCTTTAGAAGCTACTGCAATACCAGCTTTAATTATTGTAACTGGTATTTTATTAACTAATCATATTGCTGGATTGTATGGTATAGCTATAGCTGTAACTACAATGTTGGCTTTAGCTGGAATGGTAGTTGCGCTGGATGCTTATGGCCCGGTCACTGATAATGCTGGAGGAATTGCCGAAATGTCAAAATTGCCTAACAGTGTAAGGAAAACCACTGATGCATTAGATGCAGTAGGTAACACGACTAAAGCAGTCACAAAAGGATATGCTATTGGCTCAGCTGGTTTAGGAGCATTAGTTCTTTTTGCTGCTTATACTGAAGATATTAAACATTTTTCCAATGTTGCAGGATCTAAATTAGAGGGAATCGTTGTAACATTTGATCTATCTAATCCCTATGTTGTAGTTGGATTACTTATAGGTGGAATGCTTCCTTACTTATTTGGTTCTATGGGTATGCAAGCTGTTGGAAGAGCAGGTGGAGCAGTTGTTATCGAAGTTAGGAGACAATTTAAAAAATTTCCTGGCATTATGAAAAGGAAACAGAAACCTGATTATGCTAAGTTAGTAGATTTGTTAACAGTAGCTGCAATTAAAGAGATGATTATTCCATCATTATTACCAGTATTATCACCAATAGTTTTGTATTTCGTGATATTTGCAATTGGTGGACAAGTAGCAGCTTTGGCATCAGTTGGTGCTATGTTGTTAGGTGTTATAATTACAGGTTTGTTCGTAGCAGTTTCAATGACTGCTGGCGGAGGAGCTTGGGACAATGCAAAAAAATATATTGAAGATGGTAATCACGGTGGTAAAGGATCTGAAGCTCATAAGGCTGCAGTAACTGGTGATACTGTAGGTGATCCTTATAAAGATACAGCTGGTCCTGCAGTTAATCCTATGATTAAGATAACAAATATTGTTGCCTTATTACTTTTAGCCGTTATTGCTGGAGGTCATTAAATATTTTTAGAGGTTATTTGGCTTTTCTTTGACCAAGAGGATCATTAATTTTGTGTCTTAAACTTGTTATGACACTATCAATAAATGATTTCTTTTTACTTAAAACTTTTGTATTACCTTCAGTTATTTTTATTTTCTTCATGTTTTCTTTATCGTAAAAATTTTTTTTGACTAATAAACCTCTATTATCAAATTCTAGTAATAACACATTATTAACTAATATTTTTTTTCTACCCAATGTTTTTAACTCACTAGCTGTTGTTTTTCTTTCAATGTAAATCCATAATTCATTGTCAAAAAAGCTTGATGAAGAGGGTGGGCCTAAAATTGATTTAACATCATTTTTATTGTTATCAAAAACTTTTATTTTTTCTTGTTTTTTTTCTAAAAAATGTATTCCATGGTGTTTTACCACTTTTTCAAAAGAACAACTTGTGTTAAAAAAAATAAACAATATTAGGTAAAAAATATTTTTCATGAAAGAAAATTATATATATCTTTATAATAAATTAATTGAATTAGCTAGAAATAAAACTCTTTATGAAGATTTTGAAAATCAGGATCAATTTTCTGATAGGCTTATATTCTTCTTATTGCATTTTGCTTTATTTTTTAAAGTTTTTAAGAATGATGAAAATAAGAAAATTTTACAAGAAATTTATGATTTTACTTTTAGACAACTTGAATTGAGTATTCGAGAAATTGGTTATGGTGATCAATCTATAAATAAAAAAATGAAAGATTATTTAAATCTATTTCATGACATGATTGATAAATTTCATTTTTGGGAGGATTTTAATAATGATAAAAAATTGAATATCATAAATAACTATGTTTCAAGTACAAAAAATCCCTCAATATTATTGAATTATTTTGAAAATTTTTTAGATTCTTTAAAAAAAAACACTTTAAATTCATATATAAAGAGTGTAATTAGATCCTAATTATGGCAGTTCCAAAACGAAAACAAACACCATCAAGAACAGGCATGAGACGTTCTAAAAATATGAAATTTTCTTCAAAAAATGTAATTGAAGATAAAAAATCTGGTGAGTATAGACTTTCTCATCATTTAGATCTTAAAACTGGCATGTATAAAGGTAGACAAGTTTTAGATCCTAAAGAATAAGCTTTTTAATTGAAAAATGTCTGAATTAATAAAAATTGCTGTAGATGCAATGGGTGGTGATGGCTCTCCCAAAAAAGTCATTGATGGCGTTATCCATAATCAAAAACAAAATAATGAAAATTTCTATAGAATTTTTGGAGATAAGTCTCAGATTGAAAAATGTTTAGACAACAAAATTGATCAAAAATTTTATGAAATAATTCACACTGAAACCAAAGTTAAAAGTACTGATAGCCCTTTAGAGGGGGCAAAAAGAGGAAAAGACACTAGCATGTGGCTCGCTGTAGAGAGTGTTAAAAAAAAAGAATCTGATGTAGTTATATCAGCAGGAAACACAGGAGCTTTATTGGTGATATCTAAGTTAAATCTTAAAATGATTGAAAATATCGACAAACCTGCTTTATCCGCTTTATGGCCAAATAAAAAAGGTATGAGTGTTGTGTTAGATCTTGGCGCAAATATTGAATGTAGTTCAAAAAATTTAGTTGATTTTTCAATTATGGGAGCATCACTCTATAAATCTTTATATCCCTCAGAACAGCCAAAAATTGCATTATTAAATATAGGTTCGGAGGAACTTAAAGGTAATGAAATAATTAAAGAGACATTTAAATTATTAAATGAAAAAAAAACAGAAAATTTTGATTTTTTAGGTTTTATTGAAGGAAACGAACTAATGAACGGTAAAGTAAATGTAATTGTAGCAGATGGTTTTACTGGAAATGTTGCTTTAAAAACAGCAGAAGGGACTGCTAATTTTATAATTGATGAACTAAAATTAGCTTTAGGTGGTTCATTTCTTGGTAAAATTTCCTCACTTTTGAATATTTCAAATCTTAAAAAATTTAAAAAAAGACTTGATCCAAGACTCTATAATGGTGCAATTTTTATTGGTCTTGATGCTCCAGTAGTAAAAAGCCATGGTGGAACCGATTATATTGGTTTCTCTAACTCAATAGACGTTTGTAATAAAATAATAAAAGGAAATTTAATAGATAAAATAAAAAGTAATATTTAATAAATGAGAGTTAATTTAACTAAAAAGGATTTAATCAACCAAGTTTATATGCAGATAGGCTTTTCAAAACAAATATCTGAAAATCTAATAGAGGAATTTTTTTCTCTTATAATTTCAAATATTAAAAATGAAAAAAAGTTGAAAATCTCAAATTTTGGAACATTTTCTGTTAGATTAAAGAAATCAAGAATTGGCAGAAATCCAAAAACCAAAGAAGAGAAAACTATCTCTCAAAGAAATGTTGTTTTATTTAAACCATCTAAAGAATTTAAAAAATTTATTAATTTGATTAATGACTAATAAATTTTCAAGTGCATACAAAACAATTGGAGAGGTTTCTAAAATTATCGGTTTAAAATCGAAAAAAGGGTCATCTAATCCAACTTATATTATTAGATTTTGGGAAAAGGAGTTTAAACAAATAAAACCAAAAATATTAAGCGGAAAAAGGAGATATTATGACCAAAAGAATATTGAATTATTAAAAAGAATATATTTTCTTCTCAAAGTGCAAGGAATGACAATAAATGGTGTCAAAAAAATACTTAAAAACACAGATCCTTTAAAACTTGACGAAATTTCAAATAATTCTATAAAAGCAAAAGAATTTAAAAATAAATTAAGTAAAATTTCTAAGATTATCAAAAGCTTAAAAGAATAAAATTTATGGCAAAAAAAACTCACATAAAAGTAAGAATGGTTCCTGAAGCTAAACCAGATAGTCCTTTTTTTTATTATGTTAAAAAACCTGCGGGTGGTGAAAAAGCTAAAATTAAGCTAAAAGCAAAAAAGTATAATCCGGCTACCAGGAAACATGAAGTTTTTGTGGAAAAAAAACTTCCTCCACATAGTAAGTAATTATTTCTTTTTAAAGTTTCTTTTTTCAAAATCAATGTAAGCATAAATCATATTTCTCCAAATTTTATTAGTAATTTTTGGATCAATATTGTTTTTAAGTGATTTTTTTTTTATGTTTCTCAATATTGAAGAAATTCTTTTTTTATCAACAATTTGATTTTTTTTTTCTTTAAGTTCTAAAACTTTTTTTACTAAATTAGTTCTTTTTTTTATTATTTGTATAAGATGATTATCTAGTTTATCTAACTCATATCTTATTTTATTTAATTGTTTTTTTTTATATGGCGACATTTATATATTTGGATAATTAAAAAATTATTATATTTATTTCATTATGTATACAGTTAATACTAAAATAAATAACCAACTATCATTATGGTTAATTTCTATGTTCTGGATAATATCAATTATGATAGTTGTTGGTGGTTTAACAAGATTAACAGACTCTGGTCTTTCTATAACTAAATGGGAATTATTTTCTGGTTTTTTGCCACCATTAAATCAAAGCGACTGGATAATATATTTTAATCTTTATCAAGAAATTCCAGAGTTTAAATTACAGAATTTTAATATGTCTATTGAGGAGTTTAAAATAATATTTTGGTGGGAATGGATACATAGATTTCTTGGTAGGCTTATTGGGTTAGGATTTTTAATTCCTTTAATATATTTTTCTTTTAAAATCAAAATATCTAACCTTTTAAATTTTTACTTTATTTTTTTACTTATTTGTTTTCAAGGTTTTATTGGTTGGTTCATGGTAAGAAGTGGATTAGTAGACAGAATTGATGTTAGTCATTTTAGACTCTCAGTTCATTTATTAATAGCTTTTGTGATCTTATCTTTAATTTTTTGGAATTATCTTAAGATCAGAAAAAAAAATGATATTTCTCTAAAAATAAGTCCAATTTTTCCGATTATTTTTTTGATTTTGGTTTTTATTCAAATAGGTATAGGAGCTTTTGTTTCAGGAATGGATGCGGGCAAAATATATAATACTTGGCCTTTAATGGGCAATACATATTTTCCAGATGATAATAAATTTGTTAATCTTTTCAAATTATCAGCTTTAAGCGATCCTTCGTTAATTCAATTTGTACATCGTAACTTAGCTTATATAATTGGTATTTTTTATCTTATTCTTCTTTATAAAATTTATAGAAATAAGCTCAATGATTTATACCCATCAATAAATTTATTAGGTTTTTTTATTTTCCTACAAATTATTTTAGGAATTTTTACAATTATTTATGGTGCACAGATTTTAATTGCATCTATGCATCAGATAAGTTCAATTTTCTTGGTAAGTTCGTCAGTTTACTTCGTGTATATAAATACCAAGTTTAACTAACAGCTTTTAGTGGTTTTTTTGAGGATCTATTTAATGCTTGATCTAAATCCTCGATTATATCATCAATATGTTCAATTCCAATACAAAGCCTTACATAACTTTGTGTAACTCCACTGGCAGCCAATTCCTTTTCATTAAGTTGACTATGAGTAGTACTTGCAGGATGTATAGCAAGGCTCCTTGCGTCACCAATATTTGCCACATGATAAAACATTTTTAAAGACTCAATAAATCTTTTTCCAGTTTCTATACCACCCTTTAATTCAATACCAATCATAGGACCATTGCCATTTTTAAGATATTTTTTTGCACGATCTGCAATTTTTTTATCGTGTTCAGTTGAGTAAATAACTTTTTCAATTTGTTTGTGTTTCTTTAAAAAAGTAACAACTTTTTGAGCATTTTCACAGTGTTGTTTCATTCTAAGTGCTACAGTTTCAAGCCCTTGTATGATTGCAAAAGCATTATCAGGTGCTAATGCAGAACCAAGATCTCTTAATAAACAAACCCTTGCTCTTACTGCAAATGGAACATTAGCCCCGGTTAATTCTGGAACTGCTTTACCCCAAACAACGCCACCATAACTTAAGTCTGGCTCATTGAACAATGGTTGTCTTTTTGGGTCTGCTGTCCAATCAAAATTACCAGCATCAACTATACTTCCTGCTACTGCTGTACCATGACCACCGATGTATTTTGTTAACGAATGAATTACTACTGCAGCACCATGTTCAATTGGTTTACAAATAACTGGAGCTGCTGTGTTATCCACAATTAAAGGTATATTGTATTTTCTTCCAATATCAGAAACTTCTTTTATAGGAAAAACTCTTAAGTACGGGTTAGGTAAAGTTTCACCATAAAAAGCTCTAGTTTTGTCATCAATTAACTTTTCAAAGTTATTCGGATCAGATGGGTCTGCATATCTAATTTCAATACCTAGTTTACTTAAAGTATGAGTGAATAGAGATACTGTTCCTCCATACAAATCTGTAGAACTAACTATATTATCACCTGATTGAGCTACATTTAAAATTGCAAAAGTAGATGCGGTTTGACCTGAAGAAACTGATAAGCAAGCTAAACCACCTTCTAATGCTGCAATTCTTTTTTCTAAAACATCATTCGTAGGATTCATGATCCTAGTATAAATGTTACCAAATTCTTTTAATGCAAAAAGATTTGCTGCATGTTCAGTGCTTTGAAATTGATATGATGTAGTCCTATATATTGGAACTGCTACTGCATTTGTTGCTGGATCACTTCTATAGTCACCGCCATGAATAGCTATAGTTTCTGGATTATTTCTTTTTTTACTCATTTTACTCCTTTTTTAGTACTTAAGCATTTGCAGGGTGTACAATATAGTTCAAATACCCACCGATAATGTTGAAAGAACCTTTTTAGCATTTAACGCCAGCAATAAGGTACAAATCGGCAAAAATATTTATATCAAAATATCTAAGTAATTCAACATAAATATCGATTTGACTTTACAACATTTAATAGTATTAATCCTGGCACAATGTCCAAATTTTTAAAAAAAGATGAGATTAAATCTTCTTGGTTCGAAATTGATGCTAAAAATGCTGTCGTTGGCAGACTAGCAAGTGTAATTTCAAAAATTATAAGAGGTAAAAATAAAACTACATATACACCACATATGGATCATGGAGATTTTGTGGTGGTTAAGAACATTGAACAGATTAAATTTACAGGTAAAAAATTTCAAAATAAAAAATATTATAAACATACGGGTCATCCAGGTGGTATTAAAGAAATTACACCTGAAAAACTTCATGAAAAAAAACCAGGAGAGGTTTTAAAATTAGCAGTAAAAAGAATGTTGCCTGGAGGTGTTTTAGGAAAAAAACAACTAACGAAATTAAAAATTTATGCTGGAAGTAGTCATCCACATTCAGCTCAAAATCCTACAGTTATAGAGTTAGAAAAGTTAAATAAAAAAAATCTTGTAAGAAATTAAAATGGAAAATATTCAGACAAATAAAAAAGTTAATAAATTAAAATTAGATTTTAAAGATAGTAAATATGCAACTGGTAGAAGAAAAACTTCTATTGCTAAAGTTTGGGTTAAAAAAGGTTCAGGTAAAATTTACGTAAATGGTAAGTTATTTAGTGATTATTTTGCAAGTGAGAATCATAAAATGCAAATAACGAGACCATTTGAAATAATTAATCAATCCACATCCTACGATGTTAGATGTAGTGTGAAGGGTGGAGGTCCTACTGGTCAAGCTGGAGCAATGGTTCATGGAATTTCTAAGGCTTTAGTTATGTTCGATCAAAGTTTCAAATCTTCACTTAAATCCGAAAAATTGACCACAAGAGACTCAAGGGCAGTTGAGAGAAAAAAACCTGGAAGAAGAAAAGCTAGAAGAAGCTTCCAATTTTCAAAAAGATAATTTTTTTTTAATTTTTAATTGCTATAATAAACAATGCACAAGCTTAAAGCATTAATTGCTGGGTCCACTGGATATATCGGAGTTCAACTAATTAAGTTATTAGTAAAACACAAAAATATTCATATTTCACATTTATGTGGAAATACTTCTATAGGAAAAAATGTATCCTATTACGACTCATTTTTAAAAAAATATAAATTACCAAAAATTATTAAATTTAAAAAAGAATTTTTAAATGAGGTTGATATTATTTTTACTGCTCTACCTAATGGAGAAGCACAAAAAATTTCAAAATATCTTTTGAAAAAAAATACATTAATTGATTTATCAGCTGATTTTAGATTGAATAAAAGTTCTGATTATTTGAAATGGTATAAGCAAAAACATAAAGCTATAAAGAATATTAAAAAGAGTATTTATGCAATTCCAGAAATAGTTGGAAAAAAAGTAAAAGATTTTAACATAATAAGTTGTCCAGGATGTTATCCAACATCAATACTTTTACCTTTAATCCCTTTAGTTAAAAAAAAGTTAATTAATCTCAATAATATTATTATAGACTCTAAATCTGGGTATTCAGGCGCTGGAAGAGGTATTCATAAAAAATATAAAAACAAAAATCTTTATGAGTCACTAAATGCATATGGAGTAGGGTTTCATAGACATAATTCTGAAATCGAACAAGAACTCAAATTTTACAGTAATTCTGAAATTAAATTTAATTTCACTCCCCATTTGAGCCCAATGTTTAGAGGTATATTAAGTACAATATATCTTGATCTAAAAAATGGTGTTTCAATAAATAAAATTCAAAATATTTTAAAACAATTCCATAAAAATAATAGATTTATAAAGATTCTTAAAAATGATTCTTTAATAAGTACAAATGATGTTATTAATACTAATAATTGTTTAATTTCTGTTTGCAGAACTAAATATAAAAAAAAGATTATACTATTATCTGCAATTGATAACTTAATAAAAGGTGGAACTGGGCAAGCAATACAAAATATGAATAACAAATTTGAATTTTCAGTAAATGAAGGATTAAAATGAAAAAAATTTTTTTTATAATTCTTATCTTTTTATCAGAATGTTCTAATAACAATACCAAAAATATTTCTAATAATGACTTTACTTTTTCAAATAACTCAACTTTTGAGGAAATAAAACTCAGATTAATTAAATATTCACAAGAAAATTCTTACCCTGATATTGATGAATAATATGAAAAAAAATATAAATATTGCAATTGTTGGTTTAGGGCAAGTTGGAATTTATTTATACAATGAGTTGAATTCTAAAAAGAAAGAAATTGAAATTAAAACTGGCAAGAAAATAAATATTATTGCTATATCTGCTAAAAATAAGAATAAAAAAAGACGATTTAATATAGATAAAAAGATTTTTTATTCGGATCCAATAAAAATATTTAAAGAAAAAAAAATAGATGTTTTATTTGAGTCAATTGGTCTTTCTGATGGTATTTCTAAGAAAATTGTTGAAACTTCTTTAAAAAATAAGATTAATGTAATTACACCAAATAAAGCTTTAATAGCTAAACATGGTGATTATTTAGCAAAATTAGCTGAAAAAAATAATGTAAATCTAGAATTTGAAGCCTCAGTAGCTGGTGGTATCCCAATATTAAGAACAATCAAGGAAGGCTTAGCGACAAATAAGATTAAAAAGGTTTATGGAATTTTAAATGGCACAACTAATTATATTTTGACTGAAATGGAAAACTCAAATGAAACATTCGATAAAGTTTTAAAAAAGGCTCAAAAACTTGGTTATGCCGAACCAGGTAATCCTAAATTAGATTTAAACGGGTTTGATGCCTTTGCAAAAGTTAGGATCCTATCAGCTCTTGCATTTAATAATCAAATTTCAAATCACAAGTGTATTATGGAAGGTATTGAAAACATTGATTTAAAAGATATTAAAATCGCAAATCAACTAAATCTTAGAATTAAGTTACTTGGTATATCTGAAATGATAAATAATCGTTTATTTGAGACTGTTCATCCGTGTTTAGTTAGTAAAGATACATACATCGGTAATGTAAATGGTGTTATGAATGCTGTTATTACGGAAGGTAAGCCGGTAGGAGAAAGCATACTTCAAGGGGAAGGCGCAGGTCCAGGACCCACTTCATCTTCTTTATTATCTGATTTATTATCTATTCTCAGAGGAAATATTAAATATCCTTTTGGAATTTCCTCAAATAAAAGAAAAACTGTAAAAGTCTTTAATAATGACGACTATTCAAACTCTTTATATTTAAGATTTGAAGTTAAAGATAAGCAAGGTGTTCTATCTTCTATAACTAATCGACTAGCTAAATATAAAATATCTGTAAAAAGAATAATACAAACACCTGATAAAAAAAGAAATACAGCTACTATAGTTATAATTACGCATAAAACATCAGAAAAAAATGCTAGAAATTGTTTATCAATATTTAGAAAGAACAGAAACATATTAAAATTTCCAACATTAATTAGACTATATAATTAATGGAAATTTATATTAAAATTTTTGAAGTTATTTTTCCTGTTTTTTTTGTTATTGGCGTTGGTTATTATCTTGGTAAGAAAAACCCTAAATTCGATACTAATTTCATAACAAATTTTGCTGGTAACATTG
>MDTE01102825.1_pt1 | contig 11022 bp, 5 predicted proteins | sample 811231 | NCBI WGS metagenome assembly MDTE01 (sample SAMN05326651, study PRJNA326480) | marine metagenome | isolation source: seawater | place: Indian Ocean: Red Sea | collected 2010 | reverse complement strand
TGCCCGAGTCTTCGGCGGTGATGTACCGCCCCCCCAAGCTGTCCACAAACTGACCGAAGGCTCGCAAGAGGCCTTCATTCTTCTCCAGCTTGGGATCGCCGATGATGACGGCCTTGCCCCCACCCAGGTTCAGGCCGGCACATGCAGCCTTGTAGGTCATGCCACGCGACAGACGCAGCACATCCCGAAGGGCGTCAGCTTCCGACGGGTAAGGATAGAAGCGGCACCCGCCCAGAGCAGGCCCCAAGGTCGTGTCATGGATAGCGACAATCGCACGGAGCCCAACCGAGTCTTTGCGGCAGAAAACCACCTGCTCGTGATTAAAATTCTCAGCATGTGAGAAGACGGGCATTGCGCATTCCAGGGCCGACAGACCCCTGAAACAGGGCCCGAATGGCGAGGCTAGTTGTCTACCGGAAAGAGTGTCAAGGTGTGAACGGTTGAGGCCTGAGCGTTTGGCACTTACCATCGCCGCGGTGACTACTCCGCCCCACCGACATTTCCCGCCTCGATCTGGGCACAGCACCAAGCTTGCCTGGGCCCTGTTGGTGGCGGGGGTTCTGGCTGGCCACCACGCGGCACCCGCCAGCGAGCCTGTCGCTGCGGCGAGCAACCCGCTCAGCGGCCCCGAGACCCCTGCCACCCGCCTGGCCCCAGGCTTCCCGTCGCCATCCACGTTGCCGGGACAGGGACTGAGCGATGTCGTCGACACCTTCTTGTCCGGAGACCTACGGGCAGCATCTCGACAGCTGGACATGCTCCTGGCCAAGCGCAGCTTCCGCGGCAAGGAGCGGGCGAGAGCCGACTTCCTGCTCGGCTGGATCAGCCTTCGCCTCGGCCACTACCAGCGAGCCAGCGCCCACTTTTACCGGCTGCGCAAGCTCGAGGAGCACCCGCTTCGAGAGATGGCGGCCCACCTGGAGGCGCGGGCCGATCTTCTCCGAGGTCGTCCAAAGACGGCGATTGCCGAGTGCGGACAGTACGAAGCCGACTTCCCCGATGGACGCTATGGCGACGAGTGCCAGTTGATCCGAGCCGACGCGCACCTGGCCTTGGGCGAACGCACCAAAGCGGTCCAACTCTATCAGGAATTCCTGGACGTAAACCCCGACGACCAGCGCAGAGAGGGTATCGCGCTCCGTATCGCTGCCGCGCTCGAAGAGGCTGGCGAACTGCAAGCGGCGGCGTCTCGTTACCGCTCCCTGTACCTGGAGCACCAGCTACCCACCACAGGCCTCGCTGCGGAGCAGGGTCTCAAGCGCCTGGAGGAGGGAGGGCTGGACTTGCCGACCCTGTCCGACGATCAACTCTACGTGCGCGCATGCTCCCTGCGGGACTCGGGTGAGATCGAGGCGTCCTATCAACTGTATTGCGATCTTGACGAGCGCCATGCCGCCTCAGGCCCCCAGGCGACGGAGCTAGGACGAAGGCTAGATGACGAACGACACAGCTTCCTGTGGCGCAATCGAAGATATGAAGAGGTAGGGCGAGCCAATGCCGCCCTCTACGATCGCAACCCCAAGGGTTCCGGGGCGGCCGAGCGGCTGTACTGGGCCGTCCAGGGCTTCTCCCGCGCGGGAATGTTCGAGGACGCAATCCGCTATCAGAAGCTCGGGACCAAGCTCCATGGCGGCCATTACCGGTTCCGGGGCAGCCAGGAGCGAAGCGCTCTGCTGTACCTGGGTGCGGGCCGATACAAGGAGGCTCGGACCGCCTACCGAAGCTGGCAGTCTGCTTCGTCTCGTGCTCGTCGAAGCTCGAAGGTCAAGTTCCGGGTTGCGTACTGCGCATACCGAGCCGGTGACTACAAGACGGCCATGGCGGAGTTCGAGAAGCTAATGGTCCGGCGTGGTTCTCAGCGGGTGGCAGCGCGCTTCTACCGAGCTCGATCCCTCGAAAAGCTCGGCGACCACAAGCGGGCAGAGGCTGAATTCAAGACTCTGCTTTCGGAACATCCCGACAGTTGGTACGCCCTGGTCTTGCGCCAGCAGGGCCGCGACGCGGCGCAAGACGAGGGCGCCTTACTAGGCTCGCGCAATGGTCGGTGGCCCTGGCCACGCATGGAAGAGCTGTCCTCTGCTCCGAGAGCGAAGTCAGCCGCGGAGGACCTCGTCTTCGCCCACCAGCCGACCACTCACCACGCCACACCCCTCGCGCCCCACACCACCCAGCCAGCCACTCCCAGGGATGCCGATGGGCGGAGGGTTTCGTCACGGTCCACAGGCCACGACAACGCACCTCAGGGCTGGGCTTCCCTGTGGACAGAACCGCTGGACAGAGACGACCTAGCCAAAGAACAGGCGATGACGACGAACCAGGCTGGGCTGGGCCACGGGACCGCCGTCACAGCCCCTCAAGAGCTACCATCCACCTGGACTCCCTCTGTGTATTGGAGCCGAGAGTTGGGCAATCAACTCTGGTCCAACTTCGCAGAACAAAACCAACAACTGTGGCCTGAACTACAAGAGGCCCACGAATTGAGTCACATTGGGCTGGGCGAGTTGGCCGGCCCCATGCTCGCGCAGATCTACTCGGAAATTCGGGACATCCGTCGCAGCGGAAGGAAGCGAATGCGCGTGCGCCGATGGCGGGCCGCCGGACGACCTGAGGGAGACGACAGGCTCCCCCGCTGGTCAGCGATTCTCGAGATGGACTATCGGGCTGAAGACTGGCAGCACCTGTTTGCGGCTGCCGGATATCCAGCGAGCGTGACGGCCTTCGCATCCGAGAGCATCGACTTCGGCGACCTACCCCGCACCCAGGCCAAGAATCGCGACGCCTGGACCCTCAAGTTCCCCGCGGCCTTCGCGCCTCACGTGTGGAAAGCCGGCTGGGAATTCAATGTGGACCCGCTCCTAGTCCTAGCCATCATGCGCGCGGAGAGCCTGTACCGCCACGATGCCGTGTCGCGGGCGGGCGCAGTCGGGCTGGTACAGGTGATGCCAGCGACCGCGTCCCGTGTCGCTGCTCGCATGAGCTTTCCCGACTTCCGGGTCGAGCGCCTTCTGGAGCCGGAGACCAACATCCGCATCGGCACCTGGTACCTGGGCAAGCTGCTGGACCGATTCGACGGGCAGTTCCCATTGGCCATCGGTGCCTACAACGGCGGACCCCACAACATCGGCCGTTGGCTGCGGCCCAAGACGGGACTTCCCCTCGAAGAATTTGTCGAGGAAATCGCATTTGACGAGACCCGAAACTATGTAAAAAAGGTCGTTCGGTACTACGCGATTTACTGCGAAATCTATGGTGGTGGCGCCCCCATCACCCTGCCCCAGAGAACCGTCGCCGACGATGCCACCGTCATCGACTTCTGAACTGCTCTCTAGCTGGTACTCTTCGACGCTCCATGATGTCGTACCCTTCCCGAGCTGAACGCGTCCACTGGGTTTCGGTCGCCCTGGCTCTTGTTCTTGGCTGCAGCCTCGTGTGGCAAGGAACGGCGACAGCATCCGACGAGACCGACGAAGCTGAAGAGAAAACAAAGGACGCACCGACGACCACCTCGACGGCGGATGCCCCAGAGGCGCAGAGGAAGCCTGCGGGCCCGGGCCAACCTCTCCTGAGCCGTCCCCAACGTTTGTTCCCAACGCGCCTCAAGCCCATCCCACACCAAGACCCCCCCGCTCCTTTGCTGTCTCTGTCCGCCCAGACATGCAACGCATGTCACGGTGAGGTGCACGACCAATGGGCAAGCTCTGGACATGCCACAGCCGCGACCAACCCCGTCTATCTGGCCGCCACCGATGCGCTGGGCAACCCGCCCTTGTGCCGCGAGTGCCACCTGCCCCTGCAAAACCAGCGTGTCTCACTGGCTCGGGGGCCGGCCTTCCTGGGCTCCACTGCGCAAGAAGCCAATCCGGATTACGAGCCCAGCCTCGCTCTGGAAGGTGTTACCTGCGCAGCCTGTCATGTGCGTGATGGAGTGATCCTCGGCCCCCGCACTCTGCCCACAGAAGCGGCCCCTCACCGGGTCCTCCAGGCCTCCGAGTTCCGTGACGTGGAGGCATGTGCCTTTTGCCATCAACTGGCTCTGCCGGGGGCCAAGGAGCACCCGTTCATCGACACCGTTGGCGAGTGGCAGCGGTCTCCCTTTAGCCAAGCGGGCATTTCCTGTCAGGACTGCCACATGCCACGGGTATCCGGAATCATTGCCGGCTCTCGATACGCGGCGTTCGCCTCCCACTTGGGACTCGGCGGGCGTAGCTCGGAGTCCCTGCGTCGGGCCATCACGCTTGAGGTGGAGCTGTCCGCTGCCAGTCTGGAGCGGGGTGGGTCCATCGAAGCCTCGGCTCGATTGATGAACACGGGAGCAGGGCACGCGGTCCCCACCGGCGATCCCTCCCATCGGCTGGAAGTCCGGTTCGAGGTCGAGGGGCCCGGCGGCAAAGCAGCCAAAGGGGCAGAGCCCGAGTCGCATTGGCTCGCCCGAGAAGTCGACACCGAATCTCCCTTCACCCAGCGGTCAGACACCAGGCTTCAGCCCATGGAGGTCCGCTCGTTCGACTTCAAGCACACGATTCCTCGCAATCAGGACCCGGGTCGCTTCACGCTGCGAGTCAGCGTCCACTGGTGGGCCGTGAGTCTGGAACAGGCGAAGGCCACCTCGCTGGAACAAGAGGACGTGCACCACGTGCTCGTCGATCAGCGCATCCCTTTCGAGGTCTTTTGAGCAGCAGTTCGACCGGTGAGGCAGTCGCATCGCAGCTCGCTCGGCCGACGCTTGACCGACCCCTCGCTGTCCAGTAGAAACGCCGCCTCGCCCCCCTCCCCCTCCTATGCATCGTGGAGAATTACCGATGGAATTGGCTGGACAGAAGGCTCTCGTGACAGGTGGCTCCCGCGGCATTGGTCGCGGCATCGCTCTGGAACTCGCCCGCCGTGGCGCGGACATCGTCATCAACTACAACAGCAACTCGACTGCCGCTGACGAGGTGGTCGCCGAGATTGAAAAGTTGGGTCGCAAGGCCGTTGCGCTGCAGGCCGATGTCTCTGACTTCGCCGCGGCCGGTGCCCTGGTCAAGGGGGCTGTGGATGCCCTGGGTGGCCTAACGATCCTCGTAAACAATGCTGGCGTCACCCGCGACAAGCTTCTGATGGCCATGAAGGAAGACGACTGGACTACAGTGGTCCAGACCAACCTCGGCGGCACCTACAATGTGACGCAGCAGGCCATTCGCTCCTTGCTCCGCAATCGCGACACGGGCGCTCGCGTCGTGAACATCACCTCGGTCTCCGGACTGGTGGGAGTTCCGGGGCAGGCCAACTACAGCGCGGCCAAGGCCGGCATCATTGGCTTCACGAAGGCCACGGCCAAAGAACTGGCCAAGCGTCAAATCCTCATCAACGCGGTGGCCCCTGGCTTCATCCAGACCGACATGACCGACGCAATGCCGCAGGCCATGCTGGACGAGATGCTAAAGATGGTGCCCTGTGCGCGCATCGGAGAGGTGGATGACATCTCCCAGGCGGTGGCGTTCCTCTGCGGGCCTGGTGCCAGCTACATCACCGGCCAGGTGCTCGTGGTGGACGGTGGCTTGACGATGTAGCTCCCAGGGGTGGGAGCTTGTCCTGCCCCTAGGCAACAGCCCGTGATGAAACGGGGGCGAGCTGCGACTAACTGGCAGCGTTGAAGTGGCTGAGGACCGCCTCTAGAGCTTGTCGGCCCGCGGAGTCCTCGGGGTCGTACTTGATCCCCATCCCCTGCTCCTGGCCGTCTTCCAGCGTAGCGTCCTTGCTCGACCAAACGACAGAGCCTCGCAGCTCCACCGGCGAATCCCAGTCTGGAATCGTCAGATGCAAGATGCAGCTGCGGCCCACCGAGAGCGGCTTGCCGGTCTTGATGAAGGTGCCACCGCGCTTGAGGTTGCGGGTGTACTCCTTCACAAAGGTCGAGCTCTTCTTGTAGGAAATACGCAAGCGGGCTGTCTTCCGCTTCTTGCCGGCAGGCGCAGCCTTTGGAGTCGCTTCGCCCGCCGCACCTTCTTGGGCTTTGGGAGTCGGCGCGGGTGGCGGGGCCTCCTCGACCGGCGCGTCCTCCACCTTCTTGGAGTGCTCAATGCCCGAAGCGGCAAGATCTTCTTCCTTCGGCGCAATACCAAAAGGATCCAACGAGTCCAGACCGTCCGCGTCCAGGGCATCACCCAGGTCCGACCCAAACGGCGAATCTTCACCCCTGGACACGATGCCGTACGCATCGGGGCCTTCGGGAGCAGCGACTTCAGCAGCGGCATGCTGCCGGGCCGCCTGTGCAGCGACCTCGTCTCGCTCGGCTAGAGCATGTGGATCTGCTGCTGTTTCGGCGGCCTCTTCCTCAACCCCAGCCGCAGTCTCCGCCTCAAGGGCCGCTGCGGCCTCTTCTTCAGAGCGCTCCTTGAGCGCTAGGGGATCGGCCACCTCTTCTAGAGCCTGATCGTCGGCAACTGCCGCCTTGCCCTTCTTGCCGAAGCCGGCCAGTCTCGCGAGGCGGCCTCGAAGCCCACCTTCGCCACCGCCGCCAGAGCCGTCCCTGGCCAACTGAACCGCCTGTTCAGCCTCGACATCGACCCCGGACTCTGCCAGCTGCACAGCCTGGATGTTCTCCACGGCATCCTCGGTGATGTACTCCCGGATCTGGATGGCCTGAGACTCACCGGTCGCCTGATCGATGGCACTCACGTGCAAGATGCCATTGCCATCGATGCGAAAGCTGACCTCCACCTTGGCCGTCATCGCCTCGCCCGCAGCCAGTCCGGTGAGCACAAACTCACCGAGAAACTCGTTGTTCTCGGCTACCCGGCTCTCGCCCATACGTACAATCACGCGCACTTCTGTCTGACCCGCTTGAACGTTGGTAAAGGTGCGCGTCTCCGCACAGGGAACCGTGGTGTTGCGGCTGATGATTGCCTTGAAGTAGCCACCCGCCACGTCCATTCCCAGAGAGAAGGGAGTCACGTCTAGAAGGAGCGTCGACCCTTCCTCCGACTCCAGGGAGTAGCCATGGACTGCGGCACCGATGGCAACAACCTCTTCGGGATGAACGCCCTTGCAGGGGTTCATGCCGAAGAAGACCTTGATCGTCTCTTGCACCTTCGGCATGCGGGTCATGCCGCCCACAAGCACAATCTCGTCAATGTCCTCGATCGTGAGCTTGGCGTCCTTCATCGTCTCGTCGGTGATCTTCACCGTCTCGTTGATGAGATCCTGGACTAGCTCCTCCAGCTGAACACGGGTCAACTCCAGCTCGAGGTTCTGACTCCCCAAGAGCCGTGGAATCAGCACGGGCGTCTTGTCGACGAACGACAGCTCACACTTGGCCCGCTCAGCAGCATCCTTCAGCCGCTGAAGCGCGTTCGCGTCCTCTCGCGGGTCGGCGCCGCCATCGGCCATGAACTGCTCCGCCAGCCAGTCGATGATCCGGTAGTCGAAGTCGTCGCCGCCCAAGAAGGTGTTGCCGCCGGTCGCGAGGGTCTCATACACGTCCTCGCCAGCCTCAATGACCGAGACATCGAAGGTCCCACCGCCGAGATCGAAGACGGCGATCTTCTTCTGGACGTCTTTCTTGAAGCCATAGGCCAAAGCAGCGGCGGTCGGCTCGTTGAGGAGCCGGACCACATTGAGGCCAGCCGCCTCAGCCGCCTCCATAGTGTCGCGACGCTGACTGTGGTTGAAGTTGGCGGGAACCGTAATGACGACATCGGCGGTCGGCTCGCCAGTCGCCTTCTCAGCGATCTCTTTGGCCGCTGTCAGGATGATCGATGCAGCCTCCGAAGGGGTGATCTCGTAGTCACCCATCCGCAGGACAACCGAACCGTCATCGGCAGCTTCCACATCGTAAGCGACCCGGCGAATGGCGGCTTGGACCTCATCAGACTCAAACTTGCGGCCAATGAGCCGCTTCACCGCATACAGGGTGTTCTTGGGATGATTGAGGACCAGAGCCTTAGCCGCGTGTCCCACGACGAAGCGGCCCTCGCCCCGGGTAGCGATGCAGGACGGGAGGATGGTGTACCCCCGGTCATCCTCTAAGACCTTGGGACGTCCATCTTTGATGATGGCGACACAACTGTTCGTCGTGCCCAGGTCGATGCCGACTATCGTACCCATTAGCGCGCCTGTAGCTCCGATGGCGGGTCTCCCCCACCAAGTCTGGGTAGGATTCTAACCGAAGCGACCCAGGAGACGCTCAGCCCCCAAGAAAAAGCGGCAACTGCGGCAAGCGCTCCAAGTCTTCGTGAAGCACCGGATATTGCCCTGAGAAGCATGCATCGCAGAAACCACCGGCTCCTTCGTTCACAGCTTCATGCATCCCATCCACCGTGATGTAACCAATGCTATCGGCACCCACAAATCGGCCGATCTCGTCGATCTCGTTGTTGGCAGCGATCAACTCAGCCCGGCTGGGCGTATCAATGCCGTAGAAGCAGGGACCAATGGTGGGGGGGGCGGCAATACGCAGGTGGACTTCAGCCGCTCCTGACCGGCGCAACATACGAACGATCTTTCGACACGTCGTACCCCGAACCAGCGAATCATCGACGACCACCACCCTCTTGTCAGCGAGAAGACCCCGAACAGGGTTGAGCTTCAGCTTGACTCCAAAATCACGGATCTGCTGGGTCGGTTCGATGAAGCTCCGACCCACGTAGTGGTTGCGGACCAGCCCCAGGTGAAAGGGTAACTCCAGCTCTTCCGCATAGCCCATGGCCGATGCCACGCCTGAATCGGGAACGGGGATCACCAGATCAGCATCCGCCGGCCGCTCCTTGGCCAACGTTCGACCCAGGCGCCTGCGCACCTGGTAGACATCCTGCCCCCAGAGGTGAGTGTCCGGACGCGAAAAGTACAGATGCTCGAAGATGCACTGCCTCTTCTCCACCCGTGGGAAGGGCCGAAACGACTCGGCCCCTGATCGATCCAGAACCACGACCTCACCCGGATCGATGTCCCGGACCAGCTCGGCATCCACCAGATCCAAGGCACAACTCTCTGACGCCACAATCCAAGCGCCCTCGGGGTGGCGGCCTAGCACGAGCGGGCGAAAGCCCAGCGGATCCCGGGCCGCAATCAGTCCGTCGGGGGTCATGAAGACCACGGACCACGCCCCTTTCACCTGAGACAGTGCGTCGACCACCTTGTTGACGACACTTCGCTGACTCGAGCGAGCCACCAGGTGCACGAGCAACTCGGTATCGCTGGTCGCCTGAAAGATCGCGCCCCTGGACTCGAGCTCCTCTCGCAGCGACCTGGCGTTCACGAAGTTCCCGTTATGGGCAACAGCGAGTCCCATCCCTCCGGTCTGAACGAGGATTGGTTGCACATTGCGCAGGTCGCTCTCGCCAGCCGTGGAATAGCGGACATGACCCACCGCGATGTGGCCCTCCAGCGGGTCCAAGTTCTCGCGGCGACCAAACACATCAGCTACCAAGCCTCTGCCCCGATGGACGTGAAGGCGGCTGCCATCGGAGGTGACAATGCCAGCCCCCTCCTGGCCCCGGTGCTGCAGAGCATGAAGCCCCAGATAGGCCAGATTGGCCGCCTCCGGGTGCCCCCAGACACCCACAACGCCACACTCATCGTGGAAGTGGTCTGCCTTCGACGACCCGATGGAGTCGGCGTGATGATCCGTCACCATGGAAGTATCAACCTGTGGGGCTCAGGGGCGGGGGGGCGGCGCGGGCACACCAACCGCCTTGGAGAAGCCATGTTCCCAAGCGTCACGGACCCGCTCGATGGGCAGCTGTACGACAGGCGTCCCGTGGGCATCGGCCACGCACAGCTCGTCACCACCCACCGACCCCGCGACCCGCGCGGGGCACCCCAGCTCCTGACTGAGGGCAAGCAGATCCGAAGCATCCTCCTCGTCCACCACCACCCAGGCACAGCCGTGGGTCTCACCGAACAACAACAGTTCACGAGCCTCTGCCTCGGGATAGGCGGGCAATTGCACGCTGCAGCCCAGCCCGGAACCCACCTCTCGGGTGCGCCCACCAGCCAACGCCATCTCAGCCAGCGCGACAGCCAGCCCTCCCTCGGACACATCGTGAGCCGCCCGGATCAAGCCGCGAGCCACACCCGCCCGGAGCGTTCGCAGCAGAGCCCGCTCGTCATCCCACTGGACGCGAGGAGGCATGCCCTGCTCCACGTCATGAATGCAGCGGGCATAGGCGGTGGCACCTAAGACGGGCCGGGGCGAGCCCAGAAGGACCAGCTGTCCCGACTCGGGAAGACCCAGGCCCACAGCATGGGCTCGGTCCTCAATCAGACCTACGATCCCCACTGTCGGTGTGGGATGAATGCTCTGACTGCCTGTCTCGTTATAGAAGGACACGTTGCCCGAGACGATCGGCACTTCCACCTGTCGGAGCCCCTCAGCCAAGCCCGCTACTGCGCGCTCGAACTCCCACATGACCTCGGGGCGCTCCGGGTTGCCGAAGTTGAGACAGTCGGTTGCCCCCAAGGGCTCCGCTCCCGTGCAGGCCACATTTCGGCAGGCCTCGGCGATCACGCCTTGCGCGCCCTCGAACGGGTCCATCTTCACGTGAACAGAGTTGCCGTCCACACACACCGCGATGGCCTTGCTGGTGCCCGGCAAGCCGATCACGGCGGCATCAGCGGCACCCGGCTTTACGAGTGTGCCGACCCGCACCATGTGGTCGTACTGGCGGTATACCCAGCGCTTGTCGGCGATGTTGGGCGAAGCGAGCAAGCGCAGCAGCACTTCATTGCAGTCACCGTGGGCCGGCAAATCGGGCGTCTCGTGACGCTGAGCCAAGTCGGCTGGCTCCTGCCGGGGCCGGTCGTACACTGGGGCATCGTCGGTCAGGGCGCCCACGGGAATGGAGGCCACCGTTCGGTCATTCTCGACCACCGTCCAGAGCCCATCGTCGGTCACCTCGCCAACGACCACTGCTTCCAAGTCCCACTTCGAGAAGACCTCCTCGACGACATCCTCTCGTCCCCTCGCCGCCACGATGAGCATGCGCTCTTGGGACTCAGACAAGAGGCACTCGTAGGGGGTCATGCCCGACTCACGACGGGGCA
>MDTE01043647.1_pt1 | contig 11022 bp, 8 predicted proteins | sample 811231 | NCBI WGS metagenome assembly MDTE01 (sample SAMN05326651, study PRJNA326480) | marine metagenome | isolation source: seawater | place: Indian Ocean: Red Sea | collected 2010 | reverse complement strand
GAAATTATTCAATGCGCAGCATGTGATGAATATTTTAATCTTTCAAAAATTAAAATTAACTGTGCCGGATGCAATCAATTCTTTCATTGCCGAATCGCAGGAACATGTCATGGTGAGAACTGTAAATTAACAACAAGTGATGGGAAAATACATCGTGCGAGATGGTGTATGGATTGCGTACCTCCTATTCCTAAAAACAATGAAAAAATTAATATCGATGATAAATGTATTTGTAAAGATTGTTATCAATATTAAATATTTCAATCAAATCCTCTGTATTTATAGATAAGAGTTTTACATTTATGAAATATAATCTCACTATATTGCTTTGTAAGGAGAAAACTTTTATCTACTGAATTTACAATATCTTTTGTAACTTGCCCGATTTCAATGAATATCGGTATAATTTCGTTAATTTTATCTTCAATTTTATTTTTTTTATAAATATCCAAATAAGATTGAGTTTCAATTAAATTGAATAATTCTTGAAATATTAAATCCAATAAATAATATTCTCTACGATCTTCAACTATCATGAATAATTTCTTTTCTAATTTTGGAAAGAGTTTTAGAAATGAAATTGTATTTTCATAATATCTTAAATTCCAGCCAAGTTTATGCAAATGAATAGGTAATTCAATCTGAGTATTTTGAAACTGATTCGTTTTATGAATCATCCAATTCATATTCTCGAGTGAAATATTTTTATTCATCTGATTTAGTAATGAATAACTTTCATACATAGGCTTGTCAGAACCTATTAATTGAGGCAAAGATCCTTTCATTAACTCTAAATAATTTGATACATTATGAAAGATAATATTCCCTTGATTATCATGACCTCTTCTACCAGCGCGACCACTCATCTGGAGATAATCAGATGTTGTATAATCCGGATTTTTATATCCAGATAAAGCTACACTACGAATCGGTAAATCAATACCCAAACATAAAGTCCTGTCTGAAATAACAATTCCTAATTTCTTTTCACTCATTAATCGTTGTAAAATCCAATTGTATTCATCCGGCATGGATTTTAAATACAAACCAATACCACGCTTCAATAATTGAAATACAGGATTTTCATACGCAATATTTAATCCAGTTGAAGATTTAATTTCTTTCCTAATTTTTTTAATTTCATCTCCACTCATAGGATCTCCATGAGTAAAACAATATTCAGGATGTTTTTTATAAATATCTTGTTCTCTAAAATCGGGACACAGTAAGAAATGATCCATTTCTTTTCTTAAATTCTTAATTTTTCTATCTTCATTTTCAGTTCCTTCACATTTATAAATACATTGTTCATAGAAAATACTCATATCTGAAATATATTTATCTCTTTGTTCTTTATCATAACGATTCATCTTTTCAGTCTTTTCTGTTCTTGCGTCCTTTGTTTTAATTTTAATATTGTCTGAATATATTTCACGTTTCTCTTTGTATTTTTGATATAAATCATCTTTCTTTTCTAAAATTGTATAATGATACGGATAATTTAATTCTTCTTGAGTTTGTAATTCATTATAAATATTCATAAATATTTCTTGAGATACTAAAGCATCTGTATGAAAATATAAAAGAGGTAATAAATCCTTCTTTTTACAATCCTTTAAGAAAGATAATATAGTATGTTTTGAATTCTTGATTTCTGGGCGAAAATTATTAATTATCATTTGAATTTCTTCGGGTCGCAATGAATAAATTTCTTTTAATTTAGATTTCATAAATCTTTCATAATCTTTTGTATCATCTAAAGTTAGTAATTTATCTGAACTAAAATAATTATCAGGTGATAAGTTTTCAATAATCTCTTCTAATGATTCATCATCCTCAAATAGTTCCTCTAATTGTTCATAAAGAACAATACAATCATTTGGAGTCAATGATATCAAATCAAACGATTGAAAATCATTTGTATCTAAACATGTAATTGGATGTAATTTATTTAATTTATCCGTATAAATCCATCTTTGCTGATTAATAAAACGAGTCGTATATTCTATATAATGTATTTTCTTATCACCATGAATCCTTTGAAATATATCTCTTAGAAAATCTATATTCTCTATAGTTGCCGATAAAGCTAAGAAATTACAACGAATTAATTTAATAATATTTTCATATGAAATACCCGTTTCATAATCATTTAAATTATGAATTTCATCAAAAACAGCATAATCAAACTCAGTATAAATTTTATAAAGATATTTTTCAATCATATCAGGTGTCCCAATAAATATATTCGTTTTTGAGTCATATGACATATGACCCATATTCTCAACCAAATAATGAACCTTATATCCCATCTTTACAAAATGAGAACCAACTTGATATACTATAGGCTTCGCAGGACAAACATATAATATTTTTTGATGAATTATACCCGTTGACATAGCAATAAAGGTTTTACCTGATGAAGTAGGAGCTTTAACTAAGACAGATTCTTTATGTTTAATTTTCTGGATTACATCTTTTTGCCATGAATCAAATTGGATTTTATTTTTATCCCAAAAATTTAATGGAGGAAGTAAATGACTTAATTCTTTCATCATATATGTTTTGTAATCATAATTCAGTAAAAGTTTATCAAGTTTTTCTGAGATTTTAATAAAATCTTTATCATCCGATATATAGGAATGATTACCATATTTCAGATTAAAGTATAAATTTAAAATATGCGGAAAATAATCTTGTTTCTTTTTCTTGAAATGAAGTAATAATTTTAATTTGTAGATTTGTTTCCCTTGTTCTGTTTTTAATTTTTCAAAATTATCATAAATAGTAGTATCAGTTAAATTCCGGAATAAAAAGTCTATTGTTCTTAAATCTTCATCAATTTTCTTTTGTTCTCGTAATTTATTTTGCTCCTGAATAATTATATCTTTTTTCTTGATATGTTTCTTTTTCTTATGTTTCTTAGACTTTTTATCCAAAGATAAATCTAGAGTTTCTTTGTCTAAGTCTTCAATCATATGTTTTAAATTAATATTCAAAGATTCTGATAAATCTCTGATAAAAACCGAAAAATTATTTTTATGAATTGTTTCCCATTGTAAAGTTTCCATGTTCTATCACTTAATTTCCGTTCAATGTTTTTAAATAAAAATAAATCAAATTTAAATTAATTGTAAGATAGTTTACGCTATTTTAGTAACTGATGGACCGCGACTTAAAAAGGCTACAACTACATTTGAAAATTGCATAAATAGAAATGAAAAAACTATGATTACACACATTGTTTTTATAAATCGCCAATCATTTTGGATATTAATTAATGAACTGAAATCAATATAAGGACTAATATCTAAATTTACACGCGTTTCTTTATCGTATAAATCGATATATAATCTTTCTAATAGTAATGTTGTATTTGAAGGTGTATTACAAATACGTGATTCATATTCTTTAGATACACGAATAATACTTTTTACTGCTTGTGGTATTAAAGGTCCTAATTCATCAATAAGTCTATTTAATTTTATTTTTTCATCATTATCCATATTTAGGACATCAACTTTATCGTTCCCTACAATTGAAAAAATTAAACGTCCTATTTGTAATGTTTTATCAGCTATCCCTGTAGCACAGACTGATTCACCTAAATTTAATAAATTCATACATTCATTAAGATCATTTGTTTTAATCACTATTATTTTTCTTAATTTTCGTTTTAGATAATTAATATCTTCAGAAGTAAATTCTTTAATAGATTCATAACCTGATATTCTTTCTTGTATCTCGCGATCTTTACCACTATCTTTAGTCGTATTTAATACATCATTCACACATGCCTCAAATGTTGAATCAGATCCTATCGCGCTTAATAATTCAGCGAATGTTTCTGCTGATCTCACACCATCAGAACTATCGGGTACTTCAAACGTACCATAAAGACTTTCAGCAAAATCATAAACTTCCTCTGGAATAATATGATTAGGACCAAAATTACCATTATCTCTAACATATTCCCTATCTGAAGTATTATAACATTGTCCTAGATCAGCGTCCGGACTCTTACATTTTGAATTCGCATTTCCCGGATTTTCAGGTACACATGGACCAGTACAAGTTAAAGTTCCATCATCTCCTACATCAGGTTCCTCTCCCGCACATACAGGACTAGGATCTAGCCAATCCAGACCTACACCCCCGTCACATGGTATAATACTACCTCGACCTTCATTAATGTCTGTTCTTAATTTATCATAATTTGGTGTATTCCCATCCATATATTCTTCTGGTAATGTATATTCTAATGTACCCGGCCTTTTTCTCCCAAGAATACGTAATATTTCATTATTTGTCATACCGCGATCAGCATTTCTCCATAATCTCTTCAGACGATCAATTTCTCTTACATCCTGAGTCCGCCAATTAATTCTATTGACATAGGCTTGAGTAATATTACCATCTTGTTGTCTCATAAACCATTCTGGTGTAGGATGTGGGGGACCAGGACGAGAATCCCCTAAATCAATTTCAGGTTCAGGATTAGGATTATTAGAACACATCCCATAAATTCTTCTATTTATCAAATCTTGGACAGTTCCGGGAAGAGGGGGATCTCTATATCTATCATCGTTGGGATTTGTAGAACCATCATCTGGATCAGGACATTGCATACACTGAGGTGTCCCCGATTGATTATCTATATAATAGGAACTTTGATTTAAATCTTCAGGATCCGAAGGACAGATATTAAAACATTTACTATTAAATGAAGGGGAACCTTTTTGAGGATCATTATTTGTCTGGGGATCTTCCCACCAATCAAAAGATTGATTTAATAATTCCGTTTGTTCATCATAATTAGGACATGTTTCAATTGTTCCGTCAAATGCCATGGAATCTATATAACTAATAATATTTTATTTCTATAATATATTAACAAATATGCCGATTCAATCAAAATTAATTAATGCGGGGAGTATGGGTTGTGTTTTTTCACCGAATATACCCTGTAAAAAAGATAAAAAAACAAAAAAAAGAACAAAAAAACAGGCATCAAAAATAATTATTCGTGAAGAAGTTGGTGATAAAGAATATCAAATTAATAAATTAATATCAAAAATTCCAGGTCATGAAAAATGGACAATAATATGGTTTCAAAAATGTCAATCCCCAGCTTATCATCAATTAGTGAAACTATCTGAAATTAATAAATGTCTCGAAACAAAAAAAGATAAAATTAAAGAATTAACTCCTAAAAGTTCTTTTAAAATGTTACAAGGTTCATTCGGAGGTGAACCTGTTCCAGAATATATGAAATATTTATTTCATTATCAGGTATTTCAAAATAAACAATTATTTATAAATGCGTTTCTAACATTATTTCAATTATTAGAACCTTTATTTATGGGAATTGTTAAATTATATGAAAATAGAATTTGTCATCATGATATTACTGTCAATAATATTTTACTTAAAGATGGTAAATTTATATTAATTGATTATGGATTATCTTTCAAAATGAATGAAACAAAACCAGTTATACAAAGAATGAAAAAAGAATTCCTTAGTGATAGAATTTACGAAGCATATCCATTTGAATATATTTATTATTCAATTCCCGATAAATATATTCAGGAAGAACAAGAAAATATTGCTTTAAAATATTATCGTAAAGATTATGAAAATATTCATAAAGTAATTCATGTGGATTTATTTCATAGAAATGTAGATGAATTAAGATTTGAAATGCTTGAAGATAAATTAATGGGAACTAATAAACCTAAATTATCAAAATTAATTAAAGCACTTGATACTTATTCATTAGGTATATTACCCTTAATACTTATATTAGATGTTTCTGATAATTTAATTATTGATCATCATCAATTAATCTATTTACTAAAACTACCAGAATTAAAACAATATATGGATTTATTCAGGAATATGACAGAATTTCATTATAAAGATAGAATAACACCACCTGAAGCACGCAAAGTTTATTTAAATTTATTTAACGAAATAAGATAGAAATTATTTTTAAGATAAAAATCCACCACCCATATCAGCATTCTGACCCATCCCTTCGGTAGGTAATCTCCCTTGATAAGGAGCCATTAATTTATTACATACTTGATCATTTAATATTTCTAAGACTTGGATTTGACGATATTTATTATCACCACAATCATCATGTTTACCAAAGGCTCTACTCATCCCCACATCAATTCTCCATAATCTCTCTCCATAAAGGGAATTCATATATTTATCTTCCATAAATTGTGGTGTATGAGCTACAATAACTCTATCAATGGGTTCTAATAATTTATTTCTTGAATTTAATATTTGTAATAATTCATTAAATCCTTTATCTGTATTTTCACCATAACCATCGTCTTCTGAATATAAACGACACCAAAAAGGAGACATATCATCATCATCTCTGAAGATTTCATCAAACATTTTATCTTCTTTATCTGATGTTTGTTTTAATAACCATTTTTGGACTATTTGATTAATTTCATGAATTGAATATTTATTCATTAAAGCATGACTTAATCCACCATGAACAAATACATTTTTACCAATAATAGTTATGGATTTCTTTTGTAATGCATAATGTTTCGCTATATTTCCACCTCTTTCAAATACTTTTAAACGATGATAATATCCATAAGGATATCCATCATCTGTATACTTTTTATTTCTTTCATTCGGAGGGACAAATTCTAAAAATTCCTGCGGAGAAACATATCTAAAATCACGATCAATATTCATTAATTCATGATTACCTAACATTCCTAAAACTCTCCCACCATCTTTCTTCGCCATAGCATCTAACTTTTGAAAGATTTGAATTATCATCATATTATTTCCCTCATCTTCAACAACATCATCTAAATCTTCAATACAATTTTTTTTCCAATTGTCTGGACGACATCTATCAATTTGATCACCCAATTGAATTACCCATGTATCTCCTCCACACCAACTTATTTGATTTACATTGTAAGGGAATATATTTGGAGGAATAACTTTAGCTAATCGTAATGCAATAAGTGTTACTCTTAAATCACCATGTAAATCACCAATCGCAATTAAACGACGAACTGATGGATACATACCAACTTGATCATATTTTTCCATATTAGGATCTTGAACAGATTGTTTTACTTCATTTTGACTGTCATTATAAACTTTTTTATTCATATGATCTTCTCTCGCTATAACTTTCTCCTGAGAAGTAAAAGGTTCTGACATTCTACGATCTCTTTGTTGAACAGTTGCTTTAGGAGGTGTAGTCGCGGGATTATTTGTTTTTTGTATATTTAATGGTGCTGAATGTGTTCTTTTCAATCCTCCTCCACTAGTTTGATTAATTATTTTCTTTTGCTCAGTCGCCATAATATTTGGCGATGACATAGATCTTTGACGATAAGATTCTTTTTTATATTTACACCATTTATGTATTTCTTGAACAACATGATCTCTTGTATAGTTCTTTAATTCATTTGCTTGAATAATATTATATTTTATACAAATACCTGCAATTTCTTTATCAGATAATTTTGTGATGTTAATATCCATTTAAATATAAAATATAAATCATTCATATCCTTTAAACTTAAAAATTTGATTTAAATTTATAAGATAATAAGTAAATTAAAAAAGATCTCAAAATGAATCAAATTCCAGTTATGCTCGCTAAAGAATTACTCATCGGAATGATACTTAAAAATGATCAATCTAAATTTGCTGTCCCTCCTAAAGGATGGCTTGCTTCTGAAAAGTTTGACGGATACAGAGCATTATTCCTGTATGAAATGATAAATGGTAAACCAGTTGGTAAATTTTATTCAAGAAATAATAAATCTTTTAATGCTCCTGAATGGTTCATTGAATCTATGCCACCTTATAATCTTTTAGGGAATAGAATCCTTGATGGTGAATTGTGGGCTGGGAGAGATAATTTTCAGCTCATGGGTATTGTTCGTAAGAAAGTACCTATCCCCGAAGAATGGTTAACAATCCAATATCAAGTTTATGATATTATTGGTGACGACAAAGTATTTATTGAAAGACTTAAAGATCTTAAAAAGGTAGTTAATTTTACTCAGAAAGCATGGAATATTCGTCTTAAGAATGAGGAATTTTATATTCCTAATGAAGAAGAACTTAATCCACCTCTAGTATTCGCAAAACAAATAAAGATTACATCTGAAAAGAAAATGAAAGAATTTTATCAAGATATTATCGATAATGGCGGCGAAGGTATCATGATTAAACACCCTGAATCACCCTATGTAAACGGAAGATCATCTTATATGCTAAAAGTTAAACCAGCCTTCGATCGTGAAGCTGTAATTATTGATCATAGGGCCGGTGAAGGAAAATATAAGGGTCATCTAGGCAGTTTTATTTGTCGTCCTCTTGATAATCATGATACATATATGTCCATCAATATGAATGATGATCTTATCTTTACTCTTTCTGGTATGGATGATAAAATCAGAAAGAATTATCTTAAGACTCATCCTAAAGGAACAATAATCACATTTGAATGTTCGGGATTTACGGATAAGGGAGTACCAAGATTTGGTAGATATGTTCGCAAGAGGGATGATGTTGTTATAAAAGATCATATTGAAGATCTTGATAGTCATATTAAACTGGATCAAGTGAAAGAAATTATGAATCACTTAGAACAATATTACAAGAATAATTATGATTTATTCCGATCGAAAACTTATCTTAAAATTAATAAATCTCTAAAGAATCTAACAAAAGATATTGATTTATCACCTGAGAATCTTAAATCAATGGATGGTATTGGTCAAGGGACAATCGATAAAATACAAGAGATTATGAATACGGGAACTTGTTCTGATTATGAAAAGGTTAAGAATAAGAAATCTCCGATTGAAGAATTTCTAAAGATACATGGTGTTGGGAAACAACATGCGAAGAAATTGCTTGCTGCTGGATTTAAATCAATTGAATCTCTGAGAGAATGTTCTGAAATTCAAAATCATTTGAATGATACTCAATTGAAAGGATTACAATATTTTGATGATATCCAACAAAGAATCCCTTATCATGAAATTGTTCAACATGAAAAATTCCTCAAGGATGTCCTCAATAAGATAGATCTTAAAGCTGAACTTACTATTGCTGGTTCATATCGTAGAAAGAAACCGGATAGTGGAGATATTGATTTGCTTCTTAAGGCTACAGATAAGAAAACATATGGTAGATTTATTGATTATCTTCAAGAACTAAATTATCTTGTTGAAGATCTTGCGAGAGGATCTAAAAAGTATATGGGACTAGGTAAAATAGATATTTCGCCATGTTGTCGTCGTATTGACATTATGTATACGAAACCGGATGAATATCCCTTTGCTATTCTCTATTTTACTGGTTCAGGTGATTTTAATCAAAGGATGAGAGCAGATGCTTTGAAATTAGGATATACAATGAATGAATATTCAATAAAACATACAGATACAAAAGAAAAAGTTAATCATAAATTTTGGGAAGAAAAGGATATATTTAAATTCTTAAAATATGATTATCTTGATCCAGAAAAGAGAATTGAATAAGAATATATTTAAAAAATATTTTATAATATTAAATAGTACTATAAATGTTTCCAAATCAAAATATATATAATCCACGGGACCCAATGAATAATATAAATAATGATAATTTTTTTATTTCAGTTGACCAATATAAAAAGAAACGTTGTCATCAAAATTGTATCAAATGTGCTGCATTCACATTTTTTTGTGTAGGATTGAATTCATTATCCTTTTATTTAGGATATAAATATGCGAATAATGAAGATTCATCACATTCTAATTAAAGAATACTAACTATGAATATATATATATGAATATATATATATGAATAAAGATATTAATAATTCTCTTATTGATATTGATGAAGATGTAGATCATTTAACCACTTGTCCATATAAAAGTATTATTTGTGTTTCATGTAGTATTAGTTGTGTATGTTTAATATATCTTTTATTTTTTTTACATTTAGTTAATGAAACAATTAATAATTCAAATAGTACAGATTATGATTGATATATAGTTTGATCGGAATAAATATGCATTGGTTCATCTTCATTTTTTGCCGAACATATAATTTCATGTTTTCTTCTTTTTTTCATAGTATTAAATAATGTTCCGCAGTGAATACATTTTTTATCAAGTAATAAATTATAATTTTTTTTCCTTTTACATATAGAAGTTAAATTACCCATCCTTTATAATAATGCTTATGGTTATTTTTTAAATAAAATAAAATATAAAGTATATTAATCAATTCAATGTCAGGCTTTTTCGAAGAAGCAATTGAAAAATCGGCGGTGGATCTAGCATTTCGCGATATTATGGAGAAGGCCTCTTCTCACCTTGCTGAAGAGGAGACCGGCAAACTGGTGGAGAAGTATAGCGGTGAGGCGCTCGAGCAGATTTCGAAGGCGGATCAGAAGAAATTATTAGAAAAGGTAATAAGTGATTCTTTATTGAAGGGTGAGACAGGTGAGGCTATAAAGCTACAGGCGCGAAGTTTATTAAAGGAAGCCTTTAAGGAAGCAGGGGAGGAGGGCTTGGCGAAAGCACTGGGGAAATTCGGGAAGTACATGTGGAAATTCACGAAATTCCTCTGGTATGTCGGTATGACCCTGTTCACCACTAGCGCCTATTGGGGACCCTTGGTGGGATTCTTATTTGGGGCGGATAAGGCCGCGGGATCTGTCAATCAATGTACATCCTCGTGTATATGTAAATGTCTATATGATGTCGATGAAGAAACCACCAATTGTGCCGGGGGTGGGCGTGAATGCCAAGGTCAAGAGAACTGCACCCCTCCTGGACAATCACCGTCTGGCGTGGAAGAAGGAAACTGTTATCCGGGAAATTGTGTGAACATTTTAGTTGCAGGAGGTAATCCAGATCTTAAAGATCCTATTAAATGGAAGGGTGCTATCCTATATATAATTATATTCGGATTACCTAGCATTATCTTATATAGATTGCTCAGGAAAATAATATT
>MDTE01188807.1_pt1 | contig 11023 bp, 9 predicted proteins | sample 811231 | NCBI WGS metagenome assembly MDTE01 (sample SAMN05326651, study PRJNA326480) | marine metagenome | isolation source: seawater | place: Indian Ocean: Red Sea | collected 2010 | reverse complement strand
TGGCTTAGTAACGCAAATGACTGGAATCTCTCGAGATCACGTTTTTGGGGAATCCCCTTACCAATATGGGTTACAAAAGATAAAAAAGAAATTAAAGTAGTTGGATCTATAAAAGAGCTTATTAAAGAAATCAAAATTTCCTTATCTCTTGGGATTATGAAGTCTAACCCTTTCCAAAATTTTAAAGTTGATGACATGAGTGATGAAAACTATAAAATAATTGATCTTCATAAACATGTATTAGATAAAGTTAAGCTTGCTTCAAAAAATAATTCCCCCATGTATAGAGAGAAAGATCTTATAGACGTATGGTTTGACTCTGGTGCTATGCCTTATGCTCAATGGCATTATCCTTTTGAAAACAAGCAAAAAATTGATAAAGGAGATGCTTTCCCTGCAGATTATATAGCTGAAGGAGTTGATCAAACAAGAGGTTGGTTTTATACTCTTCACATTATCTCAAACATAGTTTTCAATTCAGTAGCTTACAAAAATGTAATTTCTAATGGTCTTGTACTTGATAAAACCGGACAAAAAATGTCGAAAAGACTTGGAAATGCAATTGATCCTTTTGAAACATTAAATATATACGGAGCTGATGCAACAAGATGGTATATGATATCTAATTCTAATCCCTGGGATAATCTCAAATTTGAATTATCAGGTGTTGAAGAAGTTCGTAGAAAATTTTTTGGAACCCTTTTTAATACTTATTCATTTTTTAGTCTCTATGCAAACATTGATAAATTTTGTTATGATGAGGATTTTATTACAATTAAAAAACGTCCTGAACTTGACCGGTGGATAATTTCTGAACTAAATTCTCTTATTGATGATGTTGATAGTGCATATAATGATTATGAGCCAACTAAAGCTGCCAGAGCTATTTCTTTTTTTGTTCAAGAGAAATTAAGTAATTGGTATGTAAGGCTCTCTAGAAGAAGATTTTGGAAAGGCGACTACGAAAAAGACAAAATTTCTGGATTTCAAACACTTTATGATACTCTACTTGCCATTGCCAAATTATCTGCTCCTATCGCTCCCTTTTATTCAGATATTTTATATAAGGATTTAGTTTCAAACACAAAAAATAAATCGTTTGAGTCTGTTCATCTATCAGAATTTCCACTAAGTAATAAAAATCAAATTGATCTACCTTTAGAAAGTAGAATAAATAAAGCAAGAATAATAACATCATTAGCTCTATCATTGAGGAAAAAGGAACAAATTAAAGTCCGACAACCACTTAAAAAACTAATGGTCAGTGCTAGAAACATTAAAGAAAAAAATGAAATTGGATTAGTGAAAGATCAATTATGCTCAGAAATTAATATAAAAGAAGTTATGGTTATAGATGATGAGAGTAATATTTTAATCAAAGAGATAAAGCCAAATTATAAAATTTTAGGTCCAAAATTTGGAAAAGAGATGAAAGTTATCGCCCAAAAAATAAATTCCTTTGGTATAAATGAAATAAAAGAAATAGAGGCAAATGGTTCTATTTCCCTATCGTTTGATGAAAAAAATATTAATTTAGATATGAATGATATTGAAATAATTTCAAAAGATATTGATGGTTATGCTGTTGCAAGTAGTCAAGGGATTACAGTAGCATTAGATATTAAACTTTCAGAAGATCTGATAAATGAGGGAAGGGCCAGAGAATTAGTAAATAGACTTCAGAACCTAAGAAAGAATTCAGGTTTAAAAGTCACAGATAAAATAGATATTACTTTATCTAAAAATAAAATTATTGAGAAAGTTATAAGTGAAAATAAAGAATATATAAAAAACGAAACTTTAGCAAAAAAGATTATTTTTGGTCAATCAATTAAATCTGATACTAAGGTAATCTTTGATGATGAAGAAATATATATGAAAATTAAAAAAATTGAATTTTAATTTAAGATGAAAAATAGATATTCTGACACTGAACTTAAAAAGTTTAAAAAATTAATAGAAGAAAAAATTAATAAGGCTAGGGCTGATCTTGACCTTTTGAAAAGTTCATACATGAATGATGGGAATAACGGAACAGATGATACGTCTCCAACTTTTAAAGCTTTTGAAGAAGGCTCTGAAACAATGTCCAAAGAAGCAAATACTCAACTAGCAATCAGGCAAGAAAAATTTATTAGAGATCTAAAAAGTGCTCTTATCCGAATAGAAAATAAGACTTTTGGTATCTGCAGAGTTACTGGAAAATTGATAAATAAGAAGCGGCTTTTACTAGTGCCCCATGCAACTTTAAGTATCGATGCTAAAAATATGCAAAAATAAATTTATTTAAACTAAATTATATTCTATTCCTTTTACCATTGATAGTATGGCCACAAAAGGTTGTTAAAAAAACATGGGAGGGGACAAATTTTTCCAAAATATTAGTTGATGCAAGATGGGCCTCTGAGATCAGCTTCGTCGGTGAGGAAAACTTCAATGGTTTAGAAATCATATACTCATCTGATGGGGAATATGGAAATGATATAATTCCAAAATTCAAAATAAATTCAGAGATTTTATATTTTACTGAAAATTATAGCCCCACATTTTATCAATTTAATGATAAATTAAGTGCTCATAAATTTATTTCTTCTCAAGTAAAAATTAAACTCAATTCAAAATTTTCACTCATACTCTATGCAAATGACTCAAAAATAAATGGAGAAGGACAAATTGATTTTCTAGAAATTTATCAGCGAAATGGATCCTGTAATCTTCAAAATCTCAGATCAAAAGGAAATATTAAAACCATTGATGCAGATATTTATATCTATAATAGAGACATTAAAATTTCTGCCAAAAGTATTAATGGTAAAGTAAAATCTTCCTATGAAAAAGTTATCAGTAAGGACTCAGGTTTAAAAATTTATAGTTTGAATGGAGATATAATTGATAATTAAATTTTATAATTATTTATTTTTACTAATTATTATTGCTATTTAAATTGAAAAAAATATCTCCTCGTAAATTAATTATATTAATTACAATACTTGTTATTATAGATCAGATATCAAAAATTTATATAAAACTGAATTTTCCTCTAAATTTATATGGCACTCCCCCAATAATTGATTGGGGATTTTTCAAATTACTTTTCGTTGAAAATCAAGGCATGGCTATGGGAGCTAAATTAAGTGATATAATACCTTTTTTGTCAGAAAATTTATCAAAACTTTTATTGACAGTAATTAGATTAATTGCTATTTGTGGAATTGGATATTGGCTTAAAATTTCATTTAACAATAAATTAGCTTCTCCTCTTTTTCTTTTATCTCTTTCTTTAATTTTCGCTGGAGCTGTAGGCAATATAATTGATTCTGTTTTTTATGGGGTTTTATTTTCTCACAGTTATGGTCAAGTGGCAAAGTTTATGCCTGATGAAGGTGGGTATGCCTCAATTTTTTATGGAAGTGTTGTTGACATGTTTCAATTCCCTCTGATTTCCTGGAATTGGCCAGATTGGATGCCTTTTTGGGGAGGTGAACCTTATACATTCTTCCAATATGTTTTCAACTTTGCTGATACTTATGTTAGTATTGGGGTCATTATAATTTTATTTTTCAACAGAAAGGTCTTCCCCCAAGATGGCCAGGTCAATTCCTGATTAACATAAAAAATTGTCCCTTCATATGTTAAATTATATTATTGCCTTATGAAGATTTCTAAATTAGCTCTTCAATTAAAAACACTACCAGATAATGCTGGTGTATACAAGTTTTATGATAAAGTTGGAAACATTTTATATATAGGAAAAGCAAAAAATATTAAAAAAAGAGTTAGCTCATACTTTAGAACTAAACAGAAAAATTTTAAAACAAATCTTCTCGTACAACAAATTTTTAAAATTGAGAATATTGTTGTTGAAACAGAAATGGACGCTTTACTTCTAGAAAATAACTTAATTAAAAAACTAAAGCCCAAGTATAATGTTTTGCTAAAAGATGATAAAACATATCCATGGATTTGTATAATTCGAAATCCAAGGCCTAAAATTTTTTTAACAAGAAAAGTAACGGATAAATCTGGAGAATACTTTGGCCCGTATTTAAGCGGAAGGAGTGTTAGAGTTTTAATTGAAATGATAAAGGAATTATATCCCTTTTTTAATCATGAGTTAATTCACTTACTAAAAATTAAAGATGAAGAGAATGAGATAAAAATGTTTGATAAAAATATTAAATCTATTAAGTCGATAATAAAAGGAAATTTTAAAAACGCTATAAAGCAATTTAAAAAAGAAATGATTTTCTTTTCTTCAAAAAGAGAATATGAAAAAGCTCAAGAGGTTAAAGAAAAACTTGAAATAGTTTCATCATATCAGGCAAAGTCAACAATAGTTAGTTCCAAAATAACTAATACAGATGTCTTCACTGTTTTTTCTGATGAAAATTACTCCTACGTAAATTTTATGCAGATCTCATATGGGTCAATAATCGGATCCTATACCATAGAAATAAAGAAAAAATTAAATGAATCTGATAAAAAGATTTTAGAAATTTCAATAATTGAATTAAGAAAAAGATTTAAGTCAATTTCAAATCAAATATTAATACCATTTAAAATTGATTTATCAATAAAAATTAAATGTGTTATTCCAAAACTTGGTGATAAAAAAAAATTGATTCAGCTTTCACTCAAAAATGCAAAATCTTTCAGAATTGAGCGAATAAAGCAAATTAAAATAACTGACCCTGAAAAACACCTGATGAGAATTTTAAGTAAAATGAAAAAAGATTTAAGAATGACATTAGATCCTATTCACATTGAATGTTTTGATAATTCTAATATCCAAGGATCAAATCCAACTGCCTCATGTGTTGTATTTAAAAATCTCAAACCAACAAAAAGTGAATATCGGCATTTTAAAATAAAATCTGTAACTGGAGTAGATGATTATAAATCTATGGAAGAAGTTGTTTACAGAAGATATAAAGGTTTAATTAAAAGAAATGAATCTCTCCCTCAGTTAATTGTTATTGACGGGGGTAAAGGACAATTGTCTTCTGCCATAAAAAGTTTAAAAAGCTTAGGCATAGATAAAAATATTACCATAATTGCAATTGCAAAACGTCTTGAGGAAATTTTTTCCCCTGAAGACCCAATACCACTTTATTTAGATAAAAAATCAGAAACACTTAAAATAATTCAACAAATAAGAAATGAATCTCATAGATTTGCTATTAATCTTCACAGAAAAATTAGAAATAAAATTAGTGTATCTTCAAAACTAGACGAAATCAGTGGAATTGGACCTAAGACAAAAATAAAAATTCTAAATAAATTTAAATCTTTAAAAAGAGTAAAAGAAGTCACTGAAAAAGATCTAATTAAACTATTGGGAAATAAAAAGGGAAAGATGATTTATAAAGAAATTCACCTAATGGGAAAAGAATAAATATAAAAACATTCTATTTAATTAATTTTATAAAATGATTTCCTATTTAAAAAGTTTTCTAATAATTCTCTTTCCGCTATTGAATATTTTTTCTTGTTTCTCTCAAGAATCTAAATCATCATTTAAAGAAGGAGAATGGTTTGAATTTAGAATTTACTATGGGATTTTTAATACTAGTTATGCTACCCTAGAATTATCAAAAGATACAATAAGTAAAATCCCTGTTTTCCACGCAAAAGGTTATGGAAAAACGACTGGTCTGGCGAGACTTTTTTTCAAAGTAGAGGATTATTACGATAGTTACTTTAGTATTGAAAAAACTCAACCTATTTTATTCAAAAGAAATATTTATGAAGGCGGATATACAAAAAATGTGGAGATTTTATTTGAACATCAAAAGGGAATTGCAGAGGTATATAACAAAAAGAAAGGAACAAGAAATAAATTTCAAATAAAAGAAAATACACAAGATTTAATTTCAGCCTTCTATTACTTAAGAAACTTTTATCCAGATGAATTCATCAAATTAAATCAAAGTTTTAGTATAGATATGTTTTTTGATAATGAAAACTACGTATTTAAACTTAAATATTTAGGAAAGGAAACCTTGGAAACAAAATTTGGAAAAATCCCTTGCCTTAAGTTTAGACCTATTGTTCAGGCAGATAGAATATTTAGAGAACAAGAAAGTGTAACGCTCTGGTTATCAGATGACAAAAATAAAGTCCCCATAAGGCTTAAAGCTGATTTACTTATTGGATCAATAAAGGCAGATCTAGAAAATTATAAAAACCTTAAATACCCCTTAATTGTAAATTTTAACTAAAAAATATTGTTCATTAATTGTTGAATAACTTTTTCTCTGTTTGTTGTTGATTCCCCCTTAATTTATAGATATTTGATAAAGTAAGTTTCATTAAATTGAATCTGACTAAAACATTTAGATCTTTTTTTCTATGCTCCATATTGGCATTTGCTATTTATGGTTGTAAAGAGTCTTTCCCTCTTGATGATAAGCTAAATTTAATAGAAGAGACGAAGGTTATTATCCCTCCTAAAATCAAATTTGGATTTAATTTAAATGATTATTCTGTGAAAACTAGGAAAATTAAAAAAGGAGATACGTTTGGTCAGATTTTGGAAGAAAATGGAATTGATTACCCAGAAGTTCATAACATATTGCAAAAGATAAAAAAGCAAGTAAATGTCCGAAAATTAAAAAGAGGAGCCCAATATACTGTTTTGTTTACCAAAGATACTCTGCCAATAGCTAAGACCTTTATTTATCATCCTGATATAGAAAGTTATACTGTGGTTAACCTGCGAGATAGTATTTACGGAGAAAAAATTCTAAAGCCTGTTAAAATTATTAAACAAGAAGCTTCTGGTAACATAGAAAATTCTTTATATGAATCAATGATAAATAATGGATTAAATGAAGAATTAACATATTTACTTTCTGATATTTATGCGTGGACAATTGATTTTTTTAGATTGCAAAAAGGAGATTCATTTAAAATTATTTACACTGAAAAATTTGTAGATGATTCCATATCCATTGGAATTGAAAAAATTGATGCAGCATTGTTTAACCATTCGGGGAAAGATTACTATGCCTTTGCCTTTAAAAGAGATTCTCTAAATGGAATTATTGACTATTTTGACACTAACGCAAAAAATCTTCGCCGTGCTTTTCTCAAAGCGCCTGTTAAATTTAGCCGAGTATCCTCTCGTTATAATTTACGAAGAAGAATACCATACTATGGAAATAAAATTCGCCCTCACAGAGGAACTGATTTCGCTGCATCAGTTGGCACACCCATTCTAGCTACAGCTGATGGAATAGTAACTAAATCCAAATACTCAAAAGCAAATGGAAATTATGTCACAATAAAACATAATAATACATATACAACACAATACTTACATATGAAAAAAAGAATGGTAAAAAAAGGAAAGAAAGTTAGGCAGGGGGAGGTAATTGGATTAGTAGGGATGACAGGGTATACCTCTGGGCCTCATGTCTGCTATCGCTTTTGGAAAAATGGGAGACAAGTTGATCCATTCAGGCAAAAATTACCTGAGGCAAAACCAATCTCTGAAAATTTGAAAAATAAATATCTTGCTGAAATTGAACCTTTAAAATATCAATTGGATTGTATATCAAAAGCCAATATATATAGAAATGAATACAGTGAACTTGCAATTTTAACTAATAACATTGATTAAAAACTCCTTTTTCTCCGGCAATATTCCCCCAAATTGTCCAAATGCCTGGGATAAGCTTAAATCACACCATAAAGAATTATCAAAAAAATCTCTCTCCGAACTTTTTTCAAGTCAAAAAAATAGAGAAAAGGATTTATCCTTAGAGTGGGAAGATTTTTTTATAGATTTTTCAAAAAATAGAATTAATTCTGTTACCATTGATCTTCTAAATGATCTAGTTAATGAACTTAATCTCGGAGAAAATATCAATGCTCTTTTTTCCGGCAGTAAAATTAATGAGACTGAAAATAGATCCGTACTTCATACCGCATTAAGATCTGAAAAAAAAGACCCTTTATTAGTAGATGGAGACAATATAATGTCTGCCGTTGAACAAAATAAACAAAAGATGTATTCATTATCAAAAAAAATAATTGATGGAGACTATAAAGGGTTTTCTGGGAAACTTATTAAAAATATTGTAAATGTGGGTATTGGGGGTTCAAATTTAGGGCCTGTTTTTGTTAATGAGGCATTAAAATTCTACAGTAACGATATTAATCTACATTTCATTTCAAATATTGAAGGAGATCATTTATTTGAAGTGTTAAAATCCTTAGATCCAGAATCAACAATTTTTATAATTGCTTCAAAAACTTTTACGACTCAGGAAACTATTACAAATGCTGAAATCATTAAAGATTGGTTTTTGCAAAAGATGCCTGAGAATGCCTTTGGCAAACATTTTTTTGCAGTTACATCTAAGATAAATAAGGCTAAAGCTTTTGAAATTTTAGATGAAAATATTTTCCATATTGCTGATTGGACAGGAGGCAGATTTTCTCTTTGGGGACCTGTAGGTATTGCAATATGTATATCAATTGGTCCTAATAATTTTGAAAGTCTTTTAAATGGTGCTTATTCAATGGATAGGCATTTTAGAAATACTGAGTTCAAAAAAAATATTCCTGTAATTTTAGCTCTTATAAGTGTGTGGTATAATAATTTTTGGGGAGCAGATTCTGAAGCTATTATTCCATATTCTGAATACTTGAAATACTTTCCGTCTTATTTGCAGCAAGCAAGTATGGAAAGTAATGGAAAAAATATTAACAGAAGCGGAGAAAAAATAAGCTATCAAACCGGTAATATAATATGGGGATCAACGGGAACAAATGCACAGCATGCCTTTTTTCAATTATTGCATCAAGGAACCAAATTTATTCCGATAGATTTCATTGGCTTTGTTAAATCTCTGCACAAAGAAGATAATCAACAAGACAAATTAATTTCAAATTTGTTCGGACAAGCTGAAGCATTGATGCTTGGGAAAAGTAAGTCACAAGTTATAAGGGAGCTAGAAAAAAAGGGGTTATCAAAAAAAGAGATATTAAAATTAGCGCCATTCAAAATTTTTGATGGAAATCGACCTTCAAATACTATAATGATAAAGCAACTAACTCCATACAATTTAGGAGCTCTTATAGCCCTTTATGAACACAAAATTTTCGTTCAAGGAATAATATGGAATATTTTTAGTTTTGATCAATGGGGCGTGGAACTTGGAAAAGAACTTGCTAACAAAATATATGATGATATATCAAAAAATAGTTTCAAGGATTATGACTCTTCAACCAAGCAGCTTATAAAATTTTATTTAAACACAAAAAAAGACTAAAACTGTATTCCTTTAATTTTCAATTGCAACTCTTTTTCTCCAAAAAATTCATTAATGCTAACATTATAAAAAATGTTAAATGGGTTAAGAGTTTTAATCTTTTCATAATGTTCTGCCATTTTAAATCCAATCCCCTTGAAATGATTTCCTGAATCATCAATCAATTCTAATTTTAAATGATCATTAAGTTTGCCTACGATTCTTGTCCCTCCCGAATCAATACAGTTCACAGTTTTAAAAACGGGTTCTGGATTTCCTTCGCCAAAAGGACTCATTTGAACTAAAATACGATGAAATTTTGATGTTATTTTATCAAAAGTTATTTCCTGATCGTAATATTTAGTCGGCATATTATCATTAGCTACTATTTTTTCTTTTACAGCCATTTCAAAGGCAGATTTAAATTTCATAAAAGAATTTTCCATTATTGTCAAACCAGCTGCATACTTATGTCCTCCAAAGCTAATAATATGCTCCTTACATGATTCAAGAACGGCATAAATATCTATTCCATTTATTGACCTTACTGATCCCGTCAGATATTCTCCTGATGATGTAAAAACTACAGTAGGACGATAATAAGTTTCTATCATTCTGGATGCAACAATCCCTATGATCCCTTTGTTCCAATTATTATCATAAACTACTGAGGTATATGACTTTTCCTCTCCATTTTTCTTGATCTGTTCTATAGCCTGAATTGTGGTTTGTTTATCCAAAATACGCCTCTCAGAATTAAGCATTTCAATTAATCTCCCTCTTGAGCTTGCCTCAGATTTATCTTCAGATAATAATAACTCTACTGAATGTTTTGCATGTTTCATCCTCCCAGATGCATTAATTCTTGGAGCAAGAGTAAAAACTATATGAGAGATATTAACTTCACCCTTAATATCTTTAAGAAAGATTTTTATCCCTTGTCTTGGTTTTTCTTTAATTTGTTTAAGACCATGATATGCTATGATTCTATTTTCATTTATTAATGGAACAACATCAGCTGCAATAGACATTGTGACTAAATCAAAAAAAATTTTTAGATCTTTAATACCACCTCCTTTTTGTTTTTCAAGTGCATGAACTAATTTGAATCCTATGCCACATCCAGATAGTTCTTTAAAAGGATAATTACATTCTTTTTGTTTTGGATTTAAAATTGCTATCGCATCTGGTAAATTCTCTCCTGGGATATGATGATCACATACGATAAAATCAATTTTATTTTTATTTGCATAAGAAATGTTTTCTATAGCATTAATTCCACAATCTAGGCTTATAATTAGATCAACTTCTTCTTTTTTTGCTAGATCGATACTTTTTTTTGATACACCATATCCCTCTGAGTATCTATCAGGTATATAATATATGACAGGTAAGTAATTTTTTAAATATGAGTAAACTAATGTTACAGCAGTTATACCATCAACATCGTAATCTCCTAAAATCATTATTTTTTCTTGATTTTGAATTGCTTTTTCAATTCTTTTTACAGCCTTAACCATATCCAGCATAATGAGTGGATCGTGGAGTTTATCAATGCTAGGTCTAAAGTAATTTTTTGCTGAGTCAAAATCACTAATTCCTCTTTGAATTAGTAAATATGCTATTTCGTATTGAACACTTAAACTTTTTATCAGCTGATTAAGTTCTTCCTCTTTTGGCTCTGATTTTCTTTGCTTCCAAATCATAAAAATTATTTGCTAGATTTTCCTGAAATACAAAGAACAAATTCACCTTTAGGTAAT
>MDTE01113054.1_pt1 | contig 11023 bp, 9 predicted proteins | sample 811231 | NCBI WGS metagenome assembly MDTE01 (sample SAMN05326651, study PRJNA326480) | marine metagenome | isolation source: seawater | place: Indian Ocean: Red Sea | collected 2010 | reverse complement strand
TGCAATAAAATGAATACAGCAATTTTCCAAAGTCGGCAGTTCAGAACTTTCAAAAAACATAAACTAGCTCAATTCGGTGCTATCATGCTTGGGCTTTTTATTTTAGTTGCAATTTTTGCTGATCTAATTGCTCCCAAAGACCCTAATAAAATGAATTTGCGGCATTCTTATAAATCTCCTTCTTCAGAATTTTTCTTGGGAACTGATAGAATCGGTAGAGATTATTTTAGCAGACTTGTACACGGTACTAGAGTTTCGTTAGGCGTTGGTTTAGGTGGAATTGGAATTGCTACAATTATCGGTATCTTTCTTGGGGGTCTTTCTGGTTATCTAGGTGGCAAAATTGATATGTTTTTGCTGAAATTATCCGAATTAATTATCTGTTTCCCTTCTATTGTATTAATACTAATGATTGTAACAATTGTCGGTCAAAGTTTATTAAATTTAATTTTGATTTTTGGTTTTCTTGAATGGGTAGGTCTTTACAGATTGATTAGAAGTCTTTTTATGTCCTTGAAAGAACAAGAATTTGTTGAGGCGTTAGAAGCATTTGGTGTGCGAAAATTTTCTATTATGTTTCAACATATTCTTCCAAATGCAATTGCCCCGGTTACAGTATGGATGACGCTCACTCTTGCTGGGATGATTTTGGCAGAAGCTGGTTTAAGTTTTCTTGGAATGGGTGTCCCTCTACAAGTGCCCTCATGGGGCAATCTCCTTAATGGTGCAAAGGATTTGAGGGTGCTTGAAAATTATCCTTGGATATGGTTACCACCTGGAATTTTTATTACTCTTGCAGTTTTATCGATAAACTTTTTAGGTGACGGTTTGAGGGATGCTTTTAATCCAAAAAGTTGAATCATGAGGAACTTTTTACTTCAAGTTAAAAATTTAAAAGTATATTTTGATACTGATGATGGACTCATTAAAGCTGTTGATGGTGTCTCTTTCAATGTTGAGAAAAATTCTGTCGTCGCAATTGTTGGTGAAAGCGGTTGTGGTAAAAGTGTAACTGCGAGATCTATTCTGCAATTGCTACCTATGAATGCCCAAATCGTAGACGGCGAATTAAATTTCAATTCGGGTGATGATAAAATTATCGAAATTCACAAGCTATATAGACATTCCAGCGAGATGAGAGCAATTAGAGGAAGTGAGATTAGTATTGTATTTCAAGATCCAATGACTTTCCTTAATCCAGTTTACACAATTGGTTACCAGATTTATGAAAACATTAAAGAGCATTTGCACCTCAAATATCATAATTCTATTGCCAAAATACACCAAATCTTAGCTTCGGTCGGTATCAGTAATCCCACGCAACGTGCACGACAGTTCCCACATGAACTGAGTGGAGGTATGAGACAAAGAGGCATGATTGGTATGTCTCTTTCGGCTAATCCTAAGCTTATGATTGCTGATGAACCAACGACAGCCTTAGACGTTACTATCCAAGCACAAGTATTAGAACTAATTAAGAAAATTAAAAATGAAAAAGGTATGTCGGTAATTCTCATTACTCATGACATGGGAGTTGTTGCTGAAATGGCTGATTTTGTGGTGGTAATGTATATGGGAAAAATTGTTGAGAAAGCACCAAGCCGACTGATTTTCAATAATCCCAAACATCCGTATACTATTAAATTACTTGAATCTATACCTAAATTGGGAAAAGGTAGAAATCAAAAATTAAAACCAATTTCAGGTACTACTCCTAATTTTACTTCCCTACCGACGGGTTGTTTATTTTCCCCGAGGTGTGAATTTGCTTCTTCGAAATGTATTGAGATTCCTAAAGAAATTAAACATTCAGATAATCATTTTGTAGCTTGCTGGAAATATAATGAAGAATTTAGGGAAAACTAAAATTTTAGATATCAAAAATGTTTGTAAGCATTTCCCCATACACAAAGGTGTTCTTAGGAAAGTTATAGGTTATACGAAAGCTGTCAATAACGTATCAATTGAAATTTATAAAGGTGAAACTTTAGGTATTGTTGGTGAAAGCGGTTGTGGAAAAACTACACTTGGAAAATGTATTTTGCAATTACATCAACTTACATCTGGAAATATTTTTTACGAGGATGTTGATAATAATAAATTTGATATCTTAAATCTCAGCAAGAACGATAAATTAAATTTTAAAAAGAAGATTCAAGTAATTTTTCAAGATCCTTACTCCTCTCTTAATCCAAGTGTGACAATTAGAAAGACTCTTATTGAACCATTGAAAATTCATAAAATAGATAATCCAATAGATAAGATTAATAATATTCTTTCAGCTGTTAATCTAGATCCCGATTATATCAACAGATATCCTCACGAATTTAGTGGTGGTCAGAGACAAAGAATTGGAATCGCTCGTGCTCTAAGCCTCGATCCAGAAGTTGTAATATGTGATGAGCCCGTTTCCGCTCTTGATGTTTCTATCCAAGCTCAAGTATTAGAACTTCTTCTCAGTCTTCAGAAAGAACGCAACCTGACATACATATTTATCACTCATGACATTAGCGTGGTAGAATACTTGAGTAACAGAGTTGCTGTGATGTATTTGGGAGAGATAGTTGAAATCCTTGATACCGAAAATTTGGTTAATGGATCTAAGCATCCTTACACTGAGGCTTTAGTTTCTTCTGTTCCAGTAACAAGTCTGAAAGGTAGAGAAAAAATAATTCTTGAAGGTGATGTACCTGATCCCTCCAATCCTCCTTCAGGCTGTCATTTTCACCCTCGTTGCAGGTATGCAATGGACATTTGTAAAATTGAAAAGCCCCTACTTAGAAGTCTGAGTGGATCAAACTCTCACTTTGTTTCTTGTCACCTACAACCATCCTAGTTATATGAAGAAAATCCGGGTTGGCGTTATCGGCCTCGGTGGTCGCGCGACTAGTCACTGCAGAGCAATTCTATCAAATAATTTAAGACTTGTGGCAGTTGCTGATCCACAAGAGCATCTCTGTGCAAAATTTAAAAATGATTACGGCATCGACAAATCTTACAATAGTCATTTGGAGCTAATCAAAGATGATGAGATTGATGCCGTTGTTATTACTCTTGGTCACCAACTTCATCATAAATTAACTATTGATTGCTGCAATGCGGGTAAACACGTTCTAGTAGAAAAGCCAATGGCGCTAAGTCTCGAACAATGCGATGAAATGATTTTGGCTGCTCAAAGCAATAATGTGAAGCTCCAAGTAGGGCTGAGTCAGCGGTACTATGGTACGAGTATTAAAGCCAAAGAAATTCTTGATTCTAATGAGATCGGCCCTATTGTATCAGCTTTGTGTTTTATGAACAAAAATTGGGGTAGTAGTGCCGATGATTATTCTAATCGCAGGCCCCAGTACCGGAGCCGATATCACGGTGGGGGTATGTGGTTAACGAATGGGGTACATGTTGTTGATAGATTATCTTGGGTTATTGGTTCTCAAGCTTCTTCTGTGAGTGCCAGCGTCGGAAATAAATCCAGATATCAGGCAGCAGACGATTATGGTTCAGCATTTATAAGATATAAAAATGGTGTTACTGGGCATGCACAGGCTATAGGTTATCTCAACGGAGCTTTTAATGGTGAATGCTACGTAATTGGAACCAAAGGTTCTTTGAGGTTTGCTCAACATCCAGAAAAATATGTTAAACTTGGAAAAAATGAAGAATGGGCTGACATTGCATTTGATGATCCTCCAAATGAGGCTCACAATGAGTGGCTATATTTCAACGAATCTATTACAAAAGATCTGGAGCCTTCTACCCACGGTGATTGGGGCAAACATATTATGGAAATACTTTTCGCTGCAGAGCAGTCTTCGATTACCTCCAAAGAAGTCTTTTTGAATAACTATTCTAATTATTTTGTGCAAGCAAGTGGAGAAATTGTTTCTGGAAATTTTTCGTGGATTTAGTATGAAATTTACTTTGACTGAAGCTCAGAAAGCTTCTTATTTTAGAAACGGCTACCTGGTGGTTGAGGGTCTAATCAGTGGCGATCAGATTGAACGGCTAAAGCATCAATCAGAGTTGATAGGTGACAATAAAGTTGATCACGTTCCAAACTCTAGTACTCAAGTTGAGCCAGATATCGATATCAAATTATGTTCAGAAAAAAACCTAACTTTAAGAAAGCTGTATGATATTGCTGTCTATGATCAAACTTTTTGGAAACATGTAATTAATGAGAAGATTGTGGATGTTGTTTCCCAACTTCTGGAAACAAATGATATTAAGCTGTATGGTGATCAATTATTTATGAAAAATCCTGAGGTAGGATCTGAGATATATTGGCACCAAGACTCCGCTTCGTGGAAAGATATTTTCCCCAAAGATTTGATTACTGCTTGGACGGCACTTGACAACGCTACCTTGGAAAACGGATGTTTAAAATTTATACCTGGTTCACACAGGTTTGGAACTCTCGGACTCGATTATGATTCTCGTGAAAAAAAGATGGAAAAATTTCTTCCCTTACTGAATTTTAATCAGTGGAAAATCCAAGATATCGAATTGACACCTGGTAGCGTCAGCTTTCATCATAGTTTATTGGTGCATGGTAGCGGAAGAAATCTATCCTCTAGTCGAAGACGAGGTTATGCAGCTCACTACATGAGGGCTCTCTCTTGGAAAGACGATAGAATTACTGACGCTCCAAAAATGCCGAAATTTTGTCAGGTACGAGGCAAATCTTACGAAAACTGTGTGTGATATGAAGATTTACAGGGCGGCTATAGCTGGTTTGGGTTTCATCGGTGCAGGTGATCAGGTCTCAGGAGACAAGTTGGGCCAGAAGGTTGTAAACTTGGATGGTACACACTTTTCGGCTTATGAGAAAAATGCTAGGATCAATTTGATTTCTGGCTCAAGTCGAGATTCAGGTCGCAGGAGTCGCTTCAAAGATAAATGTGGTGCTAGGGTCTATGAGGATTGGCAAGATATGTTACGGGGTGAGCAAATCGATATAATCAGCGTAGCTACTTATACTCCGTATCACGAGGAAATTGTTTTAGCCTCCGTTGAAGCCGGCATTAAAATTATTTATTGTGAGAAACCAATCGCAAGCACTCTTTCAGGTGCAAAGCGAATGTTCGATAAATGTGCCGCTGCAGGTTGTTCGCTGATAATCAATCATCAACGAAGATTCAACTCTAACTATCAATTTTCCAAGTCTTTAATTGAGAGTGGAAAACTTGGCAAGATTACGTCCATAACTGCAGAGTGGGCGAGCGGTAGGCTGGGCAATGTTGGCACTCACGTCATCGATGCTATTTTTATGCTCTCATCGATGCTGCCTAAAGCTGTATCAGGCAGATTAGACAGCACAAAAAAACCTGACTGTAGGGGCCAAGAATTTGATGATCCAGGCGCTTGGGGTTGCATTGACCTGGGTGAGCAAACTTTAGTAACTGTCAACGCACCTGCCAAAAGCCAAGTTCCCTTCCACATAAAAATCAATTGTGAATTTGGCTACTTGATAACTGGTGGATTAACCGCAAAATATGGATTTTGGAATTCTGAAGATCAGAACCTTGTCGATGTTCAGGGAAATAGTACTAGTATGGATAATGCCGTAGAAAATATTGTTAACTATTTGGACGGTAAAGAAAGTCTAGTTTACGACCCTAAAGAAGCGCTCTATTCTTTAGAAACTATCATTGGCTTTCACGCTTCACACAATTTAGATTCCAAATGGGTTCAACTTCCCTTATCGGGTCCTGATCTCGACATACTTCTGAGCAGTGGGTGAAGTTTGGATTGTAGTGCAGTAAGTATTTAAATTCGTTCACATGCACGAAAATATCTGAGTCTTATGAATCGTAAAGTATTTTTCTGCAAGCATCATTCATTAACCTCATTCACAACTTCATTTTGTAATGAGCCAATTTTCTCTATTTCAACCGTAACTTTATCACCTTCCTTGAGAAAAACTTGAGGGTTCCTTGCGGCACCAACCCCATGTGGTGTACCTGTTAGTATAAGCGTGCCAGGTCGCAAAACAGTACTACCGCTCAAAAATTCTATGAGATGTGGTATGTCAAATATCATATCATTGGTATTCCAGTTCTGCATTTCTTCTTGGTTCAAAATAGTTTTAATTTTTAAGTTATGTGGATCTACAATCTCTTCATGAGTTATAATTGAAGGTCCAATCGGACAAAAAGTTGCGAATGTTTTACCGCGCACCCATTGACCACCTCCGAACTCTCCCTGCCAATCTCTCGCACTCACATCGTTCGCACAAGTGTAACCTAGTACATACTCGTATGCTTTGTCTCTACTGACATTGTAGCACTCTTTCTTAATCACTACTGCTAGTTCACACTCATAGTCTACCTTACTGCTACCCAATTTTCTTGGTATTCTTATACTATCTCCGGGATTGTTTACTGATCCAGTGTTTTTCATAAAAACTACGGGATAATCTGGAATTTTGGTATTACTCTCTTCTGCATGCTTCTTATAGTTGAGTCCAATACAGAATATGTCTTTAGGTATAATTGGCGCTAAAATTTTAATTATTTCATCTTTTTGTTGAGTCTCTACGTAATCTTCATAAATATTTCCCTCAATTCTATTTACCAAATTCTTATCCTGTATTACACCATAAAAAGTTTTATTTTCTTTGTTTAAGTATCTTATTATTCCCATCTTTCATCTCAATTTTAGTGGTTAGTAAATAAATTTAATTTCTAAATTCATTTATATGAGCTTATCTATTGCTAGAATCTGTTATCAGTTTTTGATTGTGACTTAGATATGATTAGATGAATCTCCAAAACTATTTTAATAAGGTAGTAACGTAAACACATTTACTTCATTAAATATCTATGTCGAGGGGTAAGTGAATTACAATACTATTAGTGTCCAAATACGGAGATGTAGAAGATACAGTCTGCAGCTTCTGTAGTCTCTTGAAGAAGTGAATTCTAAATTTCCAAAGTTTTTCGGACTGGCAATGAAATCTCTTATTGAAGTTATAGATTGATTTGAAGAAGATATTGTTGTTGATCACGATTTCTATTTTAGTGCCACGAGTTATAACAAAGATCAGAAACTCCTGAATAAATAGTTAAGTTCTCACAGATGATTGTAGTATAATTTTAGCATCAATTATGTTTGTTTTTTCCCGATGCAATTTTCAAATTCGATCAATTCTGACCTATGTTGCTAAATCAGACTATAATCTTCTAGCTTTTTAGTAAATTATTGGCAAATGTTATTACCATTAGAGTGTCGGTGGTAGGTCTTGTTGATTGAATTAGATATAGATCAATTTTATTCTGGGATTATCTAGCGCAATGTTGCTGCAGATTAGACTATAATAAAAATTCTTAGGCTATTACCTTCGATTACCAACTGCAACGTCTCTACGGCTGTTTACTCTTTGATTAAAATAAGCAATTCCCACAAATCTGGCTACCTTTGAATAACCTTGATCACTGTGCTGATTTTCCTTAGTTGTCCGTTACTCACAGAATTCCATGTCTTTCAAAGGCCTTGGCTAGGCTCACTCCGTTCTCCAACATGACACGCACCTGGTTCTCTTCCTGTGCTTTCTGCAGAGCTTTCCCTACGACTTCTGCCTTGATTTTCTGGGGTACGATCACCACCCCATCCACGTCACCAAAGACGAAATCTCCACTGTTGACATCTACTCCATGAATTTTTCCGGGCACGTCGTACCACATCAGCTTGCCACGATGCTTACTGTCGAGAGGCCCTATGTTTCCAGCAAATACAGAAAAGTTCATATGGCGAATACGCTTTACGTCCCGAACGGATCCATCTGTCAGACAACCACCTGCTTTTAGGTACTGGGATCGCGTAGATAGTAGCTCTCCCCAAGGAGCAATCTCATGGTGTTGATGACAGAGCAACACCGCTACTTCATTGGGCTGAAGGCTATCGATTAAAGCGATCTCATGCTCGTAGACATTCACTTTTTCATCATCGTGATAAATCTTCATGTAGATGCCGACTCGTGCAAGCCCACAAAGGATCATGCTATCATCAAGGGGACGAATGCCTGAACTCAGTACCTGATTCAGGTAGCCCATGCTATCAAGGGTGTCAGAAATTACAGCGCTGTAGAGAGTATGCTTCAGTTCTTGAAAATCCATGTTAACTCAGTCGGGATAGTGGCAGGAAACCAGATGAGGTTGTTCAAAATAGGCAGCATCGTTGAGTTGAGGAGTTTCTCCCGTGCAACGTTGTTTCTCAGGTTCTGAGAGTGATTTGAATTTTGGACAGCGTGGATGAAAGGAGCAGCCTGACGGAGGAGAAACTGGATTGGGAACGTCACCTTCCAGCACAATTCGTCTACTCTTACGATCAAGATCTGCAATCGGAATAGCCGACAACAACGCCTGGGTGTAGGGGTGGCGCGGTGTATGGTAGAGAGCCTCACTCTCTGCCAATTCAACGATCTTTCCCAGGTACATTACGGCAACCCGATCGCTGATGTATTCGACCACGCTTAGGTCATGGGTGATAAATATGTAGGTCAAGCCTCTTGCTTGCTTAATCTCTTGCAGCAGTTGAAGTACTTGGGCTTGGATTGAGACATCAAGCGCGCTGACTGCTTCATCGCAGATGACAACTTCTGGATCGACACACAATGCCCGTGCAATTCCAATGCGTTGCCGTTGTCCGCCCGAAAATTCATGGGGGTAGTTATCCATCTGCTCTCTGCGCATGTTGACCGCTTCCAGCAGATCTCCAATGATCTTACGGCGCTCGGTCTTGTTCTTGACTCCATAGAGTTTGAGCGGGTCTTGCAGAGATCCAAAAACAGTAAAGGCCGGATTAAGCGAAGAGTGTGGATCTTGAAAGACGATCTGGATTTTCTGACGAATGTGTTTGAACTCTTCAGGGCTCAGATTCAGCAGATCGTAGGTCTGACTCTCTTCCTGATAGAGGATTTGTCCACTAACAGCACCAACAAGTTGAATGATGGATTTCCCTAGGGTAGTTTTGCCGCAGCCACTCTCACCGACTAGTCCAAGTGTTTCTCCTCGATAGATCTCCAGATCTACCCCGTCAACTGCTTTGACATGAGCAGCTACAGTTCTCAGTAGTCCTTTTCTGACAGGGAAGTAGGTCTTTAGCCCTCTAATCCTTAAGATTGTTTCCTGACTAGACATGACTGAGTACGTTTTCAGTGTGCCAGCAACATACTTCAAACTTCATTAATACCTTCAGTAATTTACGTTCATAAAATCTGATTGTGTAACAGTTGTCTTAGTGCATATTTTTTTCACGTTTGCTAAGTAGCTGATTTTATCAGTTGAGTGGTGGTCAAAGACGCGGTTGATGCCTCACTGAGAGCAATGATAATCGATCTAAGAAGTTGAGAGGATATTAGAAGATCTCTTTTCTATATATTGCTTGTGATTTAAGTACAGCTTATCTTCTTGTTGAAGATACTATCGTCATGATCAGGGGTAAAATCTCTGAAAAAGATCCAACTAAAAGGATAATCGACAATCCTTGACATGATTATGTTGAATTGTTGGTTAACTCTATCCCCAGACCTGACACATCTAATAGATGGAATGAAGATTGATAATAATTATAGAGCGTATATAGATTCAATTGAATGAAATCTTTTCACTTTTGTAAAAATTCTTTCAATAATTCGCAATGGAACCTTCAAATTCGCAAACAAAAATTAACTGGTACCGTATTCCCTGTGACAAAGACCTTCTCAAAGAGCTTCATGAAAAAAATAATTTGAAAGCTCTTTGTCAATCCTCGTGCTACTTGTTACTTATAATTTTAACTGGTTTTCTTTCTTGGTTCTCATTTACTTACTTTGGTAATGCTGTTGGCTTCTTTGCTATTTTTCTGCACGGAACTATAAGTGCGTTTACTATAAATGCTGTGCATGAACTAATTCACGGGACTCCATTCAAGAACAAATACCTCAATTCCTTTTTCTGTTATATATTTTCATTTATAGGGTGGCACAATCATTATGCATTTTGGGCAAGCCATACACAACATCATAAGTTCACCCTGCATCCGCCTCTAGATCAAGAAGTTATTCTTAATCCACCAAAACATTTTACTATTAAGGAATTCTGTAAAAAAGGATTTTTGTCTCCCTTTACATTTATCTCTAATATCAGAAATCAATTTTCAATTGCGACTTGTCGATTTGCTCCTGGATGGCAAGAGAAAAGTTTAAGAGAAACGACGCTGATCAACAGAAACAGGGCTTTAAAATGGTCAAGAATTCTTCTTGTAAGCCACCTAGCTATTGCTATACTTTGTTTAGCTACCCTCCAATTTGAATTGCTTTTGGTTATTTCTATGACGCCTATGTATGGTGGATGGCTATTCTATTTGATAAACAATACTCAGCACGCTGGACTTATCGACAATTCAAATGATTTTCGTAAATCTTGTAGAACAATATTTTTGAATCCTTTCTTATCCTTTCTTTATTGGAAAATGAATTACCATATTGAACACCATATGTATCCTGGTGTTCCTTTCTATAATCTCCCAAAATTGCACAACGCAATTTATCAATCCTTACCTCATGCTTGTAATGGTATTTTTGAAACTTGGTCACAAATTATTGCTATTCAAAATATTCAAAAAATACGTCCTGATTTTCAGTTTAATCAATTAGATCCATGGAGTTTTAGCAACTAGTTCTGCATCTTTATTTTTGAGTTAATGCAGCATGTGAAATTGACATTCCCGCCATCCAGCTCTTACTAAACTAATCCGAGCCAATTTTTTACATGATTTTATTTCGAAGACAATTTTTAGTTCTTTCAATTCTTGTATTACATATCAATTGTATTGTAGCTTATTGATCTAGTACCTTTGCTGTGTGCCAACAGAGTACATTGTGTGAAGCACTGATAGACTGTGAACTGGGGAAGGTTTGACAATGCTTGTCAGCGTATGGACAACGCGGTGTGAATTGGCATCCTTTGGGACGCTGATAGGGGTCAGGAGTTGAACCCTGAATCGGAGTGATTCGTTGTTGTTTCCCTTTGCCCAGGATCGGGAT